>Ga0302154_10002059_pt1 | contig 15672 bp, 9 predicted proteins | sample I_Bog_N2_3_FD_193507 | JGI IMG/M metagenome (GOLD analysis project Ga0302154, IMG submission 193507) | Peat permafrost microbial communities from Stordalen Mire near Abisko, Sweden - I_Bog_N2_3 | ecosystem: Environmental > Terrestrial > Soil > Wetlands > Peat | place: Sweden: Abisko, Stordalen...
GACTGCCTGCGCCATAGCGAATCTGCTGAGGACGAGGAAGCAGCGGGCTATGCTCGGCAATGGCAAGACGAGCGGCCAGACCGCAAAGAATTAAAATGAGAATCTTGTTCCGCATTATTGAATTCCGTTCTCGGAGAGGATGCCATTGACAACCTCAAAGTTGGCAGCCAGAACGTCCTGTTTACCAATTTCATTTGAAGTCCGCAATTCGTATGGTGGCGAAAATAGTTTCTCCCGAAGCTTTTCACTGATCAAGATGATTGCGCGAGATGCTGCAATCGGCGTCCAGCCTATTGAATAAGATGGATGATGCGGAAAACATCAGATCACCATTCCGCGAGCTGCGACCTTCCAGCGCTCGACAACCTGATCTCCGCTGACAAGGTAAACAGAATCGTGCAGGTTGATACATGGGCAAATGTGGTTTGGAATAATGCGGAGCCTGTTCCCGACGCGTATCGAAGAGTTGCCGGGAATTGACAGGTGTCCATGCTCTTCAGAAAGGCCATCGAGCGTGAATTCGGGGTGATCCAGTACATATCCAAAATGCTGGCGAGCCCCCGATTCGAGTCTGTCGGCAGCGAGAGTCTTGCTTCCGGCGTCGATCATGGCTCGATTGGGAACACTGGTGCTTACAACAGTCGTAAGCACGGTCGCGGCGCAGTCAGCATAGCTGGCGGATTCGGCGTCGACTGTATTGCGATCGTTGAAGACATACGTTCCCGGCCTAATTTCATTGACTCCATGAAACAGGTGGCTCTGAAAAGCAGTCGGCGTGTTGCCACCACTGACTACGGGATAAGGAATTCCGGCCGAGTCCAGCAATTCGAAAAGGTAATCGTAGCGGGAGCTTTCCAAAGGCGTATCCACCTCGCGTGTTGCCTTGTTTCCCATGATGTGCCCTGGATAGACGGAGACGCCTTCCCAGCGAAGGTTGGGAAGGTCCATGATTTGCCGGGCAATCTCGATCGACGCGGAATCAACAGGAAGGCCGCACCTCCGCAGGCCAGTATCGAATTCCAATCGAATTCCGACTTCGACACCTGCCGCTTTTGCGGCTCGCGAAATACCCTCCGCAACGGACAGAGAGTCCATTGTTACTGCGATCCTGATACGCCTGGCCAGTTCGGCCAGGCGTCGCCATTTGCTTTCACCCCACACGGGATAGACAACGACAATATCCGACAAGCCTGCGGATGCCATCACCTCCGCTTCACTCACCTTGGCCACCGTGATTCCAGTCGAGCCATATTTCACCTGTAAGCGAGCGATCTCTGGAATTTTGTGCGTCTTGGTGTGTGGCCTAAGCGCAATCTGATGCGAGGCGCAATACTCCGCCATCCTGCGAAGGTTGCGATCAAGGATCTCCTGATCGATCAAGACAACGGGAGTTTCAAGGTCATTGATATGCATAGAAATGTCCTGACGGAATATTTACACTACAGTACCGGCATTCACAACCACGCTGCCGTTCCTGATCACCGCTCTTATGCCTTGCGGCGCAACTGCAGGGACCTCATAAGTAGCGTCAGTGTGTATGCGTTGAGGATCGAACACGGTGATGTCCGCAATGTAGCCTTCGGCAATGCGACCGCGTCCGCGCAGATCAAATCTCTCAGCCGGCTTGCCCGTAACTTTATGCACCGCTTCTTCCAGTGTCAACCATTTGCGTTCACGGACGATATCGCCGAGCAACAAGGGGAAAGTTCCATACAAACGTGGATGAGGGCGCCCGTGGCTATAGACCCCGTCCGTGATAACCATTGCCAGAGGATGGGTCAGCAACGCGTGAAGATTCTCAAGCGACTGGGAGTGCTCCACAATATTCACGACCCCTTCCTGCTCAAGAAGAATATCTATCACAACGTTCGCCGGATCACTTCCACGCGTGTCAGCGATCTGCTGGATTGACCTGCCGACTAGTGATGCCTCATCCTTAACAGCCGAGGTGATCACGACATGATTCCAACTCGCTTCGGGTTTGATTGCTGTCCGAATGGTTTCACGTTGCACGGGGTCGCGGAGACGGAAAAGAAGCTGCGAGACTCCTCCGTCGAGTGCGCTCTGAGGCAGAATCTGTGTCAGCACGGTGCTTCCCGCGAGCCATGGATACGCGTCGAATGCCACGTCCATCCCCCGTTCCGATGCTTCTTCAATCAACTCAATGGCGCGTTGCTGTTTGGGCCAGTTTTCCTCACCGGCAGCCTGTAGATGGGATATCTGTAGTTTGCATTCCGATGCCTCTGCGAGGTATAGCTGTTCTTCAACTGCTTCCAACAACCCGATTGAATAGCTGCGCATATGAGTTGTGTATATGCGGCCTTTCCGGGCGACTACTTCGCAGAGAGCTACTAGTTCTTTAGCCGTTGCACCCGAGCCCGGCGCGTACATCAATCCCGAGGAGAATCCGGTTGCCCCTTCCTCTAATGCCTCATCCAACAGCCCGCATAGAGTGTCGAGTTCCCTGCTTGAGAGTTCCCTGCTGGTATTTCCTACAACTTTAATCCGCAACGAACCATGTCCAACCAGCGATGCAACTGTGGCAACCGGCGACCTGTTTGCGCTGTCCAGATAATCTGCGGCAGAATCCCATCCCCAATTGTCATCGCCGCAAAGGATGCCATTTGCGAAATCGCGCAGCACCTGCGGATCTTCAGGCGCTGGAAACGCTGAGAAACCGCAGTTTCCAACAACTTCTGCAGTCACTCCTTGCAATAGTTTCTCAGTGCGATGCTGCATCACTTGAAGATCCGAGTGGCTATGGGCATCGATAAATCCCGGCGCAATTATTGAGCCGCTACAATCCAGCAATTCGAAACCATTATCCGCAGTGAATCCCTCGTTGCTGCGATTCGGCGTGAGGATCGAAATGATTCGTTCGTCCTGCACGGCCACATCGCCGGCATAAGGCGGAGCTCCCGTGCCGTCGACTACTGTGCCGCCTTTCAGAAGGATGCCTGATTCATGGTTCATGGCCTCACCTCGACGCATGGGCTGGCTACGTCAACGTTATACATTCTTACCGCCATCCACCGTGTGCAGGCGTTGCCTTTCCTCGTAAACGGTCACGAGAAAGCAGCTGACGAAAATCAACACGCCGCCTGCAATCAAAACGGGGGTCAATTGTTCGCCCAATAGAAGCGCGGAGAAAAGAACTCCAAAGACGGGCAGCAAATAGATAGATAGAGCCGCCCGCATCACCTCCACAGATTGAATCACGAGGAAATACAAGAGCATGGAAAGGCCAAGACTGAAGACAGCTACAAGGACCAGGCTCGACCATACTGAAGGTTCAAGATGCGCCAGTTGCCGCCAACTGCCGCGTTCCACTGCTAAAAGCAATGCCAGCAATTCCACATCGGCGACAATGAAGCTCAATACCAGAACCTGCGCGGCGGAGAATCTTGCCAGCGCTCTGCGGCTGAAGGAATTGTAAAATGCACTGCCCATGCAACTGACCAGGATCAACAAATTCCCCGACATGTATTGGAGTTGGAAGAGCCGTGCGTGCTCGATGTCCTGGGCTGAGATCAGGTAAACGCCGACAAGCGCAATGACAAACGACAACCAACGCAGCCTGGTCATATGCTCATGCAGAAAAAGGAATGCGCTGAGAGCCGTCAGGACCGGCACTGTAAGCGCCAGCACACTGCCGTTGGAGGCAAGTGTTCGTTCAACTCCGAAAACTAATCCCAGTTGCGCGGGCACAATCCCGAGGGTGCCGAGCAACACAATATCGATGAGAATCGATCGGTTTGCTACGCTAAACAGGCCCAGGTTGAGCTTTGCAAACGGCAACACGAGCAGAGTCGCAATCACCATCGGAAGCAGTGTTACCAACACTCCGCCCAACTCCCGCGTGGCGATCCGTGCACCTGAGAACTGAAAGGCCCACATCGCGTTGACGGCTATTAATACGCAAAAGGCAAGCATCGGCCTTCTCGAAAAGAGAGTTTGAGGCTGGGCCGAATCAGAGTTGTTTTCTTGGGGAGCAGAAATGATGGTCTCCATCTGGGACTCGATCCTACAATCAGCCTTCCCCTGCGTCAATGCACAAGATCATGGCGCAAGCGGTTGTGTTCATCCTGCTGGACACGAAATTATCTGGACACGAAATTTGTCACACTCACAAGAGCAATCACAGTCGATTTCGGAATTGATGGCCTGTCTTGCATGGCAACATCGTATGATTCGTACAAGGCATCGCTTGTTAATGCCATAGTCGGAGCATGACTACCCCGCCCTGTGGGATAGTGACTGTATAGGAACCTTCAAGAACTCCCAAATCCTTGTGAGCCCACAGATCTCTTACATGAACTGGGCCATCGAATCCCACGTCCTTGAATTGTAAGGTCTGCGGCTCCGCTTCATCGTCGGTCACGTAGTTGAACATCGCTACGGCCTTCGCGCCGCCGCTCAACGGTTTCATCCAAATCTGCGGTGGCCCAACTCGCGATCCCTGGATTCCCAGTTTGTCCTGGTCAACCGCAATCACTTCGCGGTTGATCAGTATGCTCTTTGTTACATCGTCCATCTTACTCAAATCGTTCCCTGCAAGCAGCGGTGCAGCCAGCATTGCCCAGAGACTCATTTGTGTTCGGTATTGGTCAGGCGTCATCCCGCCGTTGCCTACCTCGAGCATGTCCGGATCATTCCAATGACCAGGTCCTGCAAATGTTTCCAGCCCGGCCTGAGAGAAACCTATCAATGCCATGCTCCGATAGTCATCTCGAATATCATCGGTCGTGCGCCACAGATTCGCACCGACTTTCGGGCCCCACTCCCACACAGAGCCAACGCCATACTGGCAAATGCTGTAAACGATCGGGCGGTGAGTATTTACAAGCGCCTGGTGCATCTTCGCGTACGCTTCTTTCATCATTGCCAAGGCCAATTGAGGGTCCTGCTTGGGATCGTGCAACTTCATCTCATCCATGTAGCTGCACAGGTCATACTTGAGAAAGTCCACGCCCCAGGCGGCGAATGTGTCGGCGTCCTTCTGTTCATAGCCATAACTTCCTGCGTTCCCTTCGCAGGTCTTCGTTCCGGGGGAGGAATAGATCCCCAGCTTCAATCCCTTTGAATGAACATAGTCGGCGAGCGCCTTCATGTCAGGGAATCTGATATTACTATGAATATTTCCCTGTGCGTCCCGCTCACCTTCCCAGTCATCGTCAATGTTCACATAGGTGTATCCAGCGTCGCGCATTCCGCTAGCGACCATCGCGTCGGCGGTGGCACGCACATCGGCATCGGTCACCTTGGCGCCAAAGTGGTTCCAACTGTTCCATCCCATCGGCGGCGTGACCGCCAGTGGCACGGATTGACACAGCATCGCTTGCCCAGACATGAGCGTGAGAACGAGTGCCATAGTTGCACACACCGACGGGATATACCGTTTGCCCATCAACATTCGCAGGAGTCCGCACAAGCTTGGCATCACTTCATTTCTCCTCGCCGTTCAGTCGTGCGATCGCGTCGATTTCAACTTTCAGTCCGCCCCAGAGGACAGCCTGCACAGTTGTGCGCGCCGGCATAACTCCGCTAAAGAAGGCAGAGTAGGCCTGATTAAATTCGTCGAAGTCCTCTATTTTCGCCAAGTAGCAAGTGCACTTGACCACGTCATCGAATGTGCAATCCGCCTCGTTCAGCACTTTTCCGATGGAGGCAAGTGTCCTGGTGGTTTCCTCAGCGGTCGTTCCGCTGATTACATCGCCAGTTTTCAAATCCTGCGACGCGTGCCCACTCACATAGAGCCAACCATCGCAACAGACGCCAGCTGAATACGCTCCGGTGTTGGTTGATTTATCGGGATGCTTGACCGCTTTTTGTTTCATCGTGTTAAATACCATCCTTCTCAATGCGTGCGCTAAAACAATTGGGCTTCTTGCCAGCTGTTTCCGTCGAATTCTCTCACCCATGTGCAGGTGAGTCAATAACAGTGACATCGCTTCTCCAAAAAGCATCCATAAGGCTGGACGGCCGCAGCCTCTCCGATGAATGAATCCAGAAAACGCTTATGAGTTGAACTCGCCTTGCGTCCAGCAGACTGGACGGGAATTAATCACTACTGAAGAAAGCCGTTGACGCGCATTACGTGACCTCCCTAAATAAAGATGGAAGCAGTCATCTGCTTGCTCAATCCCCGGTCGCAACCCATGGCAGCGCCAAAAACTTGAACACGAGAACAACGAGATGAGGTCCTGTTGCGTTGCGACTTGGGGGAAGTTGACGACCCCCGCCATCCCGCAACAAAAGTCAAATTCAGAAAATGGAGAGACGATGAAAAAGAGAATGTGCTTTCTGGCGATTTTGATGCTGATTGGTTCTTCCCTAGCCAGCGGCCAAGGACCAACCGTTTGGGTAGTTCCGAGCACCTTATTGCGAGTGGGACCGACCGATGCCGCGGGCACGGGTACAACTGCAACGATCTATGGCGCACAAGGCGAGTACGTGCCATTTCAGATCTCAGTCAAGGCTCCTTCCGCAGCGCTGACCAACGTGACACTGTCGGTCTCGAACTTAACGGGACCAAGTGGCGCTACCATTCCAAGCAGCAGTCTGATTCGCTACCGCGAATCCTACATCACGATTCAAGCCGCACAACACAGTTCAGCTGGGTTTGAGACGTCCGGACTTCCGTACACTTCCGACAATGGAGTTCAGCCTGCGCCAATCACAACTGCTAATGAAACTCTTCCGGACGCGTTGATTCCTGCGATTGATCCAGCTACCGGGCAAGCTCCCACGTCAGGAGCCACTTATGCGTTTCAACTTTCCAGCCTCGCTGCCACAAACAACACTGTCTTCTGGGTCGAGACCTTCATTCCTCGTGGCACAACCGCCGGAACTTATACGGGCACCTATACCGTATCGAGCACTCAAGGTTCTGTCACAGGAGCGATCTCACTAACGGTATGGAATTTTACACTGCCGTTAGCGCCATCTCTTCGAACGCTTTTCGGTGCGGGCGATTCTAATCTATCTGCCGGCGGAGCGCTGGCAGCTGGCATCCAAGCCGAACTTCTCCGGAATCGGATAGTGCCAGATACTTCGAGCCTGGCGAGCGAAAGCACCGACATCAGTCAATATGGGTTGAATGCCTACGACCTCAGCCAGAGTGAAGGCGTTTACTATGGCGCATGCAGCGGATCGAACCTTTCAAACCCTCCGTCAGTGGCAACCTTGCAGGGTCTCGTAAGCGCACAGCCGACAGGTCTTTACTTGAATAATTATTCGGCCGATCCGGAATCTAGTTGTACCAATGCCGCGTACTACAACTCCATTATTGCCTGGGCAAAAAACTTACATCAGGCGGTGGTCACAGGCGTGCCGGGCCAGGTAGGCATCGACAACATGGTCACGCAACGGCCCGATTCTGCCGCGGCCGCGGGCGGACTTTTCAACGACGGTCTGGGCACGGGCCGTTCTGCAGTAGATGTCTGGTCGGTGCTCCCGCAGGACTATGATGTTGCGCAATCTGACCAGTACGATAACTTGCCTAATGTTACCTACGTTCTGCAAAAGGGGGACAAAGTCTGGTCCTATAACGACGAGGTGCTTGATTATTATTCCCCGAAGTGGGAACTGGATTTCCTGCCAATCAACTACCGCATCTGGCCAGGATTTCTGAATCAGAGTCAGGAGATAACCGGGATGAACTACTGGGCGATTGCAAACTGGAATTCCGAATCGGCCGCTTGGACCAGTCCTCTTTCGGCCGGCTATACAAATTCGAGCAGCGGCTTCTTCCCGGGTGAGGGCATTCTCGTATATCCCGGCGGCCCTGTCGGATTGCAAAGCAATTCTAGTTACCAAGGCGTGGCGCCCTCCATGCGACTCAAGTATTTGCGCGATGGCGTGCAGGATTATGAATACCTGCAGCTACTTAAGAATTGCGGGCAGACTCCGAACCAAGCCGCAATGTATTCCGTGTCCTCTACCAGCACCGAGTATCCTAACTGGCATGATTGGACAATGACTGCGGCAAACCTAGAATCGGCACGCGTCACTTTGGGGAATCAGATCAATAGCGAGTGCTCCTCAGGTGTGACGTTGGAATCTATAGCAATAACACCGACGAGCGCATCGATCAGTGCAGGCGGAACCGAGGCATTCACGGCGACAGGAATTTATTCGAGCGGCCCCACACAGAACATTACCAATTCCGTGACTTGGCATTCATCAAGCTCGTCAGTAGCGACGATAGCAGCCACGGGAGTAGGCACGGGGGTGTCTGCCGGCACGAGCAATATCACTGCCACGTTGGGCGGGGTAACCTCGAATTCAGCCCCACTGACAGTTACGGCCCCAACTCTGGTTTCGATCGCGATAACGCCAACGAGCGCATCGATCACAGCAGGCGCGACGGAGGGTTTCACGGCGACAGGAACTTATTCGAGTGGACCCACAAAGAACATCACGAGTTCGGTGGCGTGGCATTCGTTAAGCACAGCAGTAGCAACGATCGCGTCGACCGGAGTTGCCACCGGTGTGGCTGCGGGCACGAGCAATATAACTGCCGCCCTCGGTGGTGTGACCTCGAATTCTGCCACACTGACGGTTACGGCCACGACTCCTATCACTGTGTCTGTAACAGCACCGCAGAATAATGCCACGGTCTCCGGGATAACCACGCTGACAGCCACCGCCTCGGGAGGCGTGGGAGGTGTGGCAAAGGTGCAGTTTGTAGTCGATCTGGGTTACAGTGACCAGCAAAACGTGGGAGCAGCCATCACCAAGGCTCCGTATACCACTACTTTCAACTTTGCAACCCTCGGCGCGGCCTGGTACAACGTCTCTGCGGTTGCAACAGACAAGTCAGGCAATACTGCCACTTCAACCATTGAGGTGCATGACACAAAATAGCGTCAAATCGCGTGGTCATTTCTGCCCGAGCTTTCGCAGGCAAGCTCGGGCAGACTCTTAGTCAGAATCTGAAAAGTACTCATTTGACCTTCGATGAGTACAGTTACGATGTGAGATTACCCCCGGCAGAGCCGGGGGAACTCCCGTTGGATTAGCGGCAACTTAGAGGAGGCAACCCGAATCTAATTCAGGCCATGTCTGGAGTGAACAATCCAGCCCATTGAACGCGTCTGAGGGGGCAGATCACTATCCAATTGACAAGGCTACAGACGATGAAACCTAATCAACCTCATGGCTGGAATTGTCACTGGGCGGTCACTGAGTTAGGGACTCAACGCCCGTGTACAGGCTTGACAGGTGAGCATCTTCCCCGATGTCAGGCTCTTTGTCTGTCTAAATCGGCGGGTGCTTCCTACGGCATTCGCCGATCTTGGCAAGGAAAAGGAGTTCCACTGAAATTTGATGATTCGTTTCGCCAGATCGACTTTCAGGTTGCTACTTCTCGCCGAGCATTCCTGAAGACGGGCTCTGCACTTTGCCTCGCATATTCAACTACAAGGCCGACGAAGGGGCTAACTTTGGATTCGGTCGGGCGAAGAATCTTGGTATATGTCGGCACTGATACCAAACCTGTAGACGGTGCGGCAAATGGAAAGGGCATCTATCTGTTCGAAATGAACGCGTGGAGCGGCGAGTTGTCGCTGTTGAAGCTCGCCGCCGAAGCAACCAGCCCGTCATGGCTAACGCTTCACCCTTCCGGCCGATATCTTTACGCGATTAATGAAGTTTCAGATTTCGATGGAAAGAACGGATCCGTAAGTGCTTTCGCTATCGACCGGACCTCCGGTGATTTACGATTTCTGAATACCGTAAGTTCGCAAGGCGCTGGTCCGGCCTATGTAAGTATTGACGCGACCGGTGAATACGCGTTTGTCGCTAACCATCTTGGAGGCGACATCGCGGTGCTTCCGATCCTTCCGAACGGCTCCTTGGGTACAGCAGTGGACTTTCACCAGGACAAGGGATCTCTGGGAAGTATCCATGCAAACAATGCGCCGCCGGGTAGCTTTGCGATCAGTGGGCACGATGCGCCCCATGCACACATGATCCGTCCAGATCCGAAGAACCGGTTCGTCCTGCAAACTGATTTAGGCCAGGATCGGATTTACATTTACAAATTCGACGCGCATAGCGGGAAGTTGACGCCCGCCGAAACCCCGTTCATCTCATTTCCTTCCGGAGATGGTCCGCGGCACTTTGCATTTCATCCGAACGGTGACTGGATGTACTCCATTCAGGAAGAGGCATCCACAGTTGAGTTTTTTCACTATGATTCCGATGCTGGCGGTCTGGCTCGACAACAGACAATATCAACTCTTCCTTCCGACTATTCGGGCACCAATTTCTCTTCAGAAATCACGGTGTCGCCGGATGGCCGATTTCTATATGCCGCCAACCGGCTCCATAACTCCATTGCAGTGTTTTCAATTGCGGGAAACGGCAGGCTGATTCCTGTAGGAGACACGTTGACTCTGGGAGATTATCCTAGCTATTTCACTCTCGCCCCCGGGGGTAATTTCTTATATGTGTGCAATCAGCGCAGCGACAACATCACCTCGTTTCGAATCGACAGGAAGACTGGCATGTTGAGTTATACAGGGCAATACATACCCGTCGGCACTCCCCTATGCATCACATTCCTGACCTGATTCTTAGGAGGAAAGCTTAAGCGATTGGCATGAACCATTGCTGTGAGTGTGTCTGGGCGTACGTTTGCGGTTGCGGGCGTGCTTTCCGCAAGCTGGTGTTCGGAGGTCTGCGCGGATGTAAGTTGCACTCCGACAGGCTTGCAGCCTAACACCTTGCTCCTGCCACATCCGCAACCGCTGCCAGCAAGATGGCTCCATCGGGATACTCCTCGGCCAGCTTGCGCCAACGGGCTCCAGTGTGCAGCACCCACAGAATCCCCAGCAAACACGCTCGATTGCTGGCCCACAATCGGTCCCTCGTCCATATTTGCGTGGCTTGGGTTCAGGAGATAATGGGCGCCAACAACGCCCATTGCCTTTCGCTCAACAGCACAGCTCGCTTCTTCATACAACAAGCTCTTCACTCAACCCGCCTCAACCATAAGTCGCTCTCTTGCAGCCAAACCCATTTCTGCAACCAGTTCTAGATTGATCCGAACACTACTAGGCAACTCAATATGCATCGAGCCCGAACCCGCTACAGGAGCTGCATCCGGATCCTCTGCTCTGGAAGCCTCTTGCTGTTCAGCTACCCTAACCCGCAGTAATTGGACTTCCCGCGTCCTGCTCGCGGTCCAAGACGGCCAGCCTCATGCAAGCGTCGCCTCTTGAACATCTGGTTGGCGATACAGCCGTCCTTCATAGCCGCACGAGCCACCGACGAACCCGCTTCCAGCGTCACTTCCACGATCACCCCCGCTCCGCAACACTGCGTCTCCGCCGAGGAGACGCTAACCATAAGCCAGCACCATGCATCGCTTCCGATATGAAGCCATCATCTCGGAACGCATCCACCCTATACACGTGAGCCAAGGCCACGTGCTGAAAAGCTAGCTGCCAGAAATTGAAGATTTTGAAATCAGATTGCTAAGCAGTGGTCTCCGCTCATCTCCCTGTCCAGCATACTGAACGGTTTGTTGCATCACTCGGTCAATTTTTGTCGACGAAGTCTGCAATCTGGTCTAGCTTTACTCATCGACGTAAAGAAATTCTATGGGGGTAGACATGAGATTCTGCTATATCTCGTGGCGCGGTTCGCCAAGCACTTTTGAGCCTATGATACCAAACAATTGTAGGCCAAAGTCGAAAAAAGCGTCCGTCCGCATTAGGCGCGCCTTTACTCAAATGCTGCTGGCTTTGGCTGCCGTAGTCTGCATTTCGACCACGCTCCCATGCTGGGGTCAGGCAACCACAGGAAGCATCAATGGGACTATAACAGATACGACAGGTGCGGCCGTTCTACACGCCGAAATCAATGCAACCAACACAAGCACAGGTGTCGCCAGCCATACGACTACGGATTCATCTGGTCACTATAGCTTCCTCTCATTGCCGGCTGGTTCCTACACCGTCTCCGCAGAAAAGGCTGGCTTTAACACTACTACGCTTGCCGGTATCTCCCTCCGGGTCTATCAGCAGGTTACGCAAAATATCATATTGACGATCGGTGTCCTCAAGCAGACTGTGACCGTTCAAGCGACTGCCCCCTTGGTAGACACAACAGACTCCAGTTTGGGCACAACCGTCAATCAGGCCATGATTCTTGACATGCCCCTTAACCTGCGGGAGGTTAGCGCTCTTGCGCTATTGGTTCCCGGTACAGTGAACACGACGGGGAGGTCCCTGGCGACCGGAGCAGCCAATGGTTCCGGCTTCAATGACATTGGCTACAGTGGGTCGGGTGGTGGTTCTGGCGGTAACCTTCTACTTATTGACGGCATGATTTCAAGAGCGTTAAACAATAGCAGTTTTGCGTTAACACCTCCTCCTGAGATGGTCCAAGAATTCAAGATCCAAAACAATATCTACGATGCATCCTTCGGGCTGGCCTCAGGTACGGTGATGAATTTAGTTACCGAGTCCGGATCGGATTCAATGCACGGTTCTGCGTGGGAATATGCCAGAAATGGTGCTATGGATGGGATGGGTTACTTTGCTGTGAGCAAGCCAGTTCTCTCCAGGAACCAGTTTGGCGGGGCAATCGGTGGACCGATCGTGAAAGACAAGATCTTCTACTTTGGTGCGTATGAAGGCCTGCGGCTTACGCAAGGACAAGTCTCTTCTAGTATCGTTCCTACCGACGCAGAGAAGAATGGGGATTTTAGTTCTTTCCTCACAGGAACCAATGCGAACCTCTGCGCATTGAGTGGATCGGCCGCCCCCGCGAATCTAAATTTCGATACAGGTCAGTTGTTCGATCCAGCGTCCGAGTCCAACTATACTTGTCCTGCTGATCCATCAAATCCAAGCGCCGGACAAAGCACCGTCTTAGTGGGCAACCCGATATCAGGGAATATCGTCAAGACGATCGATCCTGTGGCCCAGAAAGTATTGGCGCTCTTTCCCGCGCCAAATACGTCGGGGATTGTCAATTACACGAATGAGGCGCCGCAGACACAGCAAAATGACCAATTCGACGGACGTGTGGATGCCACTATCTCAAAAAAAGACACCGTCTTCGTTCGCTACCTATGGGGCAATTCAAATATTGCTTTTCCTGGATCTCTTCCATCTTTCAGCGGCTTTCAGCATTTCCGAGGACAGAATCTAGTGGGGGGGTGGACCAGGGCTTTAGGTTCGTCAGCGATTAATGACGTGCGCATAGGCTATCAGCGAAACTCTTTGACTTACTCCTGCGAGGGTTGTCCTCGACCGGACGGCACACTAGCGAGTTTTGGTATTGTAGGATTGACGAACCCGCTGCCTCAATTCAACCTGTATCCAAACGTCGTGTTTCAAAACTTTCCTTTGTGGGGAGACGGCTTTCCTGGTTATTTTCCGATTTCAGCTCCAGATTCCGTCGAGCAGTATGAAGATACTTTTACTAAAACTATTGGTCGCCATACCCTCGCTCTGGGCACCAATTGGGACTTCTGGCAAACCAAAGGTGTTAGTGATCCATTGCAGGCGAATGGCGTGTTTGATTTCAATGGCCAGTATTCCTCTCTTGCGGGCGAGATTCCAGCGGTCAGTTCCGTATCAGATCTCGCTGATATGGAATTGGGGTATCCCGCAGGAGGCGAATATACAAAAAATGCGATTGTCACAAACATGGTTGGTGGCAGATGGATTAGCGCATTCGCGCAGGACAATATTCGCATCAATCCACGACTAACAGTTCAGGCCGGATTACGATGGGAGTACCGTCGCCAGCCAATGGACTCTCATAATCAGCTGGCTACATTTTTCCCGCTATCAAAGACTTTTGCTCCAGGGGATGCACTTCTCCTAACAGCATTGCCAGATGCCGCAAATGATGCACTTTGTTCGAACTCTTACTTTATTTCTGCCACGGGGCAATGCCTTGTCATGAGTTCATCATTGAGACATGAAAAAGGACTTACGGGGAATAAGGTGAGAGAGGTCAGCTACGGACCTGGTCCCGGTTACTTTGCTCCGCGCCTGGGCGTGTCGTGGCAACCGATGCATTCAGATAAACTGATGGTTCATGCAGGTGTGGGTATATTTAATAACTTACCAGATACGAACCGCATGGGATCATTTGCCAATAATAACCCGGTTTCGACTCAGACGCCGAACTATATCACGGCTTTCGGTGCGCCTCCTCCGCTGACCAATGGCGTCCCAACCACGACCCAGCAGACATTTGCCAACGCAGCTTCAGTATCCCTCTCTGGGATCACATCACAACTGATGCCGAGTCCGTTTTACAAAACATCAGAGACCTACGAGTGGAGCTTAAGCCTGCAATCGCAGCTGGCGAAGGAATGGGGGTTGGAGGTAGCCTACGTTGGCAGTCGCGGTGTGCACCTGGACTATATGTACAACACTGGCAATCAGCCCAAGCCTGGGACAGGAGATCTTCAGTCTCGTCGCCCGTGGTCTGACTTTGGCCCCGTTCTTTATGATGATTACTCAGCCTATTCTAACTACGAATCGATTTATTGGAAGCTGGAAAAGAGAGCGACAAATGGTATTGCGGGACTGATTTCATATACATTCTCGAAAAGCATGGACAATGAAGGAGGCAACATTGATAACCAATCGCCTGTGCAAAACTATAATAATCTAAGCGCCGATTATTCCCTCTCTGACTTCAATGTAAGTCAGACATTCGTCGCTAGTCTTATCTATCAGTTGCCGTTAGGCCGAGGCCAACGATTCCTCAGCAACGGACGCACCGCTAATCTGCTGATCGGAGGCTGGGAAGTGAGTGCAATCATCAGCGCCCACACCGGCTTTCCATTCACAGTAACCTCGACACAGGATTATTCCAACACGAATTCTTCTTCACCACGACCCGATCGAACATGCAACGGATCCGGTCCGAAAACAATCTCTGAGTGGTTCAATGTTAGTTGTTTTACTACAGATCTTCTAGCCCAGGCTCTAGCAAATGGAACTCCTCGCTTTGGAACCTCCGGTCGCAACATCTTGATAGGTCCAGGGGTACAGAACTGGGATCTTGCATTCATAAAAAGGACTACCATTCACGGCAGCATGGTCGCCGAATTTCGTGGCGAGTTGTTCAACGCGTTCAACCACACGAATTTCGGCATCCCCGGATCAGTATTCGGTACAAGCACGGCCGGGATCATCTCGTCCAGTTCGGGGCCAAGAGATATTCAACTGGCAGTGAAGCTAGAATTTTGATGATATGGGAAACACCATTGCTCACCGGAATCGAGGCGCTGCGCTATGGATAGTATTGGTCTGCGTAGCAGCTATTCTGAGATTATCGGAGGTTCTTAAGGGCTCGGGCTAGCGGGGGCAGTGTGGTTTCTGGATTCAGGAACGCAAAAGTATCGCTTCTGTTTCGGAATCCAAATTGTGAGATTCTTCACCTTACTTTCAATACTTGCAATGTTTGTTGAAAGCGAAGCGACGACAGACACAGTTAAATCTGGCTCAACTGCAATCTCCAGTATCTTTCGTTTACGACGAATCACACTGAATTCGATTAAATGGTTACCGAACTCCTGATCGTAGGCTACGAGAGTTCAGAACGGGCGACCCTGCGAGCTAGGAGGTTTCCCGTATTACCGATACTTATAGTGTTCTGCAGTTAATTGCGTTTCGTGCGACAAACGAAAAT
>Ga0302154_10002060_pt1 | contig 15672 bp, 15 predicted proteins | sample I_Bog_N2_3_FD_193507 | JGI IMG/M metagenome (GOLD analysis project Ga0302154, IMG submission 193507) | Peat permafrost microbial communities from Stordalen Mire near Abisko, Sweden - I_Bog_N2_3 | ecosystem: Environmental > Terrestrial > Soil > Wetlands > Peat | place: Sweden: Abisko, Stordalen...
GGGAGCCGTTGGCGATGTCGATGCCGACAAACGCCAGCCACAGCGTGACCATCGCCAGCGCCACCGGCTGCATGGTAGCGCACACGCCGCCGATCATGGCCTGCATCTGGGCGATGAGGGGCGTTACGAACGCGCTGTAGAGATTGGCAAACAGGGTCCAGTTGACGTTCATCCGGAACAGCTTTCACAGTCGCGCGCTACCGGGATCCTCGCAGCAGCCTGACGAAACCGAGGACGATGACCACCCTGAAGGAGCCGAGGAAGGCCACCACCATGGCCAGGAGTGCCAGGCAGACGATGCCGTACGCCCCGCGCTGCGCGGCGTAGATCGCCAGAGCCAGCATGATCAGGCCGACGGTCATCTCGGGGCTTCCGGGAAGGAATCGGCCAGCCCGGTGTGCTCCCTGGCGGTCAGGGCGTTCTCACACTCGGGATCGGTCATGGCGCCGCCGGGATTGTCGTTGCAGGCAGCAAACTTCTGGCGCATCTCCGACGGGTGCGCCGCAAACCAGGAGACCGTGCGGACGGGAGGCGGAACCGCCGCCGCGTCCTGCTGCACCGGCGTCGGGAATGCGACCCTGGTGATATACCATGTGCTGCTGGCACCGGCGGCGAAGCACACGAGGCACAGGGAAAGCTGATACAGGCGACTGGCACGCAGCATCACAATGACTCCATCAATGGCCAGGGTTGGGGGACGAGGCGACGAAGGCTTCGATGTCCATCGCCAGCTTCTCGTTGTCGCGCTGCACGATGCTGTCGGACTGCGCCTGATAGATCGCCGAGATCGCCATCAGCTGCGCCGTCTCGTTGGCGGTCCAGGTGGTCTCCAGTTCGATCTGCGCCTGGGCATCCTGCACGTCCTTCGGCGTTGTCGCGGTGGCCAGATGGTCGCGCAACGCCTGCAGTGCTGCCTGGTGGGTGCGCAGATCGGCGTAGGCCGCCTGCGCCGCGCCCTGCTCGCCGGCGATGCCGTTCGCCCGGGCGATCACCTGCTGCGAACTCCACGACGCATCGGTCGGGGTGTAGACATGCGAGGTCGCATAGGAGCTGCCGACCAGGCCGGAGAGAGAGCCGAGGATGCCGTTGAACTGCACCATGCCGCCGTTGCCGTACTCGAAGCCGTTCACCAGGCCGAGTGCGGCGTAGGGATTGACCGGAAGGGCATTGCCCAGGCCGGCGGCACTCAGGAGTCCCATCGCCGCGCCAAGGCTAGGCGAGTGAACAAAGGAGATGAAGGTCTCCATCTCGGTGGCATATTGTTGCAGCTGCGTGGCATATTGCTGCGCCTGCTTCAGCCAGGAAAGTTCGTCGCCGATGTAGGTTTTGACCTCGGTGGCATATTGCTCGACCTGGAGCGCGTAGGCCTTGGCGTCATCGGCAATTGAAGTCGCCCATTCGGCCAAAGCTGCGGTATCGATGACCGGCATCGCGGCGCCGGCAGTCGTCGACCAGCCGGTGGCCAGCAGCGCCATGCCTGCGGCGGTGCCGATCAGCTGTCGCCTGGTGGGGATCATTCCGCTGCTTCCTTCTCCTGGTGGAATACCTCGAACGCGTCGGCGCCGGCGGGTTCCGCGCGGAGGCGGTCCATGCGCCGCAAATCCTCCTCGCGGGCCGACAGCACCGCGATGAAACGGTCCAGGCCCCGCATCGGCAGTTGCACGACGACGCTCTTGCTGCCCTGGACCAGCAGGAACAGCCCGTCGCCGCCCTGCAATCCGCGCAGGGCGTCATATTGGCCGTCGGTCAGCTTCAGCCCGTTCACGTAGTCCTCGCGCGTGCTCCGGGGATTGGCGAGGTGCAGCGCCGTGGGGCATTGCTCGACCAGGATGTTGGCGATCCCGCTGTCGATGATGTCGCGCGGCGACTGGGTGATGAACACCACCGCGCCGCCCTTGCTACGGATGGTACGAAGCTGCTTTTCGATGTTGGCGCGGAACACCGGATCCAGCAGCGCCCGCCAGCCCTCATCCATCGGCACCAGCAGCGGCGTGCCATCCAGCAGCAGCGAGATGCGGTGGAACAGGTAGCTCATCGCCGGGCCGCGCGCCCGCGGATTGTCCAGCAGCGCCGTGGTGTCCAGCCCGTTCAGGTTGCCGAACCTCACCGTATCGGCCAGCGCGTCGATCACCCAGCCCAACTCGGCGCCGTGGCACCATTTGTACAGCCGCGCGCCGGCACCCTCCGGCTCTTCGTCAAAGAACGCCCGCAATTCGCCCAGGCACCGGTCGGCAGGCGGCAGGCGCATGACCGTGGCCAGTCCGATCGCCAGGCGCCGGCCCTCCTCCTCGGTCATCGTCCCGCCGATGCAGCCGCGGATGAGGTCGGCCAGAAACTCCATGTTGCGCGGTGAGGCATCCAATGCCTTCAACGGGGCAAAATGCGGCTCGCCGGCACCCAGGACGGCATAGTCGCCGCCCATGCGGTGGATCAGCAGGTCCCAGCCCCGCTTGTGGTCCAGCGCCACGACCCGGGCGCGGCCGGCGGTCATGGCCAGCAGGAACGCCGTCGTCAGCGTCTTGCCGCTGCCGACGGCGCCGGTGATCAGCGTGTTGCCAACGTCGCCGACCTGCCAGTGGAACCGGTAGGGCGTGCCAGCCATGGTCCGGAAGATCGCCACCGGCGGTCCCGGCCAGTGCCCGCGGCTTTGCCCGGAAGGCCAGTTGTAGAGCGGGGCAAACGCCACCAGGTTCGACGACTTCACGAACCCCGGGCGCGGGCGCCAGAACCCGCCGCCCGGCAGCATTGACAGATAGGCGGCCTGCAGCGCCTTGGTCATCCGGGTGGCCACCAAGCCGCAGGCGGCCAGGTCGCGCCAGGCGGCGTTGCCCACTTCCGCCATGGCGCGGAGGCTGTCGGCAAAGGCGATCAGCACCAGCGAATGGTCGCCCAGCACCCAGCGGCGCGACATCAGGTCATCGGCCGCGGCGTCCAGTGCCTCCGTCTGCGACACCGCCTTGTCGCCGGCGGCCAGCATCTTGTTCTGCTTGCGGGTGATCGCCCCCATGCCGGCGGCGTTCGAAAGGAATCGGTACGACTGCGCCAGGGTGTTGCGATAGGGCGCCAGCGCGAGGCTGTGGAACATGCCCGGCCAGGTGGTGACCGGGTATTCCTTGAACGCATACATTTCCGCGTAGGTCGGCTCGCCCGGGCCATGGAATTCCACCCGCTGGCGGCGGAACCGGATCGCCTCGGAGAACATCGCGTTGCCCATCCGCCCGGTGCTGGCGGCGATCTGCCGCCAGGTTCCGGTCATGGCGAAGACCACGGCCTCGGCGATCTCGCTGAAGATGACGCGCTGGCGCGTCACATAGCCAAGTCGGCGCAGCCCGAACCCGCCGAGCTGGGATTGCAGCAGCTCGCAGATGTCGTTGAGCCGGCGCTGGCGCGCCTGGATGCCGGCCCGCGGGTCGGTGACCGCGTCGGCGAGGAACCGCAGGACGCTTTGCGCCGCTGCATTCGGCGCGTGGATCTGGATCGCCAGGAACAGCCGGTTGGAATACAGCGAGCCGCGGAACAAATTGTCCCGGTAGGCAATGCCGAGTTCCTGCGCGAAGGGCGAGCGGTGTATCCCGTCCTCATAGACCGAGCGGTCGGCCTCGCCGCGGCACTGGTATATCGTCAGTTCGACATCCTCGGCCGCCACGTTCTTCAGCGCGTTGTGCAGCCGGTCGAACCAGGCGGCGATGTCCACTTCGTCGGCGGTGTCGGGGAACACGCCGGCGACCGCGAACATCGCCATGACGCCGTTGCCCTTCATCAGGACGACGTCATCGGCGATATGATCCTCGAACGGGATCTTGTCGCCCAGCAGCGCCTCGGGAATGTTAGCCACTGCTGGCGACCTCCCGGCCCGACCGCGCCGGTTGCGTCGGCAGGCTTTCCAGGGTGGTCCGGCCGGTTCCCGTCGTCAGCGCCCAGATCCGGATGGTGCGGAACCAGTGGTAGTCATGCGAGGTCAGCCGTTGCATGGCCAGATGGATCGGCACGGCCGCCAACCAGAACATGACCGGTGATCGCCACACCGTCGGGCCTGAGAGCTCAAGCCCGGCGGCAAAGGTGCACAACACGTTGACCGCCGCCCCCTCGAACGGGACGCCCCAGACGAGGGCTGGTCGCGTCAGGGCCACGAACAGCATTTCGGATCGGTTGTGTTCGTTCATGCGGCGTCCCGTGCAAATGGCGGCGGAGAGTCCCGCTTGACGGCGCCGGTCCGGTTGGACGGACCGGCGCCGTCAACGCGATCAAACAGGGGGGCGGCGGGCGCCACTCAGCCGGCCATGAAGGTGTTGATGGTCCAGGCGGCACTCATGAGGACGGCGCCGCCGCCGATGGCCGACCAGAACTGGCCCCAGTGGCCATGCAGCATCGCCCGGGCGCCGGCGATCGCGACCGCAATGATGCACAGCGTCGTGCCGAAGGTGCCGGTGACGAAAGTGCTGATGTTCTGCACGATGGTGAGCCACGACATTGGATTATTTCCTTTCGGTTTGCGCGAACACGAGATCGCGGCTTGTCCGCGTTGGGCGGCTGAACGGGTTGCGTGCGGCTTCTGCCGGTGGGGGCGTGGCAGAAGCCGTGGTACCGGCCACCGTCACCATGCGCATGGCCGCGGACACCCGCAGCACGTAGCCGTTGGCAATGCCGCGCTGCAGGTCGCCGGTGTTGTAACGGGAGTGGGCGGCGCGCCATGCTGCCTCGAAATCCGCGGCCAGATGCACCGCCCCGGCACGCAGCGATGCGCAGGCGTCAAACGCTGTCTCCACGGTCAGGCCGTCCTGCGCCAGGTTCGCGTTGTTGATCTGGGTCAGGCCCAGGTCGACCGACCGGCCCTGCGCGAGCAGCGTTCGCGCCGTCGCCACGGCCTCGTCCTTCGTCGCCGGATGCAGCGTCGTCGGGTGCGGTCCATTGACGCCGATGGCCAGCGGATCGCCGTCGCTCTCCACCAGGGCGACCGCGGCCATGCGGTCCGCCGGGACGCCTTGCCCGGCGCCACACGCCGGCAGCCCCGCAAGACTCAGGATGGCGCCGGCGGCCAGCGCGCTCATCGGCGGTCGCTCCGCGGCGCTGCGATCTTCCGTGGCTCCGCGAGCAGTGGCTCCGGGACCCGGCATCGCGCGTCACGCAGGCGCACGCGCTCCCGGCAGCGGCGAAGCGCTGCTTCCTGGGCCGCGCTCAGCGCGCCGCGATCGAGCAGGTCAGCCAGGGCCTGCGACAGAAACGCGCCGCCCCGTGTGACGTTGATCGCGAGCCACAGCACCAGGTCGGAACGATCGGGACGCTCACCCAGCCAAGTGCCAGCAGTAAGATCGCCCATAACGCCGCCGGCCGCGAGATCGGCCAGTGCAACACCGGGCACGCGGCGGCGGTTGGGGTGACGAACCGGCAAGGCAGCAGGCAACGCCGCATGCCGCGTCGAGATGTTGCTCCAGCGCGCCGCCGCCGCGGGCGGCCATGAATTTGGCAAGGCATGTCGCACAGCAATTCGCACGGGATTCCTCCTCGTCGAATGATCATGCTCAGGAGGAGGTGCAGCCGCCCCCTGTACGGCTTCGTTGTTAGGCCGCCGGGATCACCATCCCTGCCGGCCTCTGCTGGTTGACCGTGGGTGGGCGTCTCGTTGCCCACGGTTTCCTGAAGCCCCGCCAACAATTGGCGATCATCAGGGGTCGGCAGCCCCACGGATCGGGGCCGCACGTCACGATCAGAAAGTCCGGCACCGCGACCGTCGCAGGCCGCTACACGCCTATGAAAGCCAAGCGTTTACGCGCAGATATGCAGCCCGCTGCCAAGCACGTCCGGCCCTGGTATGTTGCATCCGGAGTCGATCTGATGGAGTGCGGACCTATGCTTGTTTCCGGTCGAGAGGTTCGGCATAACGCCGCTTGTGTGCGCCATAATGCCTCGCACTGAGTCAAAACGCAAGTGGGAAAATGAGGGCCGTTGGCGGGTGATCGAGGAACTGATCTCCCCCACGATGTGCAGAGCCGGCAGAGCCGTTCTCGACTGGGGGACCGGCGATCTCGCCAAGGCCGCCGGCGTTAGCCGCGCAACGGTCGTGCGCTTTGAAGGGAGACGGGAAACGACCCTGGCTACCATCGTGGCCATCCGCGATTCCTTTACGCGCGAGGGCGTCGTCTTCGGAATCGATTCCAACGGCCTGGAACATGTTGCGTTTGACGGGAACCGACACAGCTCGGGCGAAAGCTGATGCCGTCCGGCATCAATGTTCGTTCCGCGATGCACGGCTTGTCCATCGGCCAATGACTGGTTCAGCGCGGTTCGCGGCGTAGCTGTTCGCACGAGATTACTCCTTGGAAACGCGGCGGAATCAAGCTACCGGTCTGGAATAACTGCTCTTTCTGGTGCGTTACATTCGCGCTGTCGTGACGCTATGACCACAGGTTCTTGAAGCTTCCGTCGCCGGACCAGCCATACCGGACCGGATGATCCCGAAGCCTCGATGCTGTATCCTATTGCAGTGCGTCTAGATGGCGAAGACGTCTACGCCGCACACGACAAATAACACGCTGAGCACCTGCTCATTATTTTTGAAATTCGAGCGCAGGACAGCCTCCTCGAAGCCATCGGCCAACAGGTCTTTCCTGTCGGTGCTCGCTCGTTCTCGCTTCGAGACCAGCCGGTTACATGACCGCTCGGCAAACGTGTATTGCGCAATGACATCCGGAAAGACATACAGATCCCCCGATGTGGGAGATTTTGTGATCCCCCATGTTGATGCGCTCCATTCGTCCTCGCTTGCGTTTAAGAAAACACGAACACACTCGACTGCGCAACCTTAAATTGAAAAAATTCCGCACATACACGCGTCGCCCGGAGTAGTGCATTTTAAAATTAACTTCGTGTCACTTTAGCGGCGCCTTTAGCGATGTGCGAATAAATGTCGCTGCACTTTTTATAGAGATGGTAGTGTAAGGCGTTACCGCGACCGTCGGGTTTTCCGTAAGTCTGGCATACGTTTGTATAAGTTGCGAATGAAATTGCAGGAAGGTTACTCTTCACAGCGTATCTCGCCGCGAGATTGTGGCCGCCCGCCTTGCGCATAAACCGGGGCGGCTCATTCCGGAAAAGATACTTTAGCTCGACATTCCCGACGGAACACAGGCACCGGAAGCGCCTGTGGTGATGCCAACCCGTGCGACTGCGGCAAGGCGTGGTCCGGCTTCATCGCGCGACGCTTTGACGCGGACATGATCCGACCGGGGAGCCAACCGCGACGAGAGGCGCAGCGAGCAATGGTAATGTTGGCAAGGATGGCGCGGTGGCACCGGCAATGAAGTCCGAGGACATCGGCTTCCTGGGGACACCCATACCCGCCCAGATGGCTGCGTGAAACGCGAGTGGCGAGAACCATGGCCCGACAGGGAGGCGCCGGGAACCAGACCTTCACCGGCCGGGAACTCGATTGTATTGCTGTAAAAATGAGCGCGCACTTCGGCCGTCACCCGAGCCTTGCGGATGGGCTACCTGCGCTCCTGGCGCAGCGGCCCGCACCAGGGCAAGGCTGCCGCGGCGGTGCAAAGCATACTGGCCCGGGGTCTGGTCGAGATCCCGGCGCTGCCGCCGGGGTGGCGGGCGCTCTTCACCGAGACGAGCCAGACCGCACCGCGACAAAAGATATCGTCATGGAGACGAACATCGTCGGCCGTGCCATTGGAAGGGTCGGCTCGAATCGGGCATCATATCCCTGGCGATCGATGAACGGAGGCTCTGGTGCCGAGGCTGGATTCCAAACGCCCCGGCGGGCACAAGCCCGTCAAGAACCCGCACCGGACAGCGGCATTCCGCGAAGCGGCCCGTGATATGGTCCACAAGGACCGCTACGACCGACGAGCCGGCATGAGCGTGGACACGGCCGGCGCGATCACGCGCGCGTTGGAGCGCGCCTACGTTCAGGGCTTCCTCGATGCCCAGGAGCCACCCTCGGCCACGAACAGGAGCGCACCGATGGCGGGCGGAGGTTCCTCCGCGAGCTCTGGCGAGCCGGTCGAATGGATCCTGATCCCGCCGCGGCCACGCGACGCGTTCTGGACCATCTGCCTGTTCGCCCTCGGGCGCGAGACGCCGATCACGGAGAAAGCGTCCGGGCATCTCGTTGCCGTCCAAACGCCAAGCGGCAGGCCGGGCTGGCGATTAGTCTCGCGCAACGGCTTCGAGAAGCCATTGGGACACGCCACGATCCTGCCCCTGCTCAAGCTCGGGCTGCTCGATCCGGAATATGAGCCGGACAGGCGCCTTGTCATCAGCGAGTTGGGCCGGGCCACGTGGCAGCGCTTTGTCGAACGCGGCGGGCAGTTTCCGGAAGACCTCACCTCGCCCTCCGGCAACGAGGAAGTCCCATGATCTCCCTGCCGCCCGACATCACCTTCGAAAAGCGGCCCCTGCCGGGGGGTGAATGGGCTTACGAGTTCCGCCACCGCACCCTGGGTGCGCTCGGGCGCATCCTGCTGCAGGGCCTGCCCGGAGGCCGCAACACGCACATCTCCTGCGAAGTGGCCGGCGACCCGGCTGACCCGCGGACGGCCGAGCGCCGCGCTATCTTCGAGCCGCTCGGGCTGGAGATCGCACGGCAGATGGAGCAGATCGTTGGATCCCCCACCGACAAGCGGCCGATCGTGCCGCCGGCACCGCCCGTCGAGCCGGGCGAAGTGGTGGAGAGCAAGCTGATGCAGTGCAGCACCTGCAACGCCTTCGTGGCCATGCTGGTGTTCGCGCCAGGGGCGACCGACGCAGGACGCTTCGAGGACTATGCGCGGCGCATGTATCCGGAGTACTCTCGTCGCGGTCTGCCGACCTGGATCATCGGCCCGGCGTCCGGTCCAGGACCGGAAGACTCGGCCGACATCCTCCAGGTCTGGCCGACCCGGAAGCCACTACAGCGATTGACCCCAGCACAGTTCAACCCGCGCCTGGACCGGCTTGCTGCCAACCACTGCCGGCCCAGGAGGAACAGCGGGCGTTAGGACTGGGCTGATTGGCGAGGCCGTCCACCGTTCGCCCGGGCCGCCGCGGAATTTTCTGCTGACGTTGCCTGGCCCGCCTGTTCGGCTATGGTCGCTTTGGTTCCGAACGACCCGACGAGCAAACCGGGAATCGATCGGTCATCGGAAGTTCCTCGCCATCGCCACGCGCAGCCGGCGATGGTGGAGGCTGCGTGAGCGGCAGGACAGGACAACGCAAATCGTCCGACGAGGCGCGGCCGCCCCTGCACACGACACGACGTCCGCCGCTGTGCAGCGCAAGACCCGTGCCGCCGGGCTCTACTCCGTAGCGGTTTCCGCCGACGGGGATACGGCTTGGCCAGCTTGCTTCGGTTGACGGGCTTTGCGTGCGACCGCTTTCCTCGCCGGTGTCTTTTTGGCGGCGGCTCGCTTGCCCGCCGCCGCCGTCGCCGGCGCGCGCTTTGCCGGCGCCGCCTTCCTGGCCCCTCGGGCGGCTGGCGCCTTTGCCGCCACCTTTACCGCCGCCTTTGCCCTGGCCGGCGCCTTCGTCTTAGCTTTCGCTTTCGCCGCGGCGGCAGCTTCCTTGATCTTCACGCGCCGTCCCTTCAGCTCATCGCGAATGGTGGCCAGCGCCGCGGCGCCGACAACCGCCTGCTGGCCTTCGGCGATATCATCGAGTGCCGCGAAGAAGGCTTGCGCCACATTCTTCGCCCCACGCGGAGCGCGCTTCTGGACGTCTTTCTTGATGGCCATGGTCGTCTGGGTCCTTTCCGACCGGGGCGAATCCAATTTGGCGAAGCCCGGTCACGGGGTACGGTAACGGCACCGGCGTTACCAAAGCAATACGGGCATCAAACACTGTCAACGCAATCGGAGCAGGTTCAGGATACAGGTCAGATGACCCACCGGGATCGACAGCAACGATGCTGGACGAGTTCGACCCGGAAGGGTATCCGCATGTCGCAAGAACCACCGACCATCGGGGTGAACCGCATTGCCGCGCTGCTACCGCCGAATGTCACCCACGTCCGCGCCCGGCTCGATCGGTGCCTCACCGCCTGACCATTTCGGGTCAACCACAATGTCCGCTGCCCCGGCGGACGCACATGTCACCGCGGATCACGCGTTTTCAGGAAGCCACTCCAATCATGCCAGCAAAGAAGCCCACGGCGACAGCGGCACCCCAGAAGGGGGCCAAGGCGCCGCCTGCCAAACTGCCAACGGCCAACCCGAAGGCAGCGCTCGCGAAGCCGTCGGCGGCAAAAGCGCCAGCGGCGCCGCCGGCGAAGGGTGCCCCGGTCGCCACGGTCACGCTGAAGCATCTCGCCGCCGAGATCGCCGAGCATCAGCAGATCGAAAGGCGGGAAGCCGATGAGATACTGACCGGCCTGGTCGGCATCCTGGTGCAGCACCTCAAGGGTGGTGATCGCCTGCGCATCGCCGGCCTTGGGATACTCGAGGTGAAGGATAGGCCCGAGCGGACGGGCCGCAATCCCGCAACCGGCGAGGCGATCACCATCAAGGCCAGCAAGAAAATCGCTTTCCGGCCAGCGAAGGAACTGAAGGAGGCTATCTAGCGAAAGGCTCGCGTCCGCATATCTCGGATCGTTCGGTTCACCAGGACGCGCTTGCAGGCCGATGCAATCGGCCTGCAACGAGGCACGATGCGGGCTACCTGAAATCCCGTGTCAGCACCTTGCTGCCGCTGCCTATGAAGCGGCGCGTTACCGGGACCCTGGCCAAAATGCCAGCTACCGCGTGGCATCGAAGGGCCGCGTGATGCATTCCCTCGATTCCAGGATCAGCCTCTTTCTCAGCCGCCAATCAGTTCCAGCAACTGCTGCTCGGTGAGGCGGCCGGCGGTGTCCGCGCCCTCCAGCAACTCGGCGGCCAGCTCGCGCTTGGCGCGGTGCAATTCCACGATCCGCTGTTCGATGCTGTCGGACATCACCAGGCGGTAGATCGTCACCGGCCTTGTCTGGCCGATGCGGTGCGCGCGGTCGGAGGCCTGGTCCTCGACGGCCGGATTCCACCACGGATCGAGATGCACCACGTAATCGGCCGCGGTCAGGTTCAGGCCGGTGCCGCCGGCGCGCAGGCTGATCAGGAACAGCTCGGCCTCGCCGGCCTGGAACGACGCCACCCGGCGCTCGCGCTCGGAAGCCGGCGTGCTGCCGTCGAGATAAGCGTAGGTGATGCCGCGCTCGTCCAGCGCCGCGCGCACCAGATCGAGATGGCCGGTGAACTGGCTGAACACCAGCGCCTTGTGCCGGTTGGCGCGCAGTTCCTCGACGAGTTCGAGCAGCGCCGCGAGCTTGCCGCTCGGTATCGCCACCTGCGGATCGATCAGCGCCGGATTGCAGCAGGCCCGGCGCAGCCGCATCAGTTCGGCGAGGATATGGATCTTGCGCCGCCCGTCCGGCGCATCCAGCGCCGCGATCGCCGCCAGCGCCTTCTGCCGCAGCGCCTCGTAGAAGGCGCGTTCGTCCGGCTCCATTTCCACCAGGATGGTCTGCTCAGTGCGCGGCGGCAGTTCGCTCAGCACCGCCGCTTTCGTCCGCCGCAGCAGGAACGGCCGCAGTAGCGCCTTCAGCGCCGCTCGCGCACCGGTATCCCGGTCGCGCTCGATCGGGCCGGCGAAGCGCTTCTGGAATTTCTCCCGCGAGCCCAGCAGCCCCGGCGTGACGAAGCTGAACAGGCTCCACAGCTCGTCGAGGTCGTTTTCCACCGGCGTGCCGGTCAGCGCCAGCCGGAACCCGGCCTGCAACCCGTGGATCACCTGGGCGCGGCGCGTCTCGGCGTTCTTGATCGCCTGCGCCTCGTCCAGCACCACCATCTGCCAGCGCCGGCCGGTCAGCAGTTCGGCCTCCTGGTGCAGCAACCCATAACTGCACAGCAGCACGTCGCGCGCGCTGAGCCTTTCCACCAGCGTCGCGCGGTCGGAAGCGCTGCCGAGCCGGTGCACGGTCAGTGTCGGCGCGAAGCGCGCCACCTCTGCCGCCCAGTTCGGACACACCGAGGTCGGTGCCACCACCAGACACGGCCCTTCGGCGGCGCGGTGCAGCATCAGCGCGAGCGCCTGCACCGTCTTGCCCAGGCCCATGTCGTCGGCCAGGCACGCGCCCGCCTCCAGCCGCGCCAGCCGGGCGAGCCAAGTGAACCCCTCCTCCTGGTAGTCGCGCAACTCGGCCTGCAGCGTCGCCGGAACTCTCGGCGTCCAGCTGCCGGCCTCGCGCAACCGGCCAATGTGGTTACGCCAAGCGGCATCCGCCTCCACCTGGCCGGCTTCCTCCAGCAAGTCGCCAACCGCCGAGGCGCCGAGTGCATGCACACGCTGGCCGGTCTTGTCAGCCTCCGACACCGCGGCGAGCTGCCGCAACTGCGCCTGCAACCGGTGCGTCAGCGCCACGAAACGCCCGTCGCCGAGCGGCACGAAACGCCCCTGCGCGCGGTCGAGCCGGTCGAGCAGGAAGCGCATCTCCAGCACCTCGTCCTCGTCGATGGCCACGCTGCCCTCGACGGCGAACCAGTCGCGCTGCTGGCGGACTTTGAAGCGCATCGGTTGCGCCCCGACCGCGCCGACCGCCAGCTTGCGTCCTTCCGGCCATTCCAGCACTACCGTGTCGGCGCGCGCCTGCAACTCGAGAAGCAGGTCGAGGCAGGCTTCCAGCCCGTCCACCATCACCTCATGCCCCTGCCCTGCCCCGCAGGATTCCAAAGTCGGGCAAGCCAGCACCAGCGCGCGGCGGGCGGCCAGTTCGGCATTCAGGTCGCGCCGGGCGCGGACCTGCTGTCCGCCAATGCTCGCCAGCACCGAGTGCCCGCCCAGTCCGGCGACGTAAGCGGGACCTTCAGCGCCGAACGGGCGCACCAGCAGCGTGACCTTCAGCCCGCCCCCGTCGGCCGGGTCGCCCTGCGGCGCAAGCTGCACCACCGGCGTGGCGATGCCCTCGCGCGCGGCAGCTTCAACCGCATCGATCTCGGCCCGAATCGGCAGCGACGGATTCGTCCGCTGCACCAAAGCGACCACCCGATCACGTCCGTCTTTCGGCACCGACAAACCCTGGGAACCAAGAATCTGCTGCACCGCCAAGATCCGCGCCGACAGTTCGATCACCCGGTGGCGGTGCGGAGTCTCGGCTTCGAGAAACACGCTCGGCTTGTCCCCGGTATGCGAGAGCGCGATGCGATAGCCGCCCCGTCGTTCGGTGACCACCAGTTCCACCGGATAGGCCACCAGTTCGATCGGCTGGTGCCGGCTGCGCGCGTCGAACACTGCCGGGTGACCGACGAGGGCCGGTAAGGTGCGGACGGGATCGAACTCGTAGCTGTATTCGTCGTTGTACCAGCCACTCTTGTCGCGACGAATGCCACGCAGTGCCCGCCGGTCCTCGTTGGTCAGATAGGCGAGCCGCGGATCCTGCTCGTAGAGCCGCTTCATCGCTACAGCGCGGCCGTCGCTCCAGCCATCGCGGCCTTTGGCCGATTGCTCCGCGACCTCGATCCCCAGCTTGTCCGGATCGACGAACCAGGCGAGGCGCTTGGTCGTGCGCGCCCCCGGCTCGCCGGCGCTCTTGCCTGGATCGGTAGACAGCAAGGCATCCAGAGTTTCGAGCGCACGTTCCCAGGGCGCGGTGACCAGGATCAGGCGGGTGAATTCAACGCCGATCCCGGTGCCGGTAGCGGCCAGGAACGCGCTGTATTGCGCCGGCTTCACCGCCACCTCGGCGAGGATTTCGGCATAGATGCGCGCCGGCAACAGCAACGTGTCCTTGACCGCCTCGAAGCGGGCGACAAGGTCGGCGACACGGCGACGCGAGAGGGTCGGATCGACAGTATGGCCGGCCAACGCGAGGCACGCATCCGCGAGCGGGTCGTCAAATTGATAGCCATTCAACTGCTTGATCTGCTCGGCCGCCTTGGCTTCCAGGCCCTGTGCCAGCCAGAGCAGGACTTGCAGCGCAATCCACCCGCCAAAATGCGGTCGTTCTTCCAGCGGCAGGACATTGAGGCCGGCCTGGATCTCGGCATGCAGCGTAGCATCGTTCGCACGCAGCAGGGCCATCAGGAAGAACAGGCCGTGCGGTCCCTCCAGGAACAGCTTACGCTTGCCTGCCTGCTTACGTTGCCGCTTGAGGGCCACACGATACAGCGTGATTGCCTCGGTGTTCTCACCAGCGAGGAAGTGCAGCGTCGCCGCCGTGGCCTGCTGCAAGGGAGCGTCGGCCGCGTCCAGCTTCGCCAGGAGAGCGCGGGCGTCGTCAAACCGCAGCGCCAGCACGTCATGCTCCAGCAACCGCCGCCGTACCGGAGCAAAGCCGGGAAGATCCTGCAACCCGCGAAAGCGGGCAATCAGCTCCGGCATGCCCGGAATGGAGAGGTCGGCGCCAAGGAACGCCGCCAGCCTTCCTTCGAACAGGGTGAACTGGATTGCCAGCGTGCGGCTCTCAAACCAGTCGGGGGTGAACGGCACGGCGCGAAAAATCTCGCCAAGCGCCGCCGCCATCCGCTGCGGGCCGAACGCATGGTCGTGGTGATCCCGCTCGGCGACGAAGGCTCCCTCGTCATTGGCGTAGACCGCCAGCCGCGCGAGCCGAATCCACGGCGCTGGATCGGGCTTCGGCTCACTCAGGTAGTAGGCGCGGTCAGGCCGCACGGGAAAAGCCCGGCGAACGGCCGCAACCAGGTGCTCCCCCTCCGGTGCCGCCACGGCATCGATCGCAACGGGATGGAGCAGTTCCGGCAGGCAGACATGGTCCATGTCCAGCAAATCCTCGCGCCGCAAGGCTTCCAGCGCCGCATTGACTGCCGGACCAGCCCAGGCGCGCCCCTCCGGTGTCCGCACGCCGCTGCGCGCCAGACAGTCGAGGAACGCGGATTTGTTGGTCGACAGAAACACCAGGCTCTTGAGCCGGAGCACGGTCTTCAGCCCCGGCGAGAGGCGGGTGTACCGCCCCCACGGGTCCTTGGCGTCCAGACGGGTACGAATCGAGCTTGCCATCGGTTCATGAAAATGCCCGATCAGCAGCGGTTGCGAAACCCTCAGCCGCCGGGCGCGGCATGGAGCGTTACGCCAATCGCATCTCCGGCTGGCGTGCCGGGGTCGTCGGCGCGATCGGCGCCGTCGGCCTGCTGTTCGGCGCCGGGATCACCCATGGCATCGACCAACGGCAGCTTGAGGCAACGCTGATCAACACCCAGACCGCCATCGGCGCGCTGTCAACCGCCGAGGCGAACGACTGGGCAAAGCTGATCAGGCCGAATCCGCCGCCGCGGCAGTTGACTACCAGGCAGCCGGTTGTCGCGGAGGATGGCTCGAACGCCCCCTGGATTTTGCTCCGCCTGGACCCGCCACCAAAGACGCAACCGGCCGAACGGAAAAGCGGCAGGTAGCAAGCTGCTACGCATCGAAACCGGCGCCATGGGATGGCTATTGGCGGGGCGGGGGCGGAACGGCCTGCGCCAAAACGCTACGCATCGAAACCGGCGCCATGGGATGGCTATTCCCTACCAAACGGACGGATTATCGGCGAGGAATGAAGTTGCCCGACGCGACGGCCCCTCTGCCGTCTGGCAAGGGCCTCATACCAATCCGCCTAAAGAATCACCCACTTGCGGGCGCCGATGGATGCGATCCGCGGCGCGTCGGACACGAACCAGTTCCAGGCGTTGGCGCAGGCACGGACGATTTCGGTGTAGGTTTTCCAGA
>Ga0302154_10002070_pt1 | contig 15607 bp, 13 predicted proteins | sample I_Bog_N2_3_FD_193507 | JGI IMG/M metagenome (GOLD analysis project Ga0302154, IMG submission 193507) | Peat permafrost microbial communities from Stordalen Mire near Abisko, Sweden - I_Bog_N2_3 | ecosystem: Environmental > Terrestrial > Soil > Wetlands > Peat | place: Sweden: Abisko, Stordalen...
CAATCCCGGACCCAGCACCCCCAGCTCGCAAAAGTTTTTTGGTTCTTTTTTTCAAAAAAGAACTTCTTGCCTTACTTGCTACGTCCGTTGCACATGCGCGGCCATGAAAGTTGCCGCCATACTTGTGGCCGCGGGGACCGGGTCGCGGTTCGGCGGGGGGGTTCCGAAGCAGTTTTTGCCGCTGGGGGGCAAGCCGGTGATCCGGTGGGCGGCCGAGGCTTTGTTGCCGCATGTGGCGTTTTTGCAGCCGGTGGGGGACGCGGCGGCGATTGGCGCGGCGTTGGCCGGGCTGCCGCATTTGCCGGTGGTGGCCGGCGGCGGGGCGCGGCAGGATTCTGTGCGCGCGGGGCTGGAGGCGCTGGCCGCTTTGGCGCCGGATGTGGTGCTGGTGCACGACGCGGCGCGGCCCTGCGTGCCGGCGTATGTGATCGAGGGCGTGCTGGCGGCGCTGGCGGCGCATGACGGGGCGATTCCGGCGGTGCCGGTGACGGATACGCTGAAGCGCGCGGAATCCGGCGTGAGTGCGGCCACGGTCTCGCGCGAAAAACTGTTTCGGGCGCAGACGCCGCAGGGGTTCCGGTTCGCGACGCTGCTGGCGCTGCACCGGGCCGCGCCGCCCGGCGCCACGGATGACGCGGCGCTGCTGGAGGCCGCCGGTTTGCCGGTAGCCATTACGCCCGGTGCGGAGCAAAACATCAAAATCACCCATCCGGAGGATTTTTCCCGCTTGTCCAGCCAGTTTGCAAACACTTTGTTACCCCGGATCGGCACGGGTTTTGATGTTCACGCCCTGGAAACCGGGCGCCCCATGATTTTGTGCGGCGTGACGGTGCCGTTTGAGATGGGTCTGGCCGGGCATTCCGACGCCGATGTCGGCATCCACGCGTTGTGCGACGCGATTTATGGCGCGCTGGCGGAGGGCGACATCGGCCGGCATTTCCCGCCGACGGAAGACACTTGGAAAGACGCCGACAGCGCGCGGTTTTTGCTGCACGCCGCGGGCCGAATCGCGGCGCGCGGCGGCGTGCTGGGCAATGCCGACGTGACGCTGATTTGCGAGCGTCCAAAGATCACGCCGCACGCGCCCGCGATGCGGACAAGGCTGGCGGAACTTCTGGGCGTGGATATCGGTAAAATTTCCGTGAAGGCGACGACCACGGAGCGCCTGGGTTTTACCGGCCGCGGCGAGGGCATCGCGGCGCTGGCTTCGGTGGTCGTCTTAATTCCAGATTAATATCAAAGGGTTAACGCAATTTCTGCCTGGCGCAAAATATTACCGGCGCTGTTAATCGGATGTGAACCACATTGCCGTATTCCTCTCGCACCCGCAGCAATGTTCATTACCTTTTTTACATTGCTGCGCTGCAGAATTGCACCGCGATTTGCCTTGCGTAGGCGGGGTGTTCTGCCCTATATGATGCAGTGCAGCATGAGCTTGCTCTGCTGCTTTCTTGGACGTTTCCTCCCTAAACTTGGCGGCACTTCGGTGCCGCCTTTTTTTTCGCCTTAGCGAAGTTTCTCTGAAATTGCAAATGCGCCGGAAAACGCCCCTATTCAGGCCGGCGTAAAGGTCAGGGCCAGGCCATCCATGCAGTAGCGCAGCCCGGTCGGCGGCGGACCGTCGGGGAAAACATGGCCCAAATGCCCGCCGCAGCGCCGGCAATGCACCTCCGTCCGGTCCATGCCCAGCGAGGTATCATCGGAGGTGCGGACCGCGTTGGGCAGCGGCTGCCAGAAACTCGGCCAGCCGGTGCCGCTGTCGAATTTGGTGGCGGAGGAAAACAGCGGCAGCGCGCAGCCGGCGCAATCAAAAGTGCCCTTGCGGTGCTCGTTCAGCAGCGGGCTGGAAAACGGCGGCTCGGTGCCCTGCTGGCGCAGAATATTGTACTGCGCCGGCGTCAGCAGCTGGCGCCACTGCGCGTCGGTATGGGTCACCTCAAAGGTTTCCGTCTGGGCGTAGGCGGGCTTGGCCCCGCGCAGAGTGCGGGCGAGCAAAACCGCGATGGCGGCCCCTCCGAGCAGCAAAGTTTTTCGGCGATTCATGACAAAAACTCCTTTTCGGCGGCTTATCCGCCGCACGGCCAAAAATCTCAAATCAGATTTTCGGCATCGCCGGGTAGCCGCGCGCCGCGGCGCCGCTAAACTGGCGACCGAACCACAGGAGCCAAAATGGGAACCCGCCACGCCGACGACCCGCAACCCTACTTCGAAACCCACATCTTTGTCTGCGGCAACCGCCGCCCCGCGGGCCACGAACGCGGCGACTGCGCCAGCAAAGGCTCCGAGAAAATCCGCGACTACATGAAGGCCCGCGTCAAGGAACTCAAAATCGAGGGCGTCCGCGTCAACCAGTCCGGCTGCCTCGACCGCTGCGAACTGGGGCCCTGCGCGGTGCTGTACCCCGAAGGGGTCTGGTATCGGCTCGATTCGTTCGAAACCGCGGATAAAATCTTGCGGCTTCATGTGCAGCAGGGGGAGCGCGTACGCGAAAACATGCTTCCATAAGAAAGCAGCGCTTTTTTGAAAAAAAGGCTCCCCGCCCGGGGCGCGCAAAAAACTTTTATGTTCCTCGGATTTGGCGCCGCTACAGGTTGGCCACTCGGGGGTTGTTGGCGGTTGTGACGCGGCTTACACCCGGACCATGACTCCAAACCCACCCGCCGCTGCCAAAATCCCCAAACGCATTGAACAGCTCGGCCGCGTGCGACTCGATGACTACGCCTGGATGAAAGACGATAACTGGCAAAAGGTGCTGCGCGACCCCGCGGCGCTGCGGGAAGACATCAAAACCCACCTGGAAGCTGAAAACGCCTATACCGCCGCCATCCTCGCCGGATCGCAAGACCTGCAGGCCGCCATGTTCGAGGAGCTCAAAGGCCGCCTGAAACCGGACGATGCCTCCCTGCCCGTCCCCGACGGCGGCTACGAATACTACCGGCGCTACGAGCCCGGCGCGCAGCAGCCGCTCTTCGCCCGGCAGCCGCGCGGCGGCGGCGACGAACAAAAACTGCTGGACGCGGAGGCCGAGGCGAAACACCACGCCTACTACCGCATCGGCGCCGCCAAACACTCGGCCGACCATACCCTGTTCGGCTATGCCGAAGACACCCAGGGCTCCGAAGTGTTCACCGTCCGGCTCCGGCGCGTGGCTGACGGCACCGAGGTCGGGCCGGCCATCTCCCCCACCACCGGCAATTTCGCGTTTTCGCCATGCGGGCGTTTCCTGTTCTGGACGTTCCGGGATGACAACGGCCGCCCGGTAAAAATATTCCGGCGGGAAATCGGCTCGGCGGCGGACGCGCTGGTCTATGTCGAGCCCGATGAAGGCTTCTTTCTCCACGTCGAAGCCGCGCTCTCCGGCGGGTCGATCCTGATCGTGTGCGGCAACCAGGAAACCAGCGAAGTCTGGCGCATTCCGGCGGACGATCCGTTGCGCGCGCCGGTGGTCATCCAGCCGCGGCAGCCAGGCATCAAATACAGCGTCGCGGACCGGCGCGACCACCTGATTATCCGGACGAACGCCGATCAGGCGACCGATTTCAAAATTGTGCAGGCGCCAATTGAAACTCCCGGCCGCGCCCATTGGCGCGACGTGGTGCCGCACCGGCCGGGGCGCTACATCACCGGCGTATCGGTGCTCAAGGATTACATCATCCATGGCGAGCGCGTTGCGGCGAATGACACGCTGGTGATCACGCGCCGGGACGGTAGCTATTTTTCGATCGCGGTGGATGAGCCGGCTTACGCGCTGGAGCACGAGCACGGTTACGAATATGACGCGCGCACGATCCGGTATGTGCGGTCATCGCCGACGACGCCGAGACAGTGGTTTGATTATGATATTGCAACGGCTGCGACGGCCCTGCGCAAGACGCAGGAGATTCCGAGCGGGCATGATCCTTCGCAATACGAAACTCGGCGGCTGACGGCGCGCGCGCGCGATGGGGCGATGATTCCCGTGACGCTGCTCAAACGCCGCGACACGCCGGCGGACGGCACGGCGCCGGTGCATCTGTACGGCTACGGCTCCTACGGCATAGCCATGACGCCCGGCTTTTCCGCCAATATTTTTTCGCTGGTCGATCGCGGCTGGATCCACGTGGTCGCGCATATCCGCGGCGGCACCGAGAACGGGTGGAACTGGTTTCTCGACGGCCGCGGCAAGAAAAAACAGAACACCTTTGATGATTTCATCGCCGTGGCGGAGCATCTGATCGCGCAAAACCTGGCGGCGCCAAAGAACATCGTCGCGCATGGCGGCTCGGCCGGCGGGCTGCTGGTGGGGGCGGTGCTGAACATGCGCCCGGATTTGTGGGCCGGGGTGATCGCGGCGGTGCCGTTTGTGGATGTGCTGAACACCATGTCCGACATGTCTCTCCCGCTGACGCCGCCGGAATGGCCGGAATGGGGCAACCCGCTGACGGATGCGGACGCCTACGAAACAATCGCCGCGTATTCGCCCTATGACAATATTTCGGCGCAAGACTACCCGCCGGTGCTGGCGACCGGCGGGCTGTCCGACCCGCGGGTGACGTATTGGGAGCCGGCCAAATTCATCGCGAAACTGCGCGATTTTTCAACCGGCGAGGCGCCGGCGCTGCTGCGCATCAACATGACCGCCGGCCACGGCGGCGCCGCCGGGCGGTTTGAGGTGTTGCAGGAGGTGGCGCGGAATTACGCGTTTGCGTGCTGGGCGATCGAGCGAAAGTAAGCAGTTACTTTTTTTGAAAAAAAAGAAACTGCTTTCTTCCCTACGGGTTCAGCTTCGCCTCAACAATATCCGGCTCCTCCGGAATCCGGCTCACCTGAAACCCCAGGCGTTTGATGAAGGCCAGCATCGGCATGTTATCGGCGAGGATTTGGCCGTTGATTTCAGCGACACCCTGGGATTTGCCCCAGGCGATGATGGCCTGCATCAGCGCGGTCGCCAGGCCCAGGCCTTTGGCGGCGGGTTCCACCACCACGGCGAATTCGGCGGTGGTGCCGTCGGTATCGTTGCGCACCAGGCGGGAGACGCCGGCGGTCTGGCCGGTCTTTTCGCGCACCGCGACGATCGCCATTTCGCGGCCGTAATCGACATCGGTCATGCGGGAGATTTGTTCGGTGCTGAGCGCGCGCATGGCGGAGAAGAAGCGGAAGCGGACGTCTTCCGGGGTCAGCCGCGCGAACATCGCGGCGTGCGCGTCCGCGTCTTCCGGGCGGATGGGCCGCAGCGTGAATGTCTGGCCCTTGGCTTCGTAGGTGGTGGTGAGTTCGGCGGGGTAGGGCGAGATGAGCAGCGGCGGGCGGGGCTGGTTCGCGGCGCGGAGCGAGAGGCGGGCGCTGGCGGCGATGACGCCTTTTTCGTTGACGAAGAGCGGGTCGAGGTCGAGGACCAGGATTTTTGGAAAATCGATGATCAGCTGGCTGATGCGCACGAGCGTGGCGGCGATGGCCTCAACATCCGCCGCCGGCTGGCCGCGATGCGCGCGCAGCAGCGGGGCGACACCTGAGCGGCTGATGAGGGCGTGCGCGAGGGCGAGGTTCAGCGGCGGGATTTCGGCGGCCAGGCCGGACAAATCTTCCGGGTCGCCGCCGCCGGCGCCGAAGCCGATGACGGGGCCGAGCACCGGCTGGTCCGCGACGCGGATGCGCAATTGCTGGCCGCGCGGCGCCTGGCGCTGCACCAGAAAATACGCGCCGGGCAGAAATTCGCCGCTGGCTTCCAGGCGGGCGCGCATGGCGCGGGTTATTTCGCGCACCGCGCGGCCGTCGGGCAGGTCCAGCGCGATGGAGCCGGAAATGCGGTTGGTGGGCATTTCGGGGTGCGAGAGTTTTACCACCACGGGAAAACCGAGGGCGGCGGCCTGCATCGCGGCTTCCTCCGGCGTGGCGGCCTGCCGGCTGGCGATCACCGGGATCTGGTAGGCCGCGAGGATCTTTAGCGCCTCGTCCTGCACCAGCGTCATGCGGCCGGTGTCTTGCGCCGCGGCGATGTGGGCGGTGACCGCGGCCACGTCCGGCGCGATTTTCAACACGCGCGAGGGCGGCAATTCGCGCGCCGCGGCGCGGTTCTGGCGGTTGCGGATGAGTTGCCGAAAACCGGTCAGGGCGGCTTCCGGCGTTTCGAAGCTGGCAAGGCCCGCCTGGGAGAGCCGGTGGCGATGCAGCAGGCCGGTGGCTTCGCCCATGGCGGCGATGAGCAGTGGGATTCTCACGGTCTTGGCGCTGGCGATCAGCGCTTCGATGGCGGCGGCGGCGTCGTTGCCGGTGGGCGCGTGCACGGCGAGGATGCCGCCGATTTCCGGCGCCGAGGACAGCATGGCGGCGAGTTCCGCCATCCTTGTGGAATGCGCGCGGCCGGTGAAGAGCGGGTTTTCGACGCGCCCGCCGGCCATCGACAAAGCCAGCACCTGCGCGGTTTCCGCCGAAAAACTGGCGAGCTTGATGTGTTGGGCGAGCGCCGCGTCCGCCGCCAGGCGGCCCGCGGAGACGGAGTTGCTGATGATGGCGAGCGCCTCGCCATGCGTCGGGCGCACGCGCGTGAGGGTTTCGGCCGCGGCGAGAAATTCGCCGAGGGTTTCGGTGAGCAGAATGCCGGCGCGGGAAAACGCCGCTTCGTAGGCGGCGTGTGAGGTGCCGTCGGTATCGCGCAGCCGCGCCCCCGGCGCCAGCGCCACCATCGGCCGCAGCCGCGCCGCGGCCCGGGCGGCGGACTGGAAAATGCGCGGGTCGCGCAGGCGGTCGATCTGCACCAGGATCGCGCCGGTGCCGGGGTCGCGCGCCAGATGGTCCAGCACCAGGCCGAAGCCGATATCGGTGTTGCCGCCGATGCCGATGATGTGGCTGAAGCCGACCGCGTTGGGGATCGCCCAGTCCAGCACCGTGCGGGCGAGCGAGGCGGACTGGCCGACGAGCGCGACGCGGCCGGCGGCCGGCATCACGAGTGTCGTGGCATTGAGCTTCAGGCCCGGCAGCATGAGGCCGAAGCTGTGCGGGCCCAGCACGCGAATGCCGGCGGCCCTGGCCAGGGCCGGCAGGTTGGGCGCCTGCGAAACCACCACGGCGCCGCGCACGCCGCGGCCGGCATGCGCGGCCAGGGCGGCCGCCACGTCGCCCGCGTCATCGGCGAGCAATGCCGCGTCGGCGCCGCGGATCGGCTCGTCATCGGTGCCGATGGCCCCCGCGAAACCGCCTTCGCGCAGATTGGCCAGCAGTCTTTGGCCGAGCGGCGTGGAGGTGCCGGAGACGGCGATGTTGCGGGGGTGGAAAAACCTTTCCGGGTCGAATCTTTGGGCGGAGACCGGGCCTAAAACGGTCAAATCAGCAGCTCGATCAGGAACGGCCCGGGCGTCGCGACGCTTTCGGCGAGCAGCTCATTCAGCTCATCCAGGTTATGCGCCGTGGCGGCTGGCACGCCCATGCCGTTGGCCAGCAGCTTCCAGTTCAGGTCGGGGTTCGAAAGGTCCAGCATGCTGAGCGCGGTGGGGCCTGGGTTGGCGCCGACATTGGCGAGTTCGTGCAGCAGAATAGCATATTTGCGGTTGGACAGTATGACCGTTGTGATGTTCAGCTTTTCCCGCGCCTGGGTCCAGAGGCCGGCCAGAGTGTACATCGCCGAACCGTCCGCCTGCAGCGCGATCACGCGCCGGTTGGGTGCCGCGATGGCGGCGCCGACCGCCATCGGGATGCCGCCGCCGATGGCGCCGCCCGTGAGCTGCAGCCAGTCATGTTTCGGCGCGCCGAAGGTGTAGGGGTAAAAACCGCGGCCGAAGGAAATCGCCTCGTCGATGATGATCGCGTTTTCAGGCATGAGGGCGGCGAGCGAGCGGGCAAACTTTTCCGGCGCCACGGCGCCGCTTTCGGGCGCGGGACAGGGGCCGGGATCGGGCGCGGGGATTTTTGGCGCGTCCAGCATTTCAACCAGCATTTCGAGCGCGCCAGAAGAGTCTTCGTCCGGGCGGGAGAGCACGTGGACCGTGCAATCCTGCGGTTTCAAATGCCCCGGCTTGCCGGGATAGGCGAAAAACGCCACCGGTTCCACCGCGCCAACCAGGATCAAATGCTTGATCCCGGCGAGCGATTCCAGCGCCGGATCGACCGGGTACGGCACCCGCATCAACGGCACGCGCCCACGCCCGCGCTCAACCCGGGCCGGCGAAACCGGGCCGATCAGCCTGGCCCCGGTGTGCCGCGTGATGCGCCAGGCGTCCAGCAGCGGCGCTTCCCGCAGCGCGAAGCCATCGACCAGCAGCATCGTCGTGGCGCCCTGCCGCAGCAATTTCGCGGCGGTCTCCAGCGCCTTTTTGTTGACCGGCGGCGGCGGCGCCGGCGGCAGCGCCCGCGCGGGCGCGCCACCATCCTCCCACGCCGTATCGGCCGGCAAAATCAGCGTCGCGATCTGGCCGGGATAGCTCCGCGCCGCCTCGATCGCCGCCGCGGCGTCCGCGCCGACGCGCCCGGCGGTGCTGGCGGCGCGCACGAATGCCGAAACCGGCCGCGCCCACCCCACGGTATCGGCGGTCAACGGCGCATCCAGCGGCCGATGATACGTCGCTTGGTCGCCGGGAATGTTGACGATGCCCGAGCGGGCGCGCATGGCGTTGTGCAGGTTGGCGAGGCCGTTCGCCAGGCCCGGCCCGCAATGCAGCAGCGTCGCCGCCGGCTTGCCGGCGATGCGGTAATACGCATCCGCGGCGCCGGTCACCACGCCCTCATCCAGGCACAGCACGCAGCGTATGCCCGGAATCCGGTCCAGCGCCGCGACAAAATGCATCTCGCTGGTGCCGGGATTGGCGAACACGGTGTCCACACCGTTGTCGATCAGCGTATAGACCAGGCTTTCGGCACCGTTCATGGCAAAATCCCTGTATTAAGTAAGAAAGCAGCGCTTTTTAAAAAAAGCGCGCAAAAATTTTTTGCGAGCTGCGGGCGCGGGCAGCAGCCTGGCTTTAATCGCCGCCGCTGGTGTCGATTAACGGCTGGCGGACGACAGGGCCCGCAGTTAACAAAAGTTTTTTGGTTACTTTTTTTCAAAAAAGTAACGTCTTCTTTTTGTCCATCGCATCCTCCCGCTTATACAATTCTATCCACAACCTTATCATCTGTCGCGACTCCGCCGGCCGGCGTAAAGACTGGCCGATGAACTCCATAGACAGCCCGCTCCTTGGACTATCCCAACGCAACCCGCCCGCCAACCTGGAGGCGGAGCAGGCGTTACTTGGCGCGCTGCTCGCCAATAATAAGGCGCTCGAGCGCGTCTCCGACTTTTTGCAGCCCGAGCATTTCGCCGACCCGGTGCATGGCGCGATTTTCAAGGCGATCTGGACCCGCTGCGATCGCAACCAGATCGCCGACCCGGTGACGCTGCGCGCCGAGCTCGAGCATGCCGGCGTGCTGAATGATGTGGGCGGCATCGCCTACCTGGCGCAGTTGCTCTCGGCGATGGTCGGGATCATCAACGCCGGCGACTACGGCCGCACGATTTATGACGCCTGGATCCGCCGGCAACTGATCGACGTCGGCGAGGTGATGGTGAACAACGCCTTCGCGCCGACGCCGGAGCTGGACGGCCCCGAACAGATCAAGGCCGCCGAGCAGGCGCTTTTTGACCTCGCCACCAAAGGCGGCAGCGACAGAGGTCTCATCTCGCTCGACATGGCGCTGGCGCAGGCCATCGAAATGGCCGCCGCGGCGCATAAGAACCAGGGCGCGGTGAGCGGGCTGGATACCGGCCTGCGGGACCTGAACAAGAAGATGGGCGGGCTGCACCCGTCCGACCTGGTGATTCTGGCCGGCCGCCCTGGCATGGGCAAGACCGCTTTGGCCACCAAAATCGCCTTCGGCGCCGCCAAGGCGCTGCTGGCCAACGCCCGGCGGGAGAACCCGAATGCGCTGGCGCAAAAGACGGTGGCGGTTTTCTCGCTGGAAATGAGCGCGGCGCAATTGGCGACCAGGCTGCTGGCGGAGGAGGCGCGGGTTTCCGGCGACAAGATCCGCCGCGGCGAAATTACCACCAAAGAGTTTGACCACTTCGTGAACGTGACGCGCGAGCTGGCGCAGTTGCCGATGGAGATCGACGACACCCCGGCCCTCACCCTCTCGGCCCTGCGCACGCGCTGCCGGCGGCTGCAGCGCACACGGGGGCTGGGGCTGGTCGTGGTGGATTATCTGCAACTGATGCGCCCGGCGGTGGGCACCAAGCCGGAGAGCCGGGTGCTGGAGATCAGCCAGATCACGCAGGGGCTAAAGGCGATCGCCAAGGAGCTGGAGGTGCCGGTGCTCGCACTCTCCCAGCTTTCCCGCGCGGTGGAAAGCCGCGAGGACAAGCGCCCGCAATTGGCGGACTTGCGCGAGTCCGGCACCATCGAGCAGGATGCCGACGTGGTGATGTTCGTGTATCGCGACGAATATTACATGCAGCAGAAGGAGCCGAAAATCGTGGCGTTCGACAACGACCAGAAATTCCACGACGCGCACCAGAAATGGCAGAACGACATGAGCGCGGTTTACAACAAGGCGGAGTTGATTTTGGCCAAGCAGCGCCACGGCCCGACCGGGAAAATCGACCTGTTCTTCGAAGGCGAATTCACCCGCTTCGCCGATCTCGACACGATCCATGGATGAAGAGATTTTGCCCAGCATGCGGGCCGAACTGGCGGCGTGGAATGACGGCGCCGGCATCGATCTTGCCGGCTGGACCGGCTGTTCCGGTAACTTTTCTCTGGCCGTGGGCTACGCCGATTTGTTCTGGCCGCGGTTCGTGGCGTTCGAGGAGTATATTCTGCGTGAAAAATTTTCGCTGAGTTCATTGCGTGATTTTGAGCGCGCGCCGGGCAGCACGCCGCAATCGGTCGAGTGGCTGATGAACCATCGGCACATCGCCGATCTGCAATTTTATGGCTGCGCGGACATTTCCTTGGACAAGGTGGCGCGCCTGGCCCACGTTCTGGTGGAAATCCATCAGGCCAAGCTCGCCTGGCAGTTCCCGCAGCGGCCCTGCGTGGTAGAATATCTGGCGCCGGAAAATCCGGATGATCTGATGCAGCACCAGATTTCGTTCTATCAGCGCCGGGACGGCGCCGCGGGTTGAGGCTGGGGTTGCATGGCCGCCGCTAATCCCGCCGCCGTATTGCAGATCGACCTCGACGCCGTCGCCGAAAACTGGCGCTTTCTGGCCGCCCGTCATGCCGGGGCGACCGCCGCCGTGCTGAAGGCGGACGCCTACGGCATCGGCGCCGCGCAGGTCGCGCCAAAACTTTTCGCCGCCGGGTGCCGGCATTTTTTCACCGCGCATCTGAGCGAGGCGGTCGCGATCCGAGACCTGGTGCCCGGCGCGATGCTGGCCGTGCTGCACGGCATTTTGCCGGGCGACGAGGCTATATTTGCCGAATACGGCATTTTGCCCGTGCTGTGCTCGCTGGACGACATCGCGCTTTGGCGGGCTGAAGCAGACCGGCAAAATAAACCAGTGACGGCGCTGCTGCATGTCGATACCGGCATGGCCCGCTCCGGGCTGGCCGCGCCGGACATCGAAGCCGTGCGAGCCAATCCGGCGCTGCTGGCGGGGATCGATCTGCGCTACGTCATGACGCACCTGGTCAGCGCCGAGCAGCCCGACAGCGCCGCCAGCGCGGCGCAGGAAAAACGCTTTTACGAGATCAAAAAATATTTCCCCGCCGCCGGCGCCAGCCTCGCCAACTCCTCCGGCATGTTTTTGGGCGAAGGTTTTACGGCCGACCTCGCCCGCCCAGGTGCTGCGCTGTTCGGCATCAACCCGACACCGGGACACGCCAACCCGATGCGGCCGGTGGTGCGGCTGAGCGCCAGAATCCTGCAAATCCGCGACATCGCGGCCGGGACCAGCGTCGGCTATAACGGCACCTGGACCGCCGAAAAACCGAGCCGCATCGCCACCGTCGCGGTCGGCTACGCCGACGGCTTTCTGCGATCCTTGAGCAACCGCGCGACCGCCCGATTTGACGGCATCAAAATACCCCTGGTAGGCCGGGTCTCGATGGACCTGACCACCTACGACGTGACGGACGCGCCCTACGCCAAACCGGGCGATCGCCTGGAATTGATCGGCCCCGGACACGACGCCGACGCCATGGCCGTCGAAGCCGGCACCAACGGCTACGAAATCCTCACCTCGCTAGGGCGCCGCTACAGTCGGGTCTATACCGGCAAATGAACATCCGCCTTGCCGCGCCCATCTAAGGCAGCTACCCCCTGTGCGGAATCTCTAAGGAACTTCATGGCGGACCACAAAGCACCGGTGGCGAAACCCACCACCTCAAACAGCGATGAGCCGCCCCAGCCTGTCCAGATACCCGTAACGATGGCCTCGCTGCTGGCCAAATTCGACCCCGAGCATCATCGTCGCGGCCTGGCTTTCGAGCCGGACGAAGCGGGTTCGCAGACCCGATGAAGGATAGTAGGCCGGCTAGATGAACCCGATTCTCGACCTGATTGCCGGCATCGGCGCGGCGGTGCTGAACACGCTCGGCTTCATCGGCGAGTTCAGCATCTTTGCCGCCACCGGCCTCGCCGGCATTTTTGCGCCGCCCTACTACCCGCGCATGGTCGGGCGCAGCCTGATGGAAATCGGTTTCTTCTCGCTGCCGGTGGTCTCGCTCACCGCCCTCTTCACCGGCATGGTTCTGGCCCTGCAATCCTATACCGGCTTCTCCCGCTTCAACGCCGAATCCGCCATCGCCTCGATCGTCGTGCTCTCCGTCACCCGCGAACTCGGCCCGGTGCTCGCCGGCCTCATGGTCTCCGGCCGCGCCGGCGCGGCGATGGCGGCCGAACTCGGCACCATGCGCGTCACCGACCAGATCGACGCGCTGCAGACCCTGTCCACCGACCCGATGAAATACCTGGTCGCCCCCCGCCTGCTGGCCGGCATCATCGCCATGCCGCTGCTCGTCGTCGTCGCGGATATTTTGGGCGTGATGGGCGGCTACCTGGTCTCTACCATCAAGCTCGGCTTCAACCCCACCACCTACCTCATCAACACCTTCGCGCATCTGCGCGCTGACGACGTCATCTCCGGCCTGATCAAAGCCTGCGCGTTCGGCTTCATCATCGCGCTGATGGGCTGCTTTCACGGCTACCGCTCCAAGGGCGGCGCGCAGGGCGTCGGTGCGGCCACCACGTCGGCCGTCGTCTCCGCCAGCATCCTCATCCTCGCCTCGGACTACGTGCTGACCCAGCTTCTGTTCACCAAATGACGCCAAAGATCAAAATCCGCGGCCTGAAAAAATCCTTCGGCGCCAAAAAAGTGCTGGACGGCGTGGACCTCGACGTCTTCCCCGGCACCGCCATGGTCGTCATCGGCGGCTCCGGCACCGGCAAATCCGTGCTGATCAAATCCATCATCGGCCTGATCACCCCGGACGCCGGCAGCATCGAAATCGACGGCGAGGACGTCCTCAAGGTTTCCCGCTCGCGCGCGAAAGAACTGCGCGCGCAAATCGGCATGCTGTTCCAGAACGGCGCCCTGTTCGACAGTCTGCCGGTCTGGGAAAACGTCGCCTTCGGCCTGCTCGCGGAAAACAAAATCCGCCGCCGCGATGCGCGGGGAAAGGCGGTGGAAGTGCTGGCCCAGGTCGGCCTCGCCCCCAACGTCGCCGACCTCTCGCCCAGCGAACTCTCCGGCGGCATGCAAAAACGCGTCGCACTCGCCCGCGCCATCGCCTCCAGCCCCAGCATCATGTTTTTTGACGAGCCCACCACCGGCCTGGACCCGATCATGGGCGCCGTGATCGACGGCCTGATCGTCGATTGCGTCAAGCGCCTGGGCAGCACCTCCATCGCCATCACCCACGACATGGCCAGCGCCGTGCGCATCGGCGACACCGCCGCGATGCTCTACGAAGGCAAAATCGCCTGGACCGGCCCGGCGCAAAACCTGCTGGCCAGCGACAACATCGTCGTGGACCAGTTCACCCACGGCCGCAGGCAGGGACCGATCCAGATGGCGCTGAGGAAGTAAGGCCAGGGGGGCTTTGCCCCCCTGGACCCCCCACTAGGGCCGAAGGGCCCTAGGACCCATTTAATTTTGTCTCGTCACGCCGAAGGCGTGCTTCGCACGACGGGGCAGCGCCCCCTGGCCTTCTCTCAGCGCACGGGTTTTACGAGCCGGCGGTACAGGTGCCACGTGGCGTGGCCTAGGATGGGGAGGATGATGACCAGGCCGAGGAAGCAGGGAATGCTGCCGAGCAGCAGGCCAAAGGCGATGATGAGGCCCCATTGCGCCAGGACGACGGGGTTGCGCTGCACGGCGAGGAGCGAGGTTTTGATCGCGGTGGCCAGCGAGACGTGACGGTCCAGCAACAGCGGGAAGGTGACCACGCTGATGGCGAGCACGCCGGTGGCGAACAGGCCGCCGGCCAGCGTGCCGAGGATGATCATGGCCCAGCCGGCGGGCGTCGTCAGCACCGCGGCGATGAAGCCGGTGACCGTGGCGGCGGCGTCCGCGCCCAGGGTGGCATTGAAAATGGCCTGCGCGACCGCGAGCCAGGTGAAGAACAGGCCGATGAGGATGAGGCCCATGGCGGTGATTTCGCCGATCTGCGGCGATTTGATGACGCGAAACGTGTCGAGCCAGTTTTCCTCACCCGTCAGTTCGCGCTGCCGGCTCATTTCGTACAGGCCAACGGCGAACAGGGGGCCGATGAGGGCAAAGCCGGAGGCGGTCGGGAACAGCAACGGCAGCAGCGCGTGCTGCGCATCGACCGCGGCGATGACGGCGACCATGATGGGGTAGATCAGGATGAGGAACACCACGTCCGTGCGGGCGGCGGCAAAATCCGAGACGCCGGCTTGCAGCGCGTTGGTGAGGTCCTTGAACCGGATCTCGCGGACGATCGGCGTGCCGTGGGCGGCGGCGATTTCGGTCGGGGTGGCGAAATAATCCGCCGGGTGGGCGTTGCCGATTTCGGCGGTGGCCGCGAACTGGGCAAAAAACCATTCCATGGGGTTTTTGATGTGCATTGTCTTGGTCCTCCTGGCTTTGTTCGTTTAGGGTGTCCTTTGTGGCCGGTTTTCACCCATTGGCGGGATGTTGCGCGCTTGAATTGTATCAGTTTAGGACATTTTGAACCCCAAGTCCCGAAGTTTTCAAGATGCGGGTGATCCTGGCGAGCGGCTCGGCGGCCAGGCGGGCGATGTGCCTGGCGGCGGGGCTGAAGGTCGCGGTGCTGCCGGCGGACGTGGACGAGGCGGCGTTCAAGGCCGCCGCCACCGGCACGGTGGAGGAGACGGCGCTGGCGCTGGCGGTGGCGAAAGCGCAACGGGTTTCCGCCGTGGCGCCGGGTGCGCTGGTGGTGGGCGCGGACCAGATGCTGGTTTGCGAGGGCCGGCGCTATGACAAGCCTAACGATATGTCGGCCGCGGCGGCGCAATTGCGCGCGCTGCGCGGACGGACACATTTTTTGGTGACCGCGGTATGCGTGGCGCAGGGCGGGGCGGTGGCGTGGTCGCATATCGAGACGCCGGTGCTGACGATGCGGGATTTTTCGGAGGAATTTTTGGCCTCGTATCTGACGGCGGAGGGGGAAAAAATCTGCGGCTGCGTCGGCGCCTACCGGCTGGAGGGCTTTGGCGCGCAATTGTTTGCGCG
>Ga0302154_10002086_pt1 | contig 15558 bp, 10 predicted proteins | sample I_Bog_N2_3_FD_193507 | JGI IMG/M metagenome (GOLD analysis project Ga0302154, IMG submission 193507) | Peat permafrost microbial communities from Stordalen Mire near Abisko, Sweden - I_Bog_N2_3 | ecosystem: Environmental > Terrestrial > Soil > Wetlands > Peat | place: Sweden: Abisko, Stordalen...
GACTATGGTGGCGGGATTTTGGCGGGGGAAAGGGGCGCGCTTGACAGGGAAGCGCATTGTCATGGGGGAGCAAGTAGTGTCGCTCAGCATTTCGTCAGAATCCTTTCCTGTTAGCACCATCTAGGCTATCCTCCTGCATTGCCGATCTCCCGGCTAGTCCATCTTCGGGTGACTGGCGCTTGCCCGAAGTTGTATTGATTGCCAAAGCAGTTCACAGTCCGCGAACGTCGCGCGAAGATCCCCTGCTCACAATAACGTCATCCCATGCTCCAATCCTTTCAAATCCAGCATAGCCTCGCTTGTCCTTTTAGAATTGGGGATAGATGACGCACCTCTTCAGCCTTCCCCCGTTCATGGACTGGCATTGGCTTTGGTTCACCGTGGCATCGTTTCTGGCCGGGGTGCTCAACGCCGTGGCCGGGGGCGGCTCGTTCCTTTCATTCCCCGCCATGCTGAGCATGAAGATGCTGCCTGTTCAGGCCAACGCCACCAACACCGTGGCGTTATGGCCCGGTCAGCTTACCTCGGTCGCCGCTTACCGCGACGACATCCGCAAGAATATGCGCCTCGCCTTGCCGATGGGATTTGCCGGACTTCTTGGTGGGAGCGCAGGCGCCGTGGTTCTTCTGAATACACCTCAAATGACCTTCTTGCACCTTGTGCCCTGGCTGCTGCTGATCTCAGCCTCCATCTTCGCGGTCAGCGGTCCAGTCGCCCGCCGCCTTGAAGCACGGAAGACAGCGGTTGCCGGGAATCGCCAACCGTCTCGCCGGCTGCCGGTTCTTCTGGCGACAATGGCCGTGTGCTTCTACATCGGCTACTTCGGCGCAGGTGCGGGCTTCCTCCTCATCACGATGCTCTCGCTCTTCGGCCACCAGGACCTGCACGAGATCAATGCCCTCAAAGTCGCCGCAACCACTCCCGCCAACGGCATCGCTTGCATCATCTTCGCTGCAAGCGGCCAAGTTGTCTGGCGTTACTGCCTGCTGGCCATGATCACCTGCGCCATTGGCGGGTATACCTCGGCGCGCTTCGCCCGAAGAATTCCCCAGGCTATCCTCCGCTGGCTTGTCGTTCTTATCGGCCTGTCCATGGCGGCATGGTTTTTCTGGCGGCAGTAGTCAGAGATCAGGGGTCAGAGATCAGGGATCAGGGATCAGGGATCAGCCGCAAGTGCTATCGGCGGGCGCTTAACCCCCGTAAGCTTCCTCCGGGAGAAACAGGATTCCGATTTTGGAGCACGTTGAATGCGCCGAGTGGAACGGGCGCCAAGAGTGATCGAACCAACGCAGCGAGTCGGCCCCCGCCGCGCCGGGTCGGCGAGACCGCAAGTTGGCGGACGGGAGCGATGAATGCAGTTTCATCCCCCATGGGTCGGCATCGCCGGTAAGCGGCTTGAGCCCTGATCCCTGATCGCTGACCCCTGTAAACTGTAACCATGAGCCACGAAGGAATCCGCTTTGTCTCGAAGGACCAGGAAGTTCGCGAGACGGAAGAAAACCGCCCGCTGCCGCGAATTGCCGTAACCCCGGAGAAGGTTCGCGTGCTGCTGACCGAAGGCAAGGGGTTGGAGATCGATTGGGTCGATGGTCACCGCAGCGCCTGGGGCTTTGCCTGGCTGCGCGAGGCCTGCCCCTGCGCCACTTGCATTGAGGAGCGTAAGCTGGAGGGACGCAAGCCGGGCCAGGCCAAGCCAAAGCCCGCCGCAATCCTGCCGATGTACTCGGCGCCAGCCAAACCGGCCAGCGCCCACGCAGTAGGCCGCTACGCCATCCAGTTCAACTGGCTCGATGGCCACTCCGGCGGCATCTACTCCTGGGAATACCTGCGCCGTGTCTGCCAATGCGGTGAGTGCACCTTCGCCGCCGCTGAAACGACAGGCACCCCCAATTGAGGAACCGGGGGCAGTAGCATAAAGCCGGGAAATTGAAGGACGATTTGCCGCGCGACTGAAGCGAGCCCTCTTCTTGTGCGTGTGCATCCGGTTTCATTCTCTTCTTGGGCCAGCGAAGCAGGTGGATGACTGTTAAGGCGCCGTGTTGCGCAGAGTTTTTCCAGGGCCTGTTCCCACTACTGGCGCGGTGACGCCGGGAGCCAATTTTTTCGAGTTCCAGGAGTGAGGAGTGACGCATACCGGGTGTCTGCTAACGACGATCGACGCAGAAATCGGGAAAATTGGCCCCGGCCCTTCGGGTTGCGGCGAAAAAGGGGCCATACTTCATTCTCGCCAGTAGTGTGAACAGGCCCTGGCAGACTGCGTGGCTCAATACAACTGCGCTCGGGATTCAACAGCCCACGATTCAATCGCCCGTCACTGAGATGTTGGAGGTTTGCAAGGGGGCAACAGTTTGGCTCTCGTAAACGGGCGCCGTTATTACGATCTCATGCGGGTCGACAAACAGTGCATAATCGCCAGCGTACTCAAGGTCTCATGCAGATTTCCAATCCTGGACGTTGAATGACGCAAGCCTCGTGATCGAAGCTCTCACGATTTCGTCTCCATGCTGTCTTCCGCAGTGAACTCCAGAAACTCCTGAAAGACATCGTTCGATAGCAGTTGCCCCTTTGCGGTCAGGCGAACCGACCTGCCGTACGAGGTCAGCAGCCCATCCGCCGCAAGCCGCCTGACCTTTTCCATTGCCCGCGCCACCGGTTCCGTGCCAAACTCCCGTTGCAGCGCGGGCACATCGACGCCAGCATTGAGCCGCAGGCCGAGGAACCAGGCCTCCTCGTGCTGCCGCTCTGGTGAGAGCCAGGCGGTCTCGACTGGCTCCGCGCCGGCCAGATAGGCCGCAAGATCGTCGATGGTCGTCGCGCGAAGCACGTAACCTCGTTGATCGGTTGCGGAAAAGGAAAGAACAGTTGTTGAAATATCCGAAGAGCTGGCCGCAGGGGCTAAAGCCCGCTCTGATCCTGCTGCACTTACGGCACGACTAAAGTCGTGCCCTGTTACAAAACCGGGGATCTCTGCAACCTTTGGCGTCTGCGATGCACGCAGCATGGAAGAAGCATCCAGCCCCAGCCCCAGGTAGGGCCGTCGCTGCCAGTAGCGCAGGTTGTGCCGGGATGCGAATCCGGGGCGGCAGAAGTTCGAGATCTCGTACTGACCCAGCCCAGCCGCGCGCAGGCGCTCGAGGGCCACGGTATACATTTGCGCGATGGCATCGTCGCTGGGAACCAGGCCTGCATGGTAGCGGAGACCATGCGCAAGCACCTCGCGGCCGAGCCGGGAATCCTCGTCCACCTCAAGCATGTAAACACTGGCGTGGGGAACGCCCGAGGCGATCAGGGCCGCCAGCGACTCTTCCCAGGATGCAAACGTTTGCCCGGCCAGCCCGGCGATGAGGTCCACATTCAGGTTGGCGATCCCGGCCGCGCGCAGCCGCCGCAGGTCCTCCTCTACCACCGCGCGGGTGTGCAGCCGCCCGCTGGTGGCCGCTTCCCGGTCAAGGAACGACTGCACGCCCAGGCTCACGCGATTCACGCCCAACTGGGTGAGCGCATCTAGCATTGCATCCGCAATCTGCCCCGGCGCGCATTCCACGGTGATCTCGGCATCCGGTTCCAGATCGAACTCCGCACGGATCGCGGCAAACAGCCGCGCCAGCAGCTCCGGGGCCAGCAGGCTTGGAGTTCCGCCGCCCAGGTAGACCGTGTCCACCCGCCGCGGCATTTCCACACCAATCCGCGCCGCCCATTCGCCGGCGTTCTGCAAGTCTTCGATCAGCCGGTCCACATAGCGCGCGTGTTCGCTGGCCGGATAGACCCCCGAAGCGAAGTTGCAATATGTGCACTTCGACCGGCAGAACGGAATCGAGATATAAATACCGAGCGCGTCGCTCTGCAAGTCAGGCATGAAGAAGATTGTTTCATGCGCGCTTGCGGACGAGCATTTGCCTCACAGCCGATTGATGAGCGAGGCAATGCAGGCGGCTCCGAATCCATTGTCGATGTTCACAACGGACACATTAGGCGAGCAGGTGTTCAACATGCCCAGCAATGCCGCCACCCCGCCAAAGGACGCGCCATAGCCAACGCTGGTGGGAACTGCCAGGACAGGCGCATTGACCAGGCCGCCGACTACGGTGGGCAGCGCGCCCTCCATGCCGGCGCACACAATGAGCACGCGGGCGGACTGCAACGAGGTTTTCTGGGCCAGCAGGCGGTGAATGCCGGCCACGCCGACATCGGCGATCAGCTCGACCGTATTCCCCATCAGCCGCGCCGTCACCACAGCCTCTTCCGCCACGGGCAAGTCGCTGGTTCCGGCGCAGACCACCGCGATGGTCCCCTTGCCGGGAATAGCCGCCGCCTGGGTGAGCGTAATGGCGCGGGCTGTCTCATGGAATTCGGCGCGCGGCTCGACCGCCACGACCGCATCGAACATCTCGCGCGTGGCGCGCGTGGCCAACACGTTGCCGCCGTGGCTGGCCATGCGCGCAAAGATCTGGGCCACCTGGTCAGCGGTCTTGCCTGCGGAGAAGATCACCTCGGGCATGCCGGTGCGCAGCGCGCGGTGATGATCGACCTTGGCGAAGCCGATATCTTCAAAGGGCAGATCGCGAAGGCGATCCAGCGCCTGGTCCACGCCCGTGCGGCCTTCGCGCACTTCGTTCAGCAGCGTCTCGATGCTTTTGCGATCCACTAGAGGCCGTCCTTTCCCGTCACGTCGGCATAGGCCTTCAAGGCCTGCTGCATTACCTGCTTCAGGGGAACCGAGCGCAGAGTAGCGAGAAGACGGCAGTCCTCATACTCGGGCGAAGCGTTGGCAATCTTGCCATTGGGCCAGCGGGCAATCTTGATGCGCACCTCGCCCCACTCGGTTTTCACCTTGAGAAACTCGCGCTCGAGCGCCATTTTGTTTTCGAGCCTCCAGCGCAGGCCGATGGTCGTGGTTTCGCGGAAGAGAATGTCGCGCAGCCGAGGCATGAGACTTGGGCGGGAGAGCACCGTCAATTGCACGCCGGTGCGCCCCTTCTTCATCTGCACGGCAACGCGATACACATCCCACGCGCCGGCATCGAGCAGCAATTCGCTCACGTAGGCCAGAACCTGCGGGTTCGTGTCGTCGACGACGGTCTCGATCACGGCAATCGATTCTGCCGCAGGAGCCCTTTCGCCCACCCGATCGGCAGCGTCTTCTATCGCCTCGCCCACCAGCAACCGCAGCAGATTGGGTTCTCCCGGCGTATCGCGACCACCCGCGCCGTAACCCGAGGCTTGAACGCGCATGGGCGGCAGCGGACCGTAGGCCACATCGAGCATCCGCAGCACCGCCGCGCCGGTGGGAGTCACCCGCTCCATGGGCTTTCCGGCTGCATAAACGGGTGCGTCACCCAGCAAGGCCAGAGTTGCCGGGGCTGGAACGGGAAGCGTTCCATGCTGGCAGACCACGGTTCCGCTTCCTACGTTCAAAGGCGAAGCAAGCCAGCGATCGATGCCAAGCGACTCCGCGCCCGCAGCCGAGCAAACGATGTCAACAACGGTGTCTACCGCTCCCACTTCGTGGAAATGCACTTCTTCTATGGGGATGGAGTGAATGGCGGCCTCTGCCTCTCCCAGCAGTTGGAAGGCGCGAATGGAACGCTCTTTGACGGCCGGGGCAAGCGGGGCAGAACGTATGATCTCAAGAATTCTGGACAAGGGCCGATGTGGGGCGTGCGTGTGAGCGTGAGTATGACCGGCATGTTCACGAGGAGCATGGTCTCCCGCCCTTTCCGCCGAAAGCCGCGGAAAGGATGGGGCACCGGGCGAATGAGAGTGCGCTCCTTGCTCGTGCGTCTCATGCGAATGAGCGTGCTCCTCGTGGGCATGAGCCGGTTCGGTTGCCTTCTGGTCTGGAGTGATGACATCCACTTTGGTTCCCGCGAGGCCGCCGCGGCTCACCTTGCGCACCTCCAGCCGCGCGCCCACATTCAGCGCGGCGGCGGCTTCCTCTAAACAGGCAAATGGAACGCCCGCATCGACCAGGGCGCCGAGCAGCATGTCGCCGCTGATGCCCGCAAAACACTCAAGATATCCAATACGCATCGCTTTGTGATTTTAAACGTTCCGGTCCGCATCGCGCCGCTAAGCGCCGCGCCGGGCCAGAACATCCGCCGATAGCAGCTCATTCATCGAGCCGGATCGAAAGCCGCTGCAATCCAGGGTCACATATTGGAAGCCGGCGTGCTTGATTGCTGCTGAGATCCGATCGAGCATCTCCATAGCCAAGGCGCGGGGCAACTCGCTGCGCGCAATCTCCACGCGGGCCAACTCGCCGTGATGCCGCACGCGCAGCTCGCGGAAGCCCAACTGGCGCAAGCTCTCCTCGGCGCGCTCCACCTGCTCGAGCACCTCGCGGGTTACGGTGCGTCCATACTCGACGCGCGAAGACAGGCATGGCGCGGCGGGGCGATCCCAGAGCGTATAGCCCGCGGTTTTGGCCAGGGCGCGAATTTCGAGCTTCGTGAGCCCGGCTTCGGCCAGCGGCGCCAGCACGGCGTGCTCTTCGGCGGCGCGCTGGCCGGGACGAAAATCCCTGGTGTCGTCCGCGTTCATGCCGTAGGCAATCTGGGCAAAACCAAGCTTGACGCCCAGAGCTCCCATCACGGCAAACAACTCGTCTTTGCAATGGAAGCAGCGGTTGGCGTCGTTGCGGGCGTACTCAGGCCGGTCCATTTCCTGGGTGGCGACCACATGCAGCGGCATCTCAAGCAAGCCGGCAAACGCGCAAGCCTGCTCCATGTCACGCCGGGCCAGGCTGGGTGAGTCAGCCAGCACGGCTAGCATTCGCGAGCCGAGTATCCGATGCGCCGTGGCCGCCAAAAACGCGGAGTCCACGCCGCCGGAGTATGCCACCATCAGGGATCCCAACTGTTGCAGCCGCGCTTCAAGGGCGTGCATTTTCAGCACCGTGCCGGATGCAGCGGCGGGCGCGATGGCAGACGCATCCTGGGGGCGTTCGGCCTGAGGAAGATTTGCGTGTGCCATAGCCGCCATAGGGCAGATTATAGCCCAGTGTTCGATGAGCCAGTGAGCGCAGGCGGTTGCGCCCATTGCGGCACTGCGATTCGACTTGGGAATTCGCGGAACTTTACCGGCACAGTACCTGGCTGGCCGAGAGATCCGCGCACTACTCTTGAACGAGGCGAAGATCGCTCCGCATCGCGGTGGGCTGAAAGCTCGATGCATATCACCGGGTCTGGAGCGGGCCACTCAGTATCCGCTTTGAGGGATATTTCCCAAACGGGGCGGGGGGAACGCTCAAGGGTTGGCGGTTTGCCAACATCGGGGAATTCATGATGGGCGCTTATCGCATTCCGAAGCAAGGGTTTATGGAACTGGTCTTGCGCCCGGCCTGGACCGGGAGGCACGCCGGCCTTCCGGGCTGGCTGTTCTTCGTTCTCTTTTATGCGATTCTCGCCAATATTCCCTTCTGGATGGCGAGCAACTCGTTCGGCCTTGTCCATCATGGGGTCTTTTGCCTTGAGTACGCCGCCGTAGGGCTGTTGGCGCTTTTTGTGCCCCGCATCTTCTCCGCGGGTTTGCTGCTGTCGGTTGTGGCAACGGATATGGTCTGCGGTGCGTGCCGAACGTACTATCTGTCGGTCACAGAGTGCTTAACGAACATCAGCATCTTTCATGCGCTCTCCGGTCCCCGGCGCCATGCCGCGGTCGCGGTGGTCCTGCTCACGTTGCTTGTAACGGCAATCGCCGCCTATTTGCCCGCCCCTTCTGTACAAGAGCGCCATCGCAGGCGCGCCGCGGCGTGCCTCATCGCCTTTGCGATTGCTCTGGCCTCAGCGGATTGCCTCACCATTGTTCGCAAAACGGGGCATTTTCCCAATCCTCTGCAATCGGGCCAGTCTGGGGACCAGATGCAGCTTAGCCTGGCGAATTCGGTTCGACTTGCCCGCGTTCCCATCGTCCGGCTGATCCCGAGCGAACTGGAAGCCGCTCGGGTGCGCAAGATGGAGATTTCCAACGAGGGATCGACACTCTCCGTTCCAAGCGGTGCGGCAGTGGGCATCCGTTTCGCGGGCCTCAGCACAAGCAGCGACAGACAGGAGATGCCGAATCTGGTGATTGTCCTGGTTGAATCGTGGGGGCTGGCTGCCAGCGCATCGCTCAACGACGCGTTGGTGCGGCCCTATGCGCAATCCGGCCTGCGTGCGCGCTATGAGGTAATTCAGGGCACAGTTCCCTTCTCCGGAAGCACGGTTCCAGGTGAGGCTCGGGAGCTGTGCGGAAATTCGTTTGGCTTTCATATTGTGAATGCCTCCGCGGCAGAGTTGCGGGGGTGTCTTCCCCAGCGCCTGGCCGCGCTGGGCTATCGCACCATGGCGTTGCATGGCATGGATGGACACTTCTTCGCGCGGTCGACCTGGTACGGCAGAGCCGGGTTTGAGGAGAGATGGTTCAACGACCGCTTCAAGGGATCCGGATTGCCAGATTGCCCCGGCGCATTTACCGGCACCTGCGACGCAGCGATTGCCGAATGGCTAGGCCACCGCCTCTCAGAGCATAACGCCGATCCGTATTTCGTTCACTGGGTCACATTGAACTCGCATTTGCCGATGCTCGTTCCTTCGCCGCTGGCGGACGGTGCGCCCTGTTTGACCTCGATAGGGCTCGCGCCGCAATCGCCGCTCTGCTCTTGGTATCAGCTCGTTGCCAACGTGCATCGTTCCGTATCGCGACTGGCCACGGCCGAGCTCGGACGCTCAACCATCTTCGTCATCGTCGGCGACCATGCGCCGCCGTTCGCGGATCCTGCACTGCGAGGTCAGTTCTCAAGCACGGTTGTTCCTTACGTGGTGCTGGCGCCTCGAGTGGAGAGTCGCCAAGCAAATTGGTTAGAAGCCCACAACGCTTCTGCTCAGGCCACGGCGGCCGGGAAGACACTTGCTGCAACTCCCTGAAGCACATGCTGTTATGCCGAGGCTGTTGCGCCTGGCATTGGGGACTCGCAGCAACAAGGAATCTTTGACCGCTGCTTTGGCAAAAGGAAACCGGGCCTGGGAATGAGATCCCAGGCCCGGCGGTTTCGTTGATCGGTTGCGACCCTGCCGCGGCTACTTTTGCGGCGTAGGAGCCGACGGAGAATCGGCCGGGGTCTGCGCGGGGGCATCGGGTTTCTTGTTCTTGTCGGTCAGGCGGGTCTTATCGCCGCTGGTCGTAGACTTCTTCTTCTTTTTGGTAGCCGTATCGCCAGAAAGCCCCAGCGGAGCAGCCTGAGTCTGGCGGTCGGCAACCTCGGCGGCGTCTGCCGCGGCGGGAGCCTGACTGTCAAGCGCCGGTCCCTTTGCCTTGGCCTGCTTTGGCAGTTTGGCGCGATCGGTGTAGCGCGTTTTCTTCTCTGGCCGTGCCGTGGCCTCGAGCGGATTCACCGGCTCTGGCGCACTGGCCACTGTTTGCGGACCTGCGCCTGCATCCTCGGTTTTGGTCTCGGGCCCATTGGGAAGAGTCTTGGTCGGCGCCTGGCCAAAGCGAATCTTCTCCTTCTTGCCGGGCTTCATCGTGACCAGATTTACGGGCTTGACACCCTTCTTCTTGCCTTTTTCGGCCGGCGCCGGCGCTGCTGCCGGTTCAGCCGCGGCTTGCGCCGTTTTTTGCCTGAAGGTGTGGGTCGACTCGCGGAAGCGGGTGCGCTCAACCTTTTTCTTCTTCTTGGCCGAAGGCGGAGTATAGGCGCTGTAAGCAGGCTTGATCTGCTTGGGACTGGCTCCGGAATCCGTATAGCCTGGCTTGATGTCGATGTAGGCTTCTTCGCGCATGGTAGTCAGATAGCCGCGCATGGCGGGCTCCATCCGGCTGTTATAGAAGGCTTCTTCCACCTGCTGCTCGACGTCTTTGAACTCCGGTACGCCGCCGGGGACGTGTTGCACGACTTTCAGGATGACAAAGCCCTGGCGGGTGCGAATCGGCTCAGTGACCTGGCCCGACTTGAGGGAAAAGGTCGCATCCTCTAGGACTTTGGCCAATTCGCTGCGCTTGTACGTTCCCAGATCGCCGCCCTCGCTAGCCGTCGTGCCATCACTGAAGCTCTTGGCCAACTGCGCAAAGTCGCCGCCCGCGTGCAGCTTGGCTTCAATATCTTCGGCCTTGGCCTTGGCTGTGGCCAATTGTGCGGCATCGTCGGGCTGGGCAACTGCCGCAACAGCCGAAGTAGAGGCTGGGGCGCCGGTCGCCACAAGGATCTCGCTCAGATGCACGCTCTCTGGCCGCGAGTACTCCTGCTTGTGCGCCTCAAAATATCGTTGCGCTTCGCCGGGCGTGAACTGCACCTTGCGGCCCACCTGGTCACGCATCACCTCTGAGGTGATGATGCTGTTGCGGATGTTGGCCTTGAAGTCCTCAAACGAGACGCCCTGCTCCTTGGCTGCCTTTTCAAGATCTTCGAGGGTATCAAGGTTGTACTGCTTGCGGATCTCGTTCAGCCGCTTCACCAGTTCGGTTTCCCCGTTGATGTCCAGTTCTTTGCCCTTTGAGAGCCAGAGCTGCTGGTCGATGAGGTTGCGCAGCAGGTCTTTGTGGGCTTCCGAGGTTTCCTGCATCGAGGCGCCGTGCTGGCGCGCCTCGTTATCCAATTCCTTCATGGCGCGATCGTAGTCGGAGCGCGTGATGATCTGGTCGTTCACCCTGGCAACGATCTCTTCGACCGTAGTGCCTCCATACGGGCTCTCCGGCGCGGCTGGATGCGTTTGCGCCACGGTAAAACTTGCGAGCAGCAGCGTGCCGAACACGAAAGCCGCGGGAATGCGAAGAAGTCTCTGAGTCATAAGGTTGGACACGCCAGGCGGCAAACGATCTCCACCTGAGGCATAGACGTTATTGTAAATGCCTGGGAAGCGGAGGGGACAGTGCGGCACTCTTGCGGAGGCGAATCCCCGCCGCCACGCAATTGAATCCACGGTTGAAATGGCAGGTGCCCGCCCGTCGCAGACGCTCGTTATCCGGCGCTTTGCAGCAGCCAATAATGGAAGCCATCCACGATGGCCATCAGGGCCGCCTGGTTCAAATCGCTGCTGACCCCCGCGGTCTTCCACGGTTCGTGGCCGCCGGCGTTGAAGCTGACGGTAACGCGGACGTGGGCCGCTGTGTCGTGGGCGGTTACGTCAAGGGCCGTGACGCTGAAAGTCCCCAAATGCATCTTCGCAAGCGCCGGGTACCATTTTTCCAGCTCCCGCCGCATCGCCTTGGTCAGCGCGTCCACCGGGCCGGAACCCTCTGCCCTGGTTATAGCAACAGTCGAGTCGCCAATGGATAGCAGCATCGAGGCCTGAACATACCGGTTGCCGGTTTCGTCGGATTCGTCCAAAACTCTCCAGCTCTTCACGCTGAAGCGATCCTCAAGAGTCTTGAGCACCTTCATGCAGGCCAACCGGAACGAGACTTCGCTGGCTGTAAAGCCGCCGCCTTCAATCATCGCCTCGTTGGCATCCATCAATTCCTGCGCCTGCGCGGAATTGAGACCGACGCCAAGCGATTGAGACAGCAATACGATGTTGGCCCTTCCCGATTGGCCGTTGACTCCGATGACCGGGCTGGCGCCCACCTTGGCGGGATCGCACCAGAGGTAAGCCCCAGGATTCTTGCGTTCGCTGCTGCCATGCATGCCGGCCCAGGTGCCAAAAGCGCCGGGGCCAACGATGGGAGTGCCATGGGGCGCCTCAAGCGAGAAAGCCGCGTAGGCCGATTGCGCCAGCCCGGCCAACCCCGCAAGCGATTCGGGCGGTACAAATTCAGCTTCGCCCCTGAGCTGCAAGCTGCCGATCACCGTGGTCAGATTCACGTTGCCGCAGCGCTCGCCGGTTCCCAGCAGAGTGCCTTGGACCTGCACTGCGCCTGCCAGAACTGCTGCGCGCGCATTGGCAACACCGAGGCCGCGGTCCGTGTGTCCGTGAAATCCTACTTTTGCCGACGGGTAAGACTGCGCCAGACCGCCGATCACCCCGGCCACTTCTTCAGGGTTTGCGCCGCCGGTCGTGTCGCAAATAACCAACCGGCTTACCTGCTGGCGAACGCACTGTTCCACCATCTGGTGGAAGTAGTCGAGGCTGCGCTTGCTGAAATCGGCGTCGCAAGCCTCGCCGTTCTCGCGGCGGCCGCAACAGGCATCCATGGCGTGCTCAAAGTCCACAATGACTTCCAGGCCGCTGCCCTGAAGGCACTCGACGGTTTCGTAAGCCATCAGCAGGTTTTCTTCCGGCGTGGTTTGCAACGACCGCATCACATCCAGCAGCCTGGATTTGACCACAATAACCGCTACGGGAACGCGCGCTTTGCGGGCGGCGATGAATTGCACATCGGGCCAATCCTGAACCTTGGTGCCGCGGCCGCGCGTCCTGCCAAATAGGGCCAGCTTCATGGCGCCGGTATCGACCGAAGCAAGCGCGCCAGTCAAATCCGTTACAAATTTGTTTGCGCCGGCAAAGCCGATCTCGGCATATTGGACGCCAAACGCGGCCATACGCTGCAAAAGGCCGACCGCATTGGGCACGGAGATATCGATGTTGGGCTGCTGCATCCCGTCACGGAGACTGGTATCGAACAGCTCCACTTTTCTGGTTAAAGCTTCTTTCATTTTTTCCCTGCTCTTGTCTGAGAAAATGCGCATCCGGAAGGATTGTCCTACAGGCAGGCTTCCGACCTTCCATCATACCTGTGCCGGGGTTTTCCGTGACGCAGCCAATTCCAGTGCAGATGCATTGATTGCGCGTGTGCATCAAAATCGAGGGCGCGAACGCGATCAAACCGCTGCGGTCGAAATCGTTGATAGTATCGATTAGGACGATAGAAGATTTTGTCAAGGAGTTCCAATGAAGCAGTCTCGCCGCGTCGGTGTGCCCCGCATCGCCGCGCTCGCGTTTTTGTGCCTTTGTTTTCAACCCGGTTTCAGCTTTTCACAGCGTCCGGCCCCGCCGGCCAAACCCACGGGGCCGTGGATGAACCCGAGTCTTTCGCCCGACAAGCGCGCCGATCTGGTGCTCAAAGAGATGACGCTGGACGAAAAGATCGCGCTGCTGCACGGCGTGGGAATGCCTACCGACCAGCCGGTTACGCTGGAGAACGCGGCGTCGAACCGCGGGGTGGGCTATGCCGTTGGCGTCCCGAGGCTGGGGATTCCGGGGATCGATATGAGCGATGCGGCTTATGGCGTTCGATCGAGTGGTGTGAATGGGCGCTACTCCACGGCCCTGCCCTCAAACGTTGCGGCCGCAGCAAGCTGGGACCCCGACGCGGCGTTTGAATACGGCGCGCTGATCGGCCGCGAATTGCGGGCGCAGGGTTTCAACATGTCGCTGGGCGGAGGCGTTGACCTGACCCGCGAACCGCGCAATGGGCGCACATTCGAATACCTGGGCGAAGACCCATTGCTGGCCGGAACCCTGGTGGCCCGGCTGATTGAGGGAACCCAGTCGGCGCATGTGATCGGCGACATCAAGCACTATGCGTTCAACGACCAGGAGAGCGGGCGCAATTCCGTCAACATCGCCATCTCCAAGCGTGCGGCGCGCGAGAGCGACCTGCTGGCCTTCGAGATTGGCGTGACCCAAGGTCATCCGGCAGCCGTCATGTGCTCTTATAACCGCGTCAACGGCGACTTTGCCTGTGAAAACAAATACCTGCTGAATGATTTGCTCAAGAAGGACTGGCAGTTCCCCGGATTCGTTCTTTCAGACTGGGGCGGAACCCACAGCACGGAAAAGGCCTCCGCGGCGGGTCTCGATAACGAGGAGCCCGATCATTTCTTCTATGGCGACAAATACAAGGCTGCCGTTGAATCGGGAAAGATTTCACAGGCGGAGCTGGACGAGCACGTGCGCCGCATCCTTCGCTCGATGTTTGCGGCCGGGGTCATCGATTTTCCGCGCCAGCGCAGCGTCGTAGATCCCTTGGCCGGCCTTGATATCGCGCGCAAGATCGAGGAAGGCGGCATCGTGCTGCTCAAGAACGAGCGCGCCGCCCTGCCGCTGGATGCCGCGCGTTTGCAGACCATTGTGGTCATCGGCGCACACTCCGATGTGGGTATGATCTCCGGCGGCGGCTCGGCCCAGGTCGACCCTCCGGGAGGCAATGCGATTGCGGTTCCAGGCCAGGGCGCGACCCGCTGGCAGCAGGAAATCTGGTTTCCCACCTCGCCCCTGAAGGCGATTCAGGCCAGGGCCCCAAAGGCGAAAGTAACGTATGACTCCGGCGCCGATCCTGCCGTGGCCGCTGCGGCTGCCAAGGGCGCGGACGTGGCCGTTGTCTTCGCCTACCAGTGGGAGAGCGAAGGCATGGATTTGAAGAGCCTCGCGTTGGCCCACGATCAGGACAAACTGATTGCGGCCGTGGCCAAGGCAAATCCCAACACCATCGTGGTGCTCGAGTCAGGTAGCCCCGTCACGATGCCCTGGGTCGATGCGCCGGCGGCGATTCTTGAGGCCTGGTACGCAGGCAGCGATGGAGCCAACGCGCTGGCCAATGAGCTGTTTGGCGCGGTCAACCCTAGCGGCAAGCTGCCCAACACCTTCCCGATCAGCGAGGCGGACCTGCCGCGTCGCACCGTCGCCCAGCCGCCGCCCTCGTCAAGGGGATTTGACGGCCCATTCTCTCCTGAGAAGTGGGCTGCGGGGCTGCCGCCGTTCCCAGTGGCCTACGACGAGGGTTTGAAGGTCGGCTACAAGTGGTATGACGCCGAGAAGAAGCCGGTGCTGTTTCCCTTCGGCTTTGGGCTCTCCTACACCACCTATCAATACTCGGATCTGGCAGTAGCTTCCGAAGGCAAGGTCAAGGTGACATTTACCGTGGCCAATACCGGGGCCCGCGCCGGAGCGGAGATCGCCGAGGTCTATGCGTCATTGCCGGCGAGTGCGGAGGAGCCCCCCAAGCGGCTCGTGGGCTGGAGCAAGGTCAAGCTCGAAGCTGGAGAGCAGAAGTCAGTGACGATTGAGATCGATCCGAAGTATCTGTCGATCTTCGACGAAGCCAAGGACGGATGGACCCTGGTTCCAGGCGACTACACGATTCTGGTTGGAGGTTCATCGCAGAACCTGCCATTGAAGGCCTCAATCAGCCTGAAATAGTCTGTGTCTTCCTCGATGGCAGAGCGCCGCGAACGGGTGTTCTGCCATTGAGAGGCAGGTTCATGGCTCCGGTTTCGACGGCGGCAAGAGCGCCGACTGACGGCATTCGTCACAGATATATCGAAGTTGAACTGCTGTATCCTGTCGCGAGAATTGGTATCGAGGTAAGGATCCTCCGGCAGAGCCGGAGTCTTTCGGTTGCTGGCCCCTCGAAGGGGCCTAATCGCAACCGTTGAAAAGCAAAAGCAACTGCAACAGCATGAGCGTCGTTCGACAATGAGCTTTGACAAAACCAAAGCAAAGGCCGTGGGAATACTCCCGGAATTCTCAAAGTTTGACTGCCTCCCCGGCAGAGCCGGGGGAACTCCCGTTTGATTAGATCCACTTTTCTAGTTAAAGCTTCCTTCCTTTGTCCCCGTCTTCACGATCGAGCACCGGAACGCCCCGAAATCTCCTCGCATTTGGGCCTAATTTGACCGAAAAGCAGCTTTTTTTGCTTATTGGA
>Ga0302154_10002094_pt1 | contig 15526 bp, 11 predicted proteins | sample I_Bog_N2_3_FD_193507 | JGI IMG/M metagenome (GOLD analysis project Ga0302154, IMG submission 193507) | Peat permafrost microbial communities from Stordalen Mire near Abisko, Sweden - I_Bog_N2_3 | ecosystem: Environmental > Terrestrial > Soil > Wetlands > Peat | place: Sweden: Abisko, Stordalen...
GGCGGTCGATCACCGCCGCCTCGGTCATATTCGCCAAACGTCCCTCGAGGCGCAGCAAGGCCAGCGAGCGCGCCAACTGAAAGGCGGCGACCCCGAGCGCGGCGGCGGCGAGCAGCACAGTCAGTTGCAGCAACTCGCCACGTTGCGCATGGGGAATCACCTCGTCCACCAGCACGCCGCTGGCAAAGGGAACAAACAGCGCCAGCAGCCCGGCCAGCATGCCGCAGATCACCATGGTGACGGTATCGCGCCGCGTGCCGACCAGGCCAAAGCGCAGCAAATCCCCCAAACCAATGGCATGCGCCGGAAACTTGCGGAAGAACATATAACCGTCATCCGCCAACTGTGTCGCCACCGCCGGATCAACCGTCACGGGTAAAGCGGACACGGCGGTCGGATCTTTGAGCAGGTAACCACTGCCACCAGCCAACGGCAGTAGCGCCACTGGACGGCCGCTGTCTTTAAGTGTAGCCAGCACGGGTCCCGCGTCTTCACGCCACCAGTGGCGACCTTCAAGTTTCACGCGACGCATGCTGACGCCGGCCTGCCGCGCCAATTGACGCAAGGTATCAAAGGCATCGAGCTCAGGGTCGGTGCGCTCAAACACCGGATCCACTCCGCCCGCCCGCAGCACCAGTCCCAGCGCATCGGATAGCACGCTGCCGGCAACGCTATCGGGCGCGCCATGGGCGGGTTCTTCATCCAGCACCACCGCCAGCGCGTTGAGCGACTGACTGAAGTTGCGCTGATCGCTCGCGCGACGCAGTTGCAGCGCGGCGCGATCTAGTTCCAGGGTTTGCGCGCTGGCGCTGTGCGCGGCGTCGGCATGATCGGTGTCGATCAGCGCGCGCGCCACCGGTGTGGCGGGAATAGAGGGGTAAACCGACGGCAGGGTCATTTCAGTCCGCCTTGATCAGTTGGCGATAAGCGCCATTGAGGGCCAGCAATTGGTCATGGGTACCGCGCTCGACAATCTGTCCTTGCGCCATCACGATAATCTCGTCGGCATCGCGCACGGTCGACAACCGGTGCGCCACAATCAGGCAGGCGCAACCGCGCGCGCGGATGTTGCCGTCGATCTGCATTTCAGTGATCGGATCCAGTGCCGAGGTGGCTTCGTCGAGCACCAGAATCCGTGGGTTGCCGGCCAACGCGCGCGCAATCTCCAGCCGCTGCATTTGCCCGCCGCTGAACCCCGCGCCCTCCTCGCCGACTTTGCTGTCATAGCCTTCCGGCCGACCGGCAATTGCGTCATGAATCCGCGCGTCATGCGTGGCCTGCAACATCGCGGCCTGCGGCAGTGTGCTGTCCCATAACGTCAGGTTGTCGCGCACCGTGCCCTCAAACAGATAGGGCTCCTGCGCCACCCCGGCCAGCGACCCGGCCAACAGCGCGCGGTCGATCTGGCTGCGCGGCTGACCATCCAGCAACACTTCGCCGGACCAGGGTTGATGCAAGCCCATCACCAGACGCGCCACCGTGGATTTACCACTGCCGGAAGCGCCGACCAGCGCCACCCGCTTGCCGGGCTCCAGCGTCAGGTTGAAGTTTTCAATCAGGGCGGGTTCCAGACTGCTGTAGCCAAAACATAGATTGCGCAGTTGCAAATGACCGTTCAGCTTGCCGGTTGGCGATGCCATGTCCGCCCGCGCCGCCATGGAAGGGGTAAAGCTCGGGTCCAGCGGATAACGCAGCACGTCATCCAGGCGCGCCATATCGCCCTGGGCTTCCTGGTATTTGCCGGCCAGCCCCATCAGATTGCCCACCGGCGTGGTAAAGCTGGTCATCAGACTTTGAAACGCCACCAACATACCGACCGTCATCACACCGCTGATCACCTGCGCGCCGCCCAGACCGAGAATCGCCACGGTAATCAGCGCGTTGAGCAAGCCCGGCAGCGCCGATAGCAAGCGGGTATAGAACTCCAGCCGCTGCTCGGTGTTATTCACCTTGGCTTTGAAGCCCGACCAGCGGCTGAAAAAATCATGTTCCGCGCCGGTGGCCTTAATGGTTTCAATGGTTTGAATCCCGCCGATCACCGTCGCCATCAGCTTGCCGCGATCTTGCAGTAGCAGCAGATTGCCGTCGGTGCGCAATCGCATCAGGCGCTTAAGGGCCACCAGATTGAGCGCGGTCAGCACCACCCCCACCAGCGTCAACTGCCAGCTGTAGGTCAACATCACCGCCAGATAGAACACCAGGGTGATCAGATTGACCGCGTTGGTCGCCAACTCGCCCGACAACAACTGGGCGATGCGGTTATTGGACTCAACCCGCTGGCTGATATCGCCGGCGTAACGTTGCGCAAAGAAAGCGACCGGCAGGCGCAGCACGTGCCAGAAGAAGGCCGCGGAACTGACCATCGATAGACGCATCTCCAGGCGCAACAGATATTTTTGCTGCAACCAGGTCAGCATGCCGCGAATCAGCGCGGTGAGCGCCATGCCCAACAACAATGGCTTGATCCAGCCGTCTAAGCGCCCGATCAAATAATCATCGACAAACACCTGCGAAAACAGCGGAATCAGCAAGCCCGGAATCACCAGCATCAGACTGGCGAGAAACACAAAGCCAAAGGCGCTTTTAACACTGGCCAACCGACCGATAAGCTCTTTCAGCAAGGAAGGCGCTTTGCCATCGCGAACAAAATCGGCATGGGGTTCAAATAGCAGCGTGACGCCGGTATAGGCGGTTTCAAACTCACGCCCACTCACCTTGCGTGGGCCCGCGGCGGGGTCATTCAGATAGACGCAGTCCTTGCCGAAACCTTCCACCACTAAAAAGTGATTGAAGTTCCAGAAGATGATTACCGGAAACACTTGTTGTTTCAGACTCTCGATTTCCAGCCGCTTGCCGCTGGCAGCCAGCCCGAAGGTACGCGCCGCCTTAACCACGTTGCTGGCTTTGCTGCCGTCGCGCGAAATACCGCAGGCGGCACGCAACACTTCCAGCGAAGTGCGCTGGCCATGAAACGCCAGCACAATCCCCAAGGCGGCGGCGCCACATTCCACCGCCTCCATTTGCAGTACGGTCGGGGTGCGCACGCGTTGACCCGCCAGCGCGCGCATCACAGGCCCGCCGTTTGTCTGAATAGGGGAATCATCAGACTGATCGGTCTTTGCACCTCAAGGGTAAAAGAAGCTCCGGTCAGCGTGCCACTGGCAAGCGGCAACTCGCTGGCGGCGCCGGAAGACCAGCGATAGCCGCTCTGGGTGTTCTTATCCGCAAGCAACGCGACCTGCACGGCAATTGGCGCCCCCTGGCGACTCAAGTCGCGCACCAGCCCCTGGTTGTTAAACACATTCATCATGCCCTGCTCGGTAGACGGGTACTTGGACACCGAGATCACCTTGCCCAACAAATAGCCATAGCGTTCTTTGGGGGCGGTGGAAGGCGAAAGCTGCACCGTCATGCCGGGCCGGATGCGCTCGGCCTGGCTTTGCGGCGGGAGGTAAATCATGGCCAGGAGCGCGCGCACCGGCTGCTCCACCGACAAGACCGGCTGATTGATTGCCACCACATCGCCCTCGCTCGCCAGTAATTCGACTACTACGCCGTTATGCGTACTGACCACGGATCCGGCAAGGTCCAACTGGGCGGATAATTCAGCCAAGCGCGCACGGGCGCTCAGCAAAGCGTCGCTAGCGCGCGTGGTCGGCGCCAGCGCCAGACGCCGCACCTCGGCGCGCGCGCCATCGCGCTGCAGTTCCAGTAGCGGTTGGCTGATATGGGCCAGCACCTGTCCCTTGCGCACCAACTGGCCGGGTTTAAAGCGAGCGAAGTCGGTCAGCACCCCATTGCCTGAAGCGACAATATTGTAGGTTCCACCTTCGCGAATAATGATGCCCTGCCCGGCGAGCGTGCTGGGCAATGAACCGAGCACACTCCACAACACCCCCGCGCACAGCACAAACCCCAGCGTGGTCAACACCAGCCAGGCGCGTGGCGGCGTGATCTTGATCAGTTGGTCGAGCTGTTCGGGGGAGGACAGATTTTGCAGCGCGGATTCGCGGAACAATGGATTCGCCATCGATATGCAGTCCAGATAATTGATAAATACGTCATACTTCTGCGGCAATGGGTCGGTATGATGAACCGTCCAGCATTACGCAGCGCATGGTGCATATCCATGGTAAGCATCGCCTGTCAGGCTGTATGTCCCCACAACTAGGGACATGACAAACGGAAAATAGGCTTTGATGTAGCACAATGAGTAATCACCCAACCCAGGCACCGCATGCATAAACAAACCAACAGCGGCCCGATTCGCGTGGCCCTGGTTGAAGACGATGCCGATTTCCAGCTCGCGCTGCGCGAAACCATACAAGCCGCGCCCGACATGCTGCTGGTCGCGGTGGCCAGCACGCGCGCCGAGGGCCTGCGCGCGCTCGAACACGCGCCGGCGGATGTGCTGCTGGTGGATTTGGGGCTGCCGGACGGCTCGGGCATCGATATCATCCGCGCGGCGCAAATACAGTGGCCGAACTGCGGCGTGATGGTCAGCACCGCCCTGGGGGATGAAAACCATGTGATGCAATCGCTGGAGGCGGGCGCCGCCGGCTATTTGCTCAAGGACAGCGCGGCGCCCAGCATCGTGGCGGAAATTCGCAGCCTGTATCAGGGCGGCAGCCCGATCAGCCCGCTGATCGCGCGGCAGATCCTGATGCGCTTTCGCGCGCAAGACAAACCACACACGGCGCCCGCGCCCGCCGCCCTTGAAAAATCACCAGTGACGTTGTCGCCGCGCGAACAAGAAGTACTGGAATACATCACCAAGGGCTTTACCTCGGATGAAATCGCCGGATTGATGGCGGTATCGCGCCACACCATTCTGACCTTTGTGCGCCGGGTGTATAAAAAGCTCGAAGTGCGCTCCAAAACCGAAGCGATTTACGAAGCGCGCAAGCTGGGTTTACTGGATGCGTAAACGCGCCCACCCGCGCCTGCTGCTTCTCACCCTGCTGTGTTGCATTTTCTGGCACGCCAGCGCGTGGGCGGGGGCACCGCTACGCCTGACCACGGCGCAAATGCTGACTATCCCCGGCCAGGGCTATACGCCACCGCCCTATCGCATCGATCAAGCCACGCTTCGCGGTACCTGGCAAAGCGTCACCCTGCCGCACGCGCTCACCCGCGACCTGATTCCGTTTGCCCAGAGCCACAACGGCACAGGCCCGCCGACCGTGGTGACCTGGTACCGGATCCAGGTGCCGCCACTACCGGCCGCCAACTCAGCGCGCTACCTGTATATCCCGCGCTGGAAAACCGATGGTCAGTTGGCGGTGTATGGCGACCAGCGCCTGCTGTATCAGTCGCACGCCAGTGTGCAATGGAACGGCTGGAACATTCCGCTGTGGATCGCACTCGACCAAAGCGCCCATGCCGTCGCGCCACGCACCCTGCTGCTGCGCATTGAGCGCCCACGCGACTCCGGCGGCGGCATTTCGTCGGTCTGGCTGGGAGACAACGATAACTTGAGCTGGCGCTATCATTGGCGCGACCTGTTGCAAGTGCAGCTGCCCTATACCAGCAGCGCGGCGTTTTTGGCGCTGGGACTGTTCTCGTTTTTGGTCTGGTGCCGGCGATACAGCGAGAGGGAATATCTGCTGTTCTTCTATCTCTCGGTGGCGGCGTTTGTGCGCACCCTGCACTACCACGTCGGCGACAACCCGCTGCCGATCTCCGACGCCTGGTTCAGCTGGCTGACCATCAACTCGCTGTGCTGGATGATGCTGATCATGCATCTGTTTCTGAATTACCTGCACCGCCGTCCGCTGCCCGGGTTGAATCGCGTCATCAGCGGCATGACGCTGGCGATCGGCATCGCCACCCTGCCTGGGTTTTCGACCCAACTCAATGCCTACGGGCTCGCGCCGCTGATCTATGTAGTGTTGATTGGCATGGGATCGGCGATTGGCGGCTTCGGGCTCTACCAATCGCGCCGGGTAGATTCCAACGATGGCTTATTGCTCAGCGTCTGGGCGCTGGTCGGCATGCTGCTGGGCGGCTACGACTGGCTGCTGCAAAACAACTATCTGGATATCGAAAGCATTTATCTTGGTCCATACAGCAACACTGGCGCGTTTCTGATCTTTATCTACATCATTTTCCACCGCTACCTCGCCGCCAATGAAAACGTGCGCCAACTCAACGCTAGCCTGCAAAGCCGGCTGCGGCAACGCGAAGACGAACTGCAACAAAGCTACCTGCAATTGCGCGAGATTGAACAGCGGCAAATGATCAGCGTCGAGCGCCAGCGCCTGATCCAAGACATGCACGATGGCATGGGCTCGTCACTGGTGATGGCGCTGCTGGCGGTTGAAAGAGGACGGATCGACCACAGCATGCTGGCCGAAGTCCTGCGCAGCTGCATTGATGATCTGAAACTGACCATCGACTCGATGGAACCGGTGCAGGCGGATTTGCTGCTGTTGCTGGCCACACTGCGCTTTCGCCTGGCGCCACGGCTGGAAAACGCCGGCATCCGCCTGCATTGGGACATCGGCGACGTGCCACAGCTGGACTGGATCAATCCGAGCAACGCCCTGCATATCTTGCGCATCCTGCAAGAGGCGTTCACCAACATCATCAAACACACCCAGGCCACGGAAATTCACGTCGCCACCGAGGTGGACACCGAGCATGTGCGGGTCACGGTCAGCGACAACGGCCAGGGCTTTGCCGTCAAACAAGGGGTCGACAACCCCGGCAAAGGGCTGGGCAACCAGATTCGCCGCGCCACGGCGATCAATGCGGAAATCCGCTGGGAATCCAGCCCGGCGGGCACCCGCCTGACCTTGCGCCTGCCGATTCAGCAGGCCAATCACTGACTAGCCGCAGCGCTTGTTGCACTCACAGCCGTCATCTTCACGCAGCCTCAGCCGTCATCTTCACGCAGCCTCAGTCGTCATCTTCACGCGCAGCGTGGAGATCCAGGCTTTTCTCTGGCGATGCCGCAAGTCCGCTGGATCCCCGCCGCGATGCGGCGAGGATGACGGCGTGGGAATTGCACAAGGACGAGGCATGGGAATTGCACAAGGACGACTGGAGAAGTTGGCAAGAATGACCGTATTAGGTTGCTGCGAGTTACAGCCCGCCCAACCGCGGAGCAATGGGCGCGTGGCGCGGCGGTGCGCCACAGCGCGGGACGCATTTAGAGGCCCAGCGCCGGCGCCATGGCGGATGGCTCACCGGCCGCGCGCCAACGCCAGCGGCCAGCGCGCCGTTCCAGCAGTTCAAACCCCTGATCGGCGCAGATCGCCAGCAAGGCCACCAACAACGCGCCCTGAATCACATAGGCGGTGTTATAGCCACTGAGCCCAATAATGATCGGCAGCCCCAGGGTTTTAGCGCCGACGGTAGAGGCAATCGCGGCGGTGCCGATATTGATCGTGACCGAGGTGCGCACCCCGGCCAGAATCACCGGCGCCGCCAACGGCAACTCCACCCGCCACAGCACTTGCAGCGATGTCATGCCCAGGCCGCGCGCGATTTCCAGCGTATCGGGCTCGACCGACTCCAGCCCGGCCAAGGTGCCCTGCGCCACCGGCAGCAAACCATACAGCACCAGGGCGATCAACGCCGGCGTGGCGCCGAAGCCGAGCAAGGGCGTGGCCACCGCCAGCACCGCCACCGGCGGCAGCGATTGGCTGATGGCGAGAATGGTTTCGAGCATGGGACGAAACGCGCGACCGGCGGCTCGGGTTGCCCCGATTCCCAGCCCGGTACCGAGCAGCACCGCGATCAGGCTGGATACCCCGACCATCTCGATGTGCGCCAACAGCAGGCTGGAAAAATCATCCTGGCGGTACACCGGGCGATCAAGTTGCGGAAACCACAGAGAAAACAACGGCGCGCTATGCGGCAAGCCGAACACCAAAAGCAGCATCGCGGCCAGGCTCAGCAGCAGAAACCAGGGCCAGGATCTCATGCCTGCACCTCGAGCAAATCGCTGAAATGCAGCGTGCCAGCCGGCGCGCCATGTTCATCCACCACCGCCAGCCGATCCACCTTGCGTTCAACAAACGCCGATAAGGCCTCGCGCAACGACAGCGTGCTGGCAATCGGCGCCCCATCGGCGCGTTCGCCCGGGCGCGCGCGCGTCGCCACCCGGTCTAGCGCCAACAGACGCAAGCCACGGTCGCTGTGGCCGATAAAGCCACGCACAAAATCGTCCGCCGGTTGACTCAATAACTCCCAGGGCCGGCCTTGCTGCACCACCCGGCCGCGATTCATCAACACCAGTTGGGTTCCCAGGCGCAAGGCCTCCTCGATGTCATGGGTCACCAGCACAATGGTCTTGCCCGACAGCGCCTGAATTCGCGCCAATTCGTCTTGCAGCGCGCCGCGCGTCACCGGGTCGAGCGCGCCGAACGGCTCGTCCATCAACAACACATCCGGATCGGCGGCCAGCGCCCGCGCCACCCCAACGCGCTGTTGCTGCCCGCCGGACAATTGATGCGGGTAGCGCTGGCGAAACAGCTCGGGATCAAGATGCAGCAGGGTCATCAGCTCGGTCACCCGATCGCGGATGCGCGCGCGCGGCCATTTCAACAGCTGCGGCACCGTGGCAATGTTCTGCTCCACCGTCCAGTGTGGAAACAGCCCGGTCGACTGAATCGCATACCCCATGCGCCGGCGCAGATCTTCGCTTTTGAAGCGGCGGATATCTTCGCCCGCCAGGCTGATCTGGCCACTGTCCGGCTCGATCAGCCGGTTGATCATGCGCAGCAGAGTCGACTTGCCCGAACCCGAGGTGCCAATCAGCACCGTCAGCGCGCCGGCTTCAATATGCAGCGATAAATCGTCCACCGCGGCGGTGGCGCCAAAGCGCTTGTTGACCTGAGAAATTTCAATCATGGCGAGACAATCCGGCGATCAACAGTTTAAACAACGCATCCACGGCAATGGCCAACGCCACCACCGGCAGCACCCCGAGCAGCACCAGATCCAGCGCGCTGCCCAACAGCCCCTGAAACATCAGCGCGCCAAAACCGCCGGCCCCGATCAGCGCCGCCACCTCGGCCAGCCCGACCGCCTGCACCGTGGTAATGCGCAGCCCGGTCAAAAACACCGGCAGCGCCAGCGGCAGTTCGACCCGCCAAAAGATCTGACGCGCGGTCAACCCCATGCCGCGCGCGGCGTCGATCACCCCGCTGGGCACCTGTTCCAAACCCGCCTGAGTGCCACGCGCCATCGGCAGCAAAGAATACAAGGTCAGCGCCAGCAAGGCCGGCGCCAGGCCGATGCCGGCAATCCCCGACGCCGGAAAATAAGCGCCAAGCAGCGCCAGCGGACCAATCAACAAACCGAACAGCGCAATCGACGGAATGGTCTGGATAATATTCAGCACCGCGAACAACGGCGTGCGCAGCGCGCGCCGGCGATGCGCCGCCACCCCGAGCAAGGCGCCGAGCACACTGGCGGGCAGCACCGAATACAACACCAGCCGCAGATGCTGCCAACCGGCCAGATCAAACGCCTGACGGTGATTGGTGTATTCCTTCAACAACGACAAACCGTCAAGCGTGCCGTGTTGCAGCATCCACACCGGGGGCAGCAACGCCGCGCCAAACAGCAGCGCGCGTAAGCCATAAGCCGGCAGCAGCGCGCGCAGTTGCTCATGCAGCAACAAACCGGTCAGCCCCCAGGACAAGCAAAAACCCGCCCCGGGCGACACCCGCGCCAGACTATCCGGATCGGTCACCAGGGTGGAGGCCAACCCACCAGCCAACCACGGCAGCAGACTGAGCCACAGGGCGCTGGCCAGCGGCCCGAGCCAACCCAGCGCGCGCCGCGCGCCGAACAGCGACCACACCAAGAGCGGCCAGGGCAGCAACACCAGCCAGGCCGCGCCATGCAACAAGGCCCACAATGGCTGGCCATGGCCGCTCAACAAACGATTAGGCGCCAGGGTGACAAACGGCAACAGCAGCGCGGCTAGCGCGCTGCTGACAACCAACAGCGCTTGGGGCGGATTAATGGCTCTCATCGACTCAATGCACAAAGCCGCCGCGCTTGAGATAGTCGGCGGCCACCTGGGCGGCATCCTGACCATCAATCGCGATACGGGCATTCAGCTTTTGCAGGGTCGGCCCGGTCAACGACTGAAACACCGGACGCAACCAGGCGGCGATCTTGGGCTCGCGCGCCAAGGCCGCGCCGCGAATGATCGGGGTCGGGGCGTAAATCGGCTGCACCCGGCGCACATCATCCAGCGTCACCAAGCCGAGCGCGGCCACCGGACCATCGGTGCCATAGGCCATGGCGGCATTCACCCCCGAAGTGTTTTCAGCCGCGGTCTTGATCGTTAGCGCCGTGTCACCACCGGCCAGAGCCAGCAACTGATCTTGTTTCAGAGTAAAGCCATAGGCCTGTTCAAACGCCGGCAAGGCATCCGGCCGCTCGATAAATTCGGCCGAGGCCGCCAGCTTGAAGTTGCCGCCCTGCTTGATCCACTGCCCCAGATCGCTCAGCGTTTTTAAATGATGCGCCGTCGCCACGTCCTGGCGCACGGCAATCGCCCAAGTGTTATTCGCCGGCGCCGGGTCGAGCCACACCACCTGGTTCTTGCTCCAATCCAGCTGCTTCACCCGGGCATACCCCCCTTGCGGGCTTTTCCAGATGGGATTTTTCTCGTCGCTAAAAAAGAACGCGCCATTACCGGTGTATTCCGGATAAATGTCGATCTGGCCGCTCAGCAAGGCTTCGCGCACCACCTTGGTATTACCGATCTGCAGCTTATTCACCGTGGCGACACCGTGCGCCCGCAGGGTCTGCAAAATCAAATTGCCCAGCAACGACCCTTCGGTATCGATTTTGGAACCGACGGTAATACTGGTGGCGGCGAACGCCGGACTAGCCAGCAACACAGCGGCGAGGCAGCCCAACAGGCTGCGGCGAGAGAACGGACCCATCATGAGAGCTCCTTGGCCAGCGGCGCGGCATCCGCGCTTGACGGATGAACCGGACGGATCACCGGCTGAAACAGATGACGCCACAACCGTGGCGGAAAACCAGATTCGATTGTCATGACTGCGCCGCAAATAATCACCACGGCGCGCCAGGTAGGCGCTACGCAAGCCGTACCATGGTAACCCCGGCAAATCATGATGCACCAGATGGACATTCAGGTTGAGAAACCACAGACGCTTTTGCCGCTGTGGGCGCCAAAGCCCGACAGGCTCCTTCGCCAGCCAGCGTCATTCAGCGCCGGCCCAACCAGCAAACGCCAAACACGGGTATGACTGAAGGTATAGACCAGGCGCAAGCCGCCGGGCAAGCGTTGTCAGGCGGCCGGGCTTGGCGCTGCGCGGCATCAAGATATGGCTCGGCGCTGTCCGCGACCGGCGGGAGAGAAATCGACATAAGGCTGGCTCCGTAAAATCAGGCCAGATCATTTTATGTGGCGATTGCAATTGTCATAAATTTTTAAAAATGGAAACGATATATTGTTTTGAGATGAAGACTTGCGGGAAACCGAACACACCAGCGCCTCTGGCACAGCTGCTGCAGGCGGATGAGATTGATCAAAGCGCGCTACGCTCGGCCTTCGACTTCCTCATCCAACACCCAACACCTAGACGGGTTATGGTCATTTCCGATCAGGACTTACATGCTCCGGCCAGCAAGCCAACCCCCGCCATGGATGCTGCGTTGCGACAGAACCGCATCTGGAAGCGCGGTGCATGATATTAAGCGCGGGATACCAGGTTGAACGGCTGGCAGCCAAGCATGATCTCTCGGCATTTCAATGCAAAGAACCGGGCGCTAGCCGGCTTCTTGCAGACTCGGGCTCGCGCCTGCCAAGAAAAGCATGCCTGTACCGTGCACCTGCTATTGATCGCTACAGCAGTGCGCTCCTAGGGTTTTTCACCCTGAGCAATTTCGCCATCTACCGTAACGCACTAAGCCGCACCGAAGCCAAGAAACACCCTTTCGACCCGATTCCCGCAATACTGCTAGGACAGTTGGCCAGAGATAGCGACCGGGCCCCCACCGGCTTTGGTGCCACCATACTAATCGAAGCCTGGCGCGAGGCAATTAAAAACGACGGATGGGCACTGTTAATTACCGACCCGTTATCCCGGGAGTCTCAGGCCTGGTTCAGTCACCTCGGCTTCCGCGAAGTCGCGCAGCGATATCCTGCAACAGACGAGGAGCAAGGAGATAAGCCCATTCAGCTGTTCATGCGACGTAAGGAGATTGAAGCTTGGTTGGATAGCGAATAGTTCAAGTGGCAACGATTACGCGTTGCAACGACTTTCAACAAGCCTCCGACAAATGCCATCTTGCCGGAGGCTTGCAATTTACCTAGCTCGGAATTCAGACTCGTCCAACTCAAAATCTTTGTCGATACCCAGTTTCCGCATGATGGCGGGTAGTACCTGATGAATTGCCCTCATGCCGCTGAGAAGTGCATTCATGTAGATATCAGGGTGGATGTGCAATGAGTTAAACCCCAGGCTTTCAGCTTCGGCTTCATGCCCAAAGCTCCTCAGCTTCATCATCGCTGCGGCTCTCGGCCTACTCATAGTCGATGCTCAGCTCCATTGGAAAATGGGAAGGCAAATTGACGCCCATCTGCTTGAGGGTGTGGTATTCCAGCATAGCGTTCCCTCTCCGTTCTGAAGCGGATAGGTGTTGAATCCTGTTTCAGTACACTCTTGTGCATCATCCGCCAGAAAAAGATAGTCAAGCGCAATGGGCTTCTCGCTCCGGATGCCACAGCGTAGAATTGACAGAATTATGCATTAAGCTTCAAAAAATTATAAAACATATGCTTTTATGGCTTCCGTGTGCCGAGCGCTCTTACAGAATAAAAACCAATGAATCATCAAGCACTCTCTTCCTTTATCTGGTCTGTGGCCGACTTGCTGCGCGGTGATTACAAGCAATCCGACTATGGCAAAGTGATCTTGCCCTTCACCATCCTGCGCCGTCTGGACTGTGTGCTAGAGGAAAGCAAGCAAGCGGTACTGGCCGAGTTCGATGCCAAAACCAAGCAGGGGCTGAACCCGGACCCGTTCTTGTTACGCAAGGCCGATCAGTCGTTCTACAACACCTCGCCGCTGGATCTGACCAAACTACTCGGCGACCAGGACCACATCAGCCAGAACCTGTATAGCTATATCCAGGGGTTCTCTCCGGCGGCGCGCGACATTTTTGAGCGCTTCGATTTCTACACCCAGATAGAACGGTTGGCCAAAGCCGGGCTGCTTTATCTGGTGGCCGAGAAATTCGCCAACATCGACCTGCACCCGGATGCGGTGGACAACAGCCAGATGGGCCAGGTATTTGAAGAGCTGATTCGCAAGTTTGCCGAAATCTCGAATGAAACCGCCGGGGAGCACTTCACCCCGCGCGAAGTCATCCGCCTGATGGTCAGTCTGCTGTTTATCGAAGACGACGACGTACTGACCCCGGGCAATGCGGTGGTACGCACCATCTATGACCCGACCGCCGGCACCGGCGGCATGCTGTCGGTGGCGGGTGAATACCTGGCGCAACATAACCCGGATGCGCGCCTGACCATGTTCGGCCAAGAGCTGAACGATGAGTCTTATGCCATCTGCAAAGCCGACATGCTGATCAAGGGCCAGGACGTGGGCAATATCGCGGTCGGCAACACCCTGTCCGAGGATGGCCACGGCAACAAGAAGTTCGACTACATGCTGTCCAATCCGCCGTTTGGCGTGGAGTGGAAAAAGGTCGAAAAAGAAGTGCGCAAGGAGGCCAGCGACAAAGGCTTCGATGGCCGCTTCGGCCCGGGCCTGCCGCGCGTGTCCGATGGCTCGATGCTGTTTCTGCTGCACCTGATTGCCAAGATGCGCCCCGCCGTGGATGGCGGCAGCCGTATCGGCATCGTGCTAAATGGCTCGCCGCTATTTACCGGTGGCGCGGGCTCGGGCGAAAGTGAAATCCGCCGCTACGTGCTAGAAAATGACCTGGTGGAAGCCATCATCGGCTTGCCGACCGATATGTTCTACAACACGGGCATTTCGACTTACGTCTGGATTTTGTCCAACCGCAAACAGGAAGACCGCAAGGGTTGGGTACAGCTGATCGACGCCAGCGGCTTCTGGCAGAAAATGCGCAAGAGCCTGGGCAGCAAACGCAAGGAACTAAGCGACGAGCATATTGCCACCATCACCCGCTTGTTTGGCGAGTTTGTCGAAGCCGAGCAAGCCACGGTACTGGACGCCAACGGCGTGGAACTCGACCACCGCCTGTTGCTCAGTGGCGAGCCAGCGCCTGCCGCCCCGGCAGGCGGCAAGGTTAAACTGGTGCCCATCTCGCGCGTGTTCCAGAACCACGAATTTGGCTACACCACTATTACCGTCGAACGCCCGCTACGCGATGAGGCGGGCAATATCGTGCTTGGCTTGAAGGGCAAGCAAAAAGGTAAGCCGCAAGCCGACAGCGCACTGCGTGATACCGAAAACGTGCCGCTGGCCGATGACGTGCAAGCCTACTTTGAGCGCGAAGTGCTGCCACATGCACCTGATGCCTGGATAGACCACGACAAAACCAAGGTCGGCTACGAAATCCCGTTCAACCGCCACTTCTATGTGTTCGAACCACCACGCAGCCTGCATGAGATTGATGAAGAGCTGAAGGGGGTCACCGCTCGCATTATGGAAATGCTGGGAGGGTTGGCGGAATGAGCTTGCCACGGTATCCGCAGTACAAGGACAGCGGGGTGGAATGGCTTGTAAACATCCCCACATCATGGGATGTGAAGCGTATTAAGCATACGACCTATTTAAAGGGCCGTGTCGGCTGGAAAGGTTTGACCTCTGACGAGTATCTCGAAAGGGGCTATGCCTACTTGGTCACCGGCACTGACTTCTCCGAGAAGTTCATTAACTGGAACGAGTGCCACTGTGTCGAGCAAGCGCGTTACGAAGATGACCCTTTCATTCAGTTGCGTGATGGGGACTTGCTCATCACCAAGGACGGGACCATCGGCAAGCTTGCACTAGTTGCGGGGTTAGACCGTCCCGCATGTCTCAATAGCGGAATATTCCTCATCCGGCCGACTTCCAGCTATGTCACTGAGTACATGTATTGGGTACTCAAGTCTGACGCTTTCAAGGTATTTTGTGACCTTTCGAGCGTAGGGTCGACCATTCAGCACTTGTACCAAAATATTTTTGAAGACTTTGCATTTCCCATCCCGTCCTTACAGGAGCAGCGTTCGGTAGCAGCCTTCCTCGACAGAGAAACTGGCAAAATTGACGCCCTGATTTCCGAACAGGAAAAGCTCCTCATCCTACTGTCCGAAAAACGCCAAGCCACCATCTCGCACGCCGTGACTAAGGGCTTGAATCCTGATGTACCGATGAAGGATTCCGGGGTGAAGTGGTTGGGTGACGTGCCAGAGCATTGGAGGGTTTCCCCTCTAAAATATCTTGTTTCCCTAAAGAGCGGGGGCACTCCTAGTAAAGAGAATCTTGAGTTCTGGGATGGTGACGTGCCCTGGGCCTCAGCGAAGGACCTTAAAAGTGAGCAACTAGCTGATACG
>Ga0302154_10002100_pt1 | contig 15509 bp, 15 predicted proteins | sample I_Bog_N2_3_FD_193507 | JGI IMG/M metagenome (GOLD analysis project Ga0302154, IMG submission 193507) | Peat permafrost microbial communities from Stordalen Mire near Abisko, Sweden - I_Bog_N2_3 | ecosystem: Environmental > Terrestrial > Soil > Wetlands > Peat | place: Sweden: Abisko, Stordalen...
CGCGCCGTAGCCACCCGCACATCGCCGGGATCGAGCCGCAACATCACCTCGCCCAGGCTCACCAGGTCCCACTGGCACGCATCCTTACGAATCTTCAAACCGCCGCTCTCTGTCTTCACTCTGAACTCGCAATCTCTTAACTCTTAACTCATCAAAACCCTTCGCAGGATCTACTTGATCCCCGCAATCGTCAATGCATCCATATCATCGTACTTCTGGTTCTCACCGCCCATGCCCCAGCAGAAACCATAGCTCTTGGTGCCCACGCCTGCATGGATGCTCCATCCCGGGCTCACCACCACCTCGCGATTGCCCATCACCAGGTGCCGCGTCTCGTGGGCAGGCCCCATCATGTGGACCACGCGCTGGTCAGCGTCCACGTCGAAGTAAAAATACACCTCGCTGCGCCGCATGTGCGTGTGCGGAGGCATCGTATTCCAGTTCGACCCCGGCGCCAGCAGCGTAAAGCCCATCACCAGTTGGCAACTCCGGATGCCGTCCAGAAAGATTGCTTTATAGATAGACCGCTTATTGCACGTCTCCACCGAACCCAGATGCACGGCCCCGGGCTGAAGCTCCGCGAAGGTCACCATCTTCGTCGGATACTCCTTGTGCGCCGGATAGCTCAGCAGATAAAACGCCGCCGGATCGGCCGCGCTCCCACTCGTAAAGCTCACCGCCTTGCTGCCACGGCCCACATACAGGCAATCCAGCTTGCCCAGCGAGTAGGCCTTCCCATCCACGGTCACCATCCCCGCGCCGCCCACATTCAGCACGCCCAACTCGCGCCGCTCGCAGAAAAACTCTGAGCGCAGCTCCGGATGCGTCTCCAGCGCCAGCGCCTTCTCCGTCGGAACCACTCCGCCAATCACCGCGCGATCCAGGTCAACGTAGGTCAGAACCATCTCGCCGGGACGAAAAGCATCCTCAACCAGAAACGTCTCGCGCAACTCCGCCGTAGTCATCCGCGGATACCGCACCGCATCCGCCATCTGCAACAATTTCATTGAGTTCTCCCAAAACCTGCGTCCCCAGTATAGCTATCGTCATCACAGCCACGCCCACACCCGTCCCTGGCCCATTTGAAAAAGCATGCTGGAATGTGATTCACTTCCCCCCATGCTAAGAGACGCCTCCCGCCGCAACTTCATACGCACGGCACCGCTCGCCGCCGCTGCCGCCTCCCTTCCGCTTACAGACAAGCTCCTCTTCGCCGCTCAGGCCATTCCGCCGACCTCGGCCGTCCCGTTCCAGCTCGTCACCGCGGCGCAGCTCGCGGAGGACGCCGCCAAGCTCCAGGCAGCGCCCGGCAACAACAACCTCTTCCAGGACAAGTCCCTCCCGCTCACCGTCGTCCTCACCGTGGAGCACCAGGCCACCGCCCGCGACTTCGAGTTCCACGAGGGCCGCGACCACATCGTCCAAATCGTCGACGGCAGCACGCTCTACGAGGTCGGCGGCACTCCCCAGAACGCGCACGGCACCGGTCCCGGCGAGTGGCACGCGCCCACCTCTGCGGGCTCCACAACATACACGCTCAACAAGGGCGATATGCTCATCATCCCCCGCAACACGCCCCACAAACGCACCACCGCCACCAGCGTCACCTTCCTGCTCATCTCCACCCCCGGAGCCGTAAAGCCGTAACCTCTGGCAACTGGCAAACTGGGAACTGGCCAACTGGAAGCTGAATCCCATAACCGCGGGTGCCCTGAACCCGGGTGGCCCATTCATGCGCCGCACTTTGGCGCATGAGTGGGGTCCGCGGCTACACTTCTCGTATGTCTACGCCCAACATCCTCGATTCCTTCCGCCTCGACGGCAAAGTCGCGCTCGTCACCGGCGCCGCCAGCGGTCTGGGAGCGGCCATCGCCATCGCACTCGCGCAGGCCGGGGCTTCCGTCGCCGTCCACGGCAACCGCCGCGCCGCCACCGAAACCGCGGCCACCATCGGCTCCAAAGCCGCCGCCTTCCAGTCCGACCTCGGGACCGCAACCGGCGCGGAGACCCTCTTCACCGCTGCCCACGCCCACTTCGGCCACATCGACATCCTCATCAACAACGCCGGCACCATCCACCGCGACGCCGCCGTCGACACCACCCTCGCCAGCTGGGAGCAGGTTCTGCAGGTCAACCTCACCAGCGTCTTCCAGCTCTGCCAGCTCTTCGCCCGCGATGTCTTCTCGCGCAACGCCTCCGGAAAGATCGTCAACATCGCCAGCCTGCTCAGCTTTCAGGGAGGCATCCGCGTCCCTGCCTACTCGTCCAGCAAGGGCGGCGTCGCACAACTCACCAAGGCTCTCGCCAACGAGTGGGCGCCGAAGAACATTCAGGTCAACGCCATCGCCCCCGGCTACTTCGCCACCACCAACACCGAAGCCCTGCAAGCCGACGAGACCCGCAACCGCCAGATCCTCGAGCGCATCCCCGCCGCCCGCTGGGGCCAACCGCAGGACCTCGCCGGCGCAGCGCTCTACCTGAGCTCCGCCGCCAGCGACTACGTCACCGGCACGGTGCTCACCGTCGATGGCGGCTGGATGGGAAGGTAGTTGCACTGACCTTCAAACTCTTTATAGGCCGGAGAATCTGATGGCTGAAGCCTGTAGCAGTTTCAAGCAAGTCTCCTATGCCAAACTAAACGCCCGACAGAAGGAACTATTCAACTTTCAGAAATTGGCAGCAACTTTTGCGGATAGAGGGTTCAACTGCATCAAGCTAGCCGACGATTGGCAAGGAGCTGATTTTATTGCCTATCACGCGACAGAAAATCTCACCTTGAAAGTCCAATTGAAGTCGCGACTGACACTCAATCTGAAGAAATACGGTGGCAAAGACAAGGACATCTGGATAGCATTTCCGCATGGAGCACCGCATGACAGATACTGGTATCTCATGCAACATGGTCGCTTAGTTGAGAAAGTGGGATCGTACACCATCTGGCTCAAATCTGACTCGTGGCTCCAAAAAGGAGGCTACTCGTCAACAAGTATCAACTCGGCCTTGCTGGATAGCCTCATTGAAGATAGGCTCGGCCCTGTCTACGGAACCATTCTCGATCTTGATGAAACATAGTCATGACTGCGAACTGTAGCTTGCATTACACTCAACAAAGCAGGTGCGCCCTATGAGCAACCCACAAATGGCCGCAGTGACCCTCGTTGAAGGTGGCGGCATCTTCAAGGACGCCAACGGCGAAACCCACTTCATCAAGGGGTATGGTTCCGGTCTAACAAAGGAACTTGATCTCGACCCTCGCATCGATCTCACCGCTCCCATATGGGAACAGGTACAGAGGCTACGCAAACAAGATGCCGAGGGCGAACGAAAGGCCTAGGTTGTTTCGGTGCAAGGAGTTCTGCTTGACACGCACGCACTACTTTGGGTTCACGAGCCAGCACCCATGTCTCTGGAATCACTCCTCGCAATAGATCGGGCCTTCCAGTCCAATTCGCTCTTCATTTCGCCCATATCGGCATGGGAAATTGGATCTGCAGCGCGGAAGAAAAATCCAGTCCGGCGGCCAGTATTGCTAGGCCTTACTCCTGAAGAATTTTTTATCCAGGCGACTGCGAAACTCAATGTCCAGCCTGCTCCCATCTCGGCAGAAATCGGATTAGAATCCTGTGCGCTTCTGAACCTCTATGAGTACGCCGATCCCGGCGATTGCCTCATCATGGCAACGGCACATGCGCTTCAACTCACACTCGTCACCCGTGATCGACACATACTGGATTTTGCTCGTCGTCACCCTTCCTACATGGAAGTGGTCGCCTGCTGAAAATCAAGAAACGTTGCACCCCGATGGTAAGATTCGCACATGCCACAGACGGTCTCTCAGCCGACTGTAGTCGCGTCGCGCCACAGCCTCGTGGTGCGCATCACCCATTGGCTCACCGTCATCGCATTCTTCGCTCTGCTGATTAGCGGGCTGGAGATTGTCATCTCCCATCCACGCTTCTACTGGGGTGAAACCGGTAATGTGATGACCAAGCCGCTCTTCACGCTGCCCATCCCGTCCTCACGCGACACCGTCCCCACCGCTTACAACTACGTCATGCCGGACCAGAACGGCTGGAGCCGTTACCTGCACTTCCAGGCTGCGTGGCTGGTGCTCCTTACCGGCGCCGTCTATTTCCTGGTGAGCCTGTGGAACCGGCACTTTCTCCGCGACCTGCTGCCTCCCGCCGGCCAGCGCAACCTGCGGGCTTACACCCGCGTCATCGCAAGCTACCTGCGCGGCCGGCATAAGACCGTCGACGACGCGTCTTCCTACAACGTCCTCCAGCGAACCGCCTATCTTGTCGTCATCTTCATTCTGTTTCCGCTGATGATCTGGACCGGCCTCGCGATGTCGCCTGCCTTCGTGGCCGTGGCGCCTTGGTCCTCCATAATCCTCGGCGGCAAGCAGTCGGCACGCACACTGCACTTCGCGATCACCGGCGCACTCATGCTTTTTGTGTTCCTGCACATCGTCATGGTCGCGCTCGCCGGCTTCTGGAGGCGCATGCGCGCGATGACCACCGGCTTACCCGCATCTCCCGTCACCGAGGAGCGCCCATGAAGACCATTACCCGACGCAGACTCATCACCACCGGCCTCGCCGCCACGGCAGGCATCGCCGGCGTCACCGAGGCAGCGCGGCTTGCGAAGCGCTACGGCCTCGCGCCGCCCGACTGCGGCGGCATCTACGGCCCCGGCGAGACGCTCACCTACGCCGCGTCGCGCGTCTTCGGCGCACACGCGATGGCGCGTGAGTTTCCGCGCTCCATGATCTCCGAGAAGCCCTTCGCGAATGAGATTCCTCCACTGCCCGAAGCCTTCAAAACCCAGCAGGCCGTCGGCTTCAAGGACTGGACACTCACCGTCGACGGTCTCGTGGCCCACCCCACGAAGTTCTCCATCGCCGACCTCACGACGCTCGGCAGGAGCAGCCAGATCACCGAGGTCTCCTGCGAAGAGGGCTGGTCCTATGTTGCCGAGTGGATCGGCACCCCGCTCGCCGCTGTGCTGCGCGAGGTGCAGCCTGCGCCGCAGGCTCGCTTCGCCGCGTACTTCTCGGTGCAGCGCGAACTCTGGGGCAGCATCGACATGGAAGAGGCCAACCATCCGCAAACGCAACTTGCGTGGGCCATGAACGACGGCGATCTGCCGGTAGGCTTCGGCGGCCCGCTGCGCATCCGCGTGCCGCGCCAGCTCGGCTACAAGAGCCTGAAATACATAGACCGCATCACGGTGACGGACTCCATGAAGCGCTTCGGCAAGGGCCTCGGCTCCGTCGATCCTGAGTATGGCTACGCCTGGTACGCAGGAATCTAGCGACTGCCCGGGCCGCACCTCACGCAGCCGGCAAAGCCTCTCCCGCCGGCTGCGGCCTTTGTTTCTTCCGCAGTAGCGCCGCCGAGATCAGTGTCATCACCAGCCCCACCGGGAACGGTTCGATGAACGTGTACATCGCGTTCCACAGCGGGTTCTGATACATCACCTGGGACTTCTGCACCTGCGCGACTTGTGCCTGGATCGCCGCCGCGCTCGCGCCCGACGCCTGTATCTTCGCGATCTGGTGCGCAAAGTAGCTGTCCATGAACCCGTGCAGGAAGTTGAAGTACACCACCTCCCAGGTCACGACGTAGAACGCGCACGAGATCAGCGTGATTAATATCCCGATCCCGAACGCCTTGCCGAAGGTGATCGCTCCGTTCCCCTGGTCGTCGCGAAACGACCGGATGCCGAAGTACACCAGCAGAAACGACAGCACTATGGCCGTATAGCCAATCAGCCAGCCTTCGTTCTCGCCCATCTTGTGCATGAACGGCACAGTGGCAAGCATCATCAGGGACGAGAGAACGCCGGAGATCAGTCCGAACGTGAGTACGACCTTTTTCATGGATGGCTCCTTTTTCAGTGGGAATGTAGACCCACCATACCCCGCCGGATACCGCCGCTGTCGTCATGCTTTCGGATGATTTTAGCCCTCCCCCTGCAAATCATCCGTTGGAATGATCCCATTCAGCGCAGCAGGCCCAACTCCTTGCCCATCTGCACCGCCTGCGTCCGCCGCTTCGCACCAAGCTTGTCGAACGCGCGGCTGCAATGCGTCTTCACCGTGTTCTCGCTCACAAACAGCTTTTCGGCAATTTCGCGGTTGCTCATCCCCTGAGCCACGAGTTCGAGAATCTCCATCTCGCGCCGCGTGATGCCCAGCTCATCCCGCTTGCGCTCGTCCAGAACGAACGGCTCCCCCACCGGGACTTCCTTCAGCACGATCCTCTCGCGCGGCCTGGTCAGCCGGACACCCAGCCATATTCCGAACACGGCAAAGATCACCGCAATCAACGCGCCATAGATCTCAACGGAGTTCTCGATAACCAGGAACCGGTACTCGGTCCACCGCAGCACAGCGATCAGCACTCCACCCACAAGTCCGAGGATGAGCACATGCTTCTTCATGGTTCGAAGGACCTAATCGATCGAAATCTTGCGCAGCAGCCGGAAGTCACTCAGCATCTTGCCCGTACCCAGCACCACGCTCGCCAGCGGGTCGTCGGCAATCGAGACCGGCAGGCCCGTCTCTTCGCGGATGCGCTTGTCGAGGTTCTTGATCAGCGCGCCGCCGCCCGTCAGCACAATGCCGCGGTCGCTGATGTCTGCCGAAAGCTCCGGCGGGGTCCGCTCCAGCGCCACGCGAATCGCATTCATGATCGTCGCAATGCACTCACCCAGCGCCTCGCGTATCTCCGAGTCCTCAACCGTAATCGTCTTCGGCACGCCTTCAATCAGGTTGCGGCCCTTGATCTCCATCGTCAGTGGCTTATCCAGCGGGAACGCCGAGCCGATCTCAATTTTGATCTGCTCCGCGGTGCGCTCGCCCACCAGCAGGTTGTACTTGCGCTTCAGGTAGGTCGCAACCGCCTCATCCATCTGGTTGCCGGCCATGCGCACCGAACGAGAGTACACAATCCCCGCCAGCGAGATCACCGCAATGTCCGTCGTTCCGCCGCCGATATCGACGACCATATTGCCGCCCGGCTCCGTGATCGGTAGTCCCGCGCCGATCGCCGCCACCATCGCCTGTTCGACGAGATGCACCTCGCTCGCCTTCGCACGATATGCCGAGTCCATAACCGCGCGCTTCTCCACCTGTGTAATCTCGCTCGGCACGCCGATAACGATGCGCGGATGCACCATCATCTTGCGGTTGTGCGCCTTCTGGATAAAGTAGTTCAACATCTTCTCGGTCTGCTTGAAGTCGGCGATCACGCCATCCTTCATCGGCTTGATAGCGATAATGTTGCCCGGCGTGCGTCCGAGCATCTCCTTGGCCTCTTTGCCGACGGCTTCGACCTCGCCGGTCACACGGTTCACCGCGATGATCGAAGGCTCGTTGACGATGATGCCTTTGCCATGTGCGTAGACGAGCGTGTTGGCTGTGCCGAGATCGATCGCAAGATCGCTGGAGAAGAGCGAGAAGATGGACCGCATGTTGCTCACACGCGACGTCCGCATCTGGAAGTTTTTTGAAGACATGAGGCAGGTCGGTCCTAAATGTTGATGGCGGGCGCTTTCCGGGACAATCCGGGGCAGGTTCGCAACCCCAATTGTACGTCCTCCCGCCAAAGTCACCTGTCTTCGGGCCCTGCGGTACACTTTCCGGCACCCCTCAGGCTCTAGGTCACCCGCGGCCGCCCTCGCTCCCAAAGCCGTTCCTGCACCCACCGCCTCACCGCATCCGTGTGAAACTCCGTCAAAGACGCCACACCATAGCTATAGGCGAGCGCCATGGCACAGATCCCTGCACCTTCCAGCAGCGTCCTCGAGCTCGGCAGCCATTTGCCCCGGCGAACCAGCCATGTTGCACCGAACGCCAGCAGCGGATAGTGCACCAGATACAGCGAGTACGATAGCTGTGCCAGCCGCCTCGTCGCCCGCACGCCCACTGCGCTCTCGTTCACCCGACGCCGGTCCGAGAGCATCACCCACAGAAACAATGCCGTCGCCAGGCCCAGAACATATGCCATCTTGAAGTACCTCCACGGCCAGTCCGCCTCGCCCAGCACCAGGAGCACGGGTACAAAAAGCACCACGGCCAGCCATCGCAGCGCCGCTCCGCATCGTGCCGCCGGAACCATGGCCAGCCCCGCGCCCAGCAACCACACAGGGAACAGCCCCAACACTCCGCGCCCCGTAAACGCCGCCACCAATAAAAAAATCAGTGCATACATCACGCGAATCGAAGCGCTTGTCTGCCGCCGCAGCGCCAGCAGCCCTAGCGGAAACAGCAGGTAGTACCAGAACTCCGCGGCCAGCGACCACAACACGCGGTCTGAGCCGAACGTATCCGCATGGATGCTGCCCAGGAACAAGGCATTTGCCACGAACAACTTCGTCGTCACGCCTGCCGTCGCCAGCCGCGCCGCAAATCCACCCGCGCTCCCCTGTCCCAGGGCGTGCTCCAACGCCACGCGCCATGCATCCCACCCCGCACACAGCACCAGCGCCGGCAGCAGCACCAGCCACAGACGCACGAAGCGGTGGGTCAGATAGTCCTTCCAACTCCATCGCCCCTGCTCCACTGCGCGCAGCACACTGCCGCTGATCAGATATCCGCTCAGCACAAAGAACACCACCACAGCCGCAGTCCCCGCAGTTCGCAAGGAGTAGAACAATGCGGTCCACAGCCGATGTCCTGTCGCCTGCATCGCTGTCTCGCGTCCCACGAAGAACAGGTTGTGGCAGTGGTCCAGCAGCACCAGCAACGCAGCGCAGCCGCGCGTCGCATCCAGCCACAAGGAAGCGCCGGTCTCTCGAAACTTAATCCGCTCCGCTGCCCTCTGCTCTATAGTTGCCACACTCCCCCGCAGCTTCCCGGCCTGCGTCTTAGAATAGCGCGGCACGCCTTGCGCACTCCGCTGACTCGGCGGATGCTATAAGGAAGCATGGTCATCGGTGTCCCCAAAGAGGTCAAGGACCACGAAACCCGCGTCGGGATCACCCCCGCCGGGGTCCACGCCCTCACCGACGCCGGCCACAAGGTCCTCGTAGAGCACAACGCCGGTCTTCTCTCCTCCTTCCCCGACGACGTGTACCAAGCCGTCGGCGCCGAGATCGTCGGCGAGTCCTACCACGTCTGGTCCAACGCCGACATGGTCGTCAAGGTCAAGGAGCCTGTCCCGGCGGAGTTCTACCACTTCCGCGAAGGCCTCGTCCTGTTCACCTACCTGCACCTCGCTCCGCTGCGCGAACTCACCGACGCTCTGCTCGCGAAGAAGGTCACCGGCATCGCCTATGAGACCGTCCGCGACCGCGCCGGAACCCTGCCTCTGCTCACCCCCATGTCGGAGGTCGCCGGCCGGCTCTCCGTGCAGATCGGCGCAGCATACCTTGAGAAGGAACACGGTGGTCGCGGCGTCCTGCTCGGCGGAGTGCCCGGCGTCCCTCCCGGCGACGTCTGCATCATCGGCGGCGGCATCGTCGGCACCAACGCCGCAAAGATCGCGCTCGGCATGGGCGCTAAAGTCACCCTCGTCGACCTGAACCTCAACCGCCTCCGCGAGCTTGACGACATCTTCTCCGGCAGCGTCTTCACTCTCGCCTCCAACGCCTACAACATCGAGCGCGCCGTCTGCGCCGCAGACCTCGTCATCGGCGGCGTGCTCATCCCCGGCGCCGCCGCGCCCAAGATCATTACGAAATCGATGGTCAGCAAGATGAAGAAGGGTGCCGTCATCGTCGACGTCGCCATCGACCAGGGCGGCTGCATCGAAACCGCCCATCCCACCACGCACTCGGACCCCAGCTTCGTCGTCGATGGCGTCGTTCACTACTGCGTCACGAACATGCCCGCGGCCGTGCCCAACACCAGCACGCTCGCGCTCACCAACGCGACCTTCCCCTACGTGATGAAGCTCGCCCGCCTCGGTGCCGAGCAGGCCATCGCGCAGGACTCCGGCATCGCGGAGGGCGTGAACACCTTCAACGGCCTGCTCACCTACAAGGCCGTGGCCGAAGCCCAGGGCCGCGACTATACCCCCATCGTATCGCTGCATTCATAAGCCACTACGAGTAAACTTGCACCCATGGCAAGCGGCTCAAGCCGGCGCGGCATCCTCGTCATCACGCTAGGCGTGTGCCTGCTGGTGCTGTTCCTCGCTCTGGGCACGCTGAACGCCTTCAACCTCAGCTTCCTGAACCCCGCCTCGCCCATCCAGACGCTGGTCTTCCTCACGCTCACGGTCGTCGCGGTTCTGCTTTTTATCGGCGTGCTGTTTCTGCTGTTCCGCAATGTCCTCAAGGTCTACGCCGACCAGCGCAGCCGCGTCCTCGGCACACGCCTGCGCACCCGCATGTTGTGGGGAGCGGTGCTGGTCTCGCTGGTCCCGCTCACCTTCATGTTCGCTTTCAGCTATCTGCTGATGAACCGCGCCGTCGACCGGTGGTTCTCGCAGCCGGTCACCGAGATGCGAGACGACGCCAACACCATGGCCGTCGAGATCCTCCGCTATGCGACCGCCAATGCGCGCTCCGAGGCCGACTCCATTGCGCTCCAACTCGCTGCTTCGCCCGTAGGCTCCGGCCAGCGCGTCTCGCCCGCCGCACTCGCCCAGGCGCAAAGCGTTCTGCAGAGCCACGAACTCACCCTGCAGGGAGGCTTCGTCCTGATCTACCGCGACGGCAAAGTCGTCGCCTCGCTGCACGTCCCCAGCAACGCGTCGGGCCGGAGCGAGATCCGCAGCCTGCAACCCGCGGACAACTCCGCAGACGAGAGCCCCGACCAGTCGCCGGCCGTAGAGGAGACAACGCTGCAAGGCCCCACGGAACTCGCCATTCTCAAGGCATCGCAGCGCAACGACGACCCCTTTTTCACCCTCGGCGATACCGATTACACACTCGCCGCCTCCGGCCTCAACCACGGCGGCATGGTCGTCACCGGGCTTCCCCTTCCGCAGGGCATCACCGACACCTCACTGCGCCTGCGCAAATCAGCCGACGCCTACTGGACGCTCTTCCGCGAGCGTCGCCAGATTCGTTGGCTCTACACGCTGTATCTGCTGCTCATCACGGCGTTGGCGCTCTTCGCCTGCTGCTGGCTGGCGCTCAACCTCTCCAAGCAGGTTACTCGCCCGGTCGAATCGCTCGCCGATGCCATGGAGGCAATCGCATCCGGCGACTACGCCCATCGCGTGGCTCAGTCCGCGACCGAAGAACTCGGCGAACTGGTCGACAGCTTCAACGCCATGGCCGCCGATCTGGAGTCCGCCCACGACACCGCCGAGCGCTCCACGGCGCAACTCTCTGAGGTCAACGCCGCGCTCGAGCAGCGTCGCACCGAGCTCGAAACCATCATCGAGACCATACCCAACGGCGTGGTCACGCTCTCCGCCGAGCGCCGAATCGTCCTCTCCAACCGTGCCTTCTCGGAGCTGCTCGACCCCGGCGGCCAGAAAAACTTCGTCGGCCTGAACCTTGCCGACGTGTTGCCTGCGGAGATCGTTGACTCGCTCGACCGCCTGCTGCGCCGCGCCCACCGCATGGGCTCGGCCTCCGCGGAGATGCAGATGCAATCAGGCGCCGGCCTCCTCAACCTGTCTGCAACCGTGGCCCTGCTGGAGACTACAAGCGGCCCGGCTCGCGACCACCTCGGCTATGTCCTTGTGCTCGAAGACGCCACCGAACTGCTCCGTGCACAGAAGCAGAGCGCCTGGAAGGAAGTGGCGCGCCGCGTCGCACACGAGATCAAGAACCCGCTCACGCCCATCTCTCTCAACGCCGAACTCATCCACCGCCACATCGCCCGTCTCGCGCCGCTGCTCACCGAGCGCGGAGTCGAGTCACCTTCGCCGGCGGTCATCGAGCGCTCATCGCAGGTTATCTCCTCATCGGTAGAGACCATGCGCTCGCTGGTTAACCAGTTCTCCGCGCTCGCTGAGTTCCCCTCCGCGCAGCCGCGCCCCGCCGATCTCAATACCATCATCGACAACGCACTCGCTCTCTTTGCCGGCCGCCTGGGCAGCATCCGCGTACGCTCCAGCTTCGCGCCCAGCCTTCCGCTCATCCTCGCCGATCCCGAAGCCCTCAAGCGCGCGCTCTCCAATCTCATCGACAACGCCGCCGAGGCCATGCAGGACTCCCTCCTCCGCGAGCTGCACATCTCCACCCGCCCGCTCCCATCGGGCATGGTCGAACTCGTCGTCGCCGACACCGGCCCCGGCGTCACCGACGAGATGCGCGAGCGCCTCTTCCTCCCCTACTTCTCCACCAAGCAGCGCGGCACCGGCCTTGGCCTCTCCATCGCCGCCAAAATTCTCCAGGAACACCACGGCTCCATCCGTGTCGAAAAGAATCTTCCCGCAGGCGCACGCTTCATCATCGAGCTCCGCCCCGCCACAAGCACCGAATCTGAATCCGAAGAAACACAACCCGTCCCCACCGCCGCAGCTGTTACCTGATCGTTTTCTAATCCCTATTCCCTGCCCTTATGAATCATGTGTTGATCGTCGACGACGAAGCCGAAATCCGCTCCTCGCTGGAGGCCATCCTCAGCGAAGAGGACTACATCGTCACCAGCACCGGCACCGCCGCCGAGGCGCTCGAGCTGCTTCGCGACGCCGACTACCAGGCCGTGCTGCTCGACATCTGGCTCCCCGACGGCGACGGCCTCGACATCCTCCGCCAGATTCGCGGCGACGCAGGCAACGCACCACCCGGCGCTCCGGAGGTCATCATGATCTCCGGCCACGGCACCATCGAATCCGCCGTGCGCGCCACCAAGCTCGGCGCCTATGACTTCCTCGAAAAGCCGCTCTCGCTCGACCGCACGCTCCTCGTGCTCCGCAATGCGATCAAGGCCCACCAGCTCCGCGAAGACAACCAGGAGTTCGCCCGCCAGCTCACCCGCGGCGCCGTCACCGGCGAGTCGGTCTCCGTCAAGGCGCTGAGGCAACAGATCAAGCTGATGGCCCCCACCAACGGCCGCGTCCTCATCTTCGGCGAGTCCGGCACCGGCAAAGAGCTCATCGCCCGCTCTATCCACTCCGAATCCCTGCGCCGCGACCGCGTCTTCGTCGAGCTGAACTGCGCTGCCATCCCCGAGGACTACATCGAGACCGAGCTCTTCGGCTATCGCCACGGCGCCGGTCCCGGAGGTCCCAACCAGCCCAACGAAAAACGCGGGACGTTCGAACGGGCGGATGGCGGCACGCTCTTCCTCGACGAGGTCGGCGACATGAGCCTCAAAACCCAGGCAAAAGTTTTGCGCGCGCTCGACGAGCAGCGCTTCTACCCGGTCGGCGCCTCCTCACCCGTGCACGTCGATGCCCGTGTCATCGCCGCCACCAACAAGGACCTCGAAGAAGAGATCGCGCGCGGCAACTTCCGCGAAGACCTCTTCTACCGCCTCAACGTCATCCCGTTCTTCGTCCCTCCGCTGCGCGACCGCAAGCAGGACATCCCTCTTCTCGCCCGCGAGTTCCTCGCCGAACTCGGCTCACAGTACGGCCGCCCCCGCGTCGAGATAGCCGACTCCGCACTCACCGCGCTACAGGCCTACCACTGGCCCGGCAACGTCCGCGAGCTGCGCAACGTCATCGAGCGCGTCCTCATCCTTAACCCCAAGGCCCAGCGCATTGAAGCCAAGCATCTGCCCATGCTCGTGCAGCGCACCGACGGCCGCACCGCATCCCCTACCCGCGAAGCCGGCAGCAAGGATGAGTTCACCACCCTCCAGCAGGCCCGCGAGGCCTACGAGCGCGACTACATTCTCAAAGAACTCGACCGCTCCAACGGAAACGTCTCCCGCGCCGCCGAGTCCCTCGGCCTCGAACGCTCCCACCTCTACCGCAAGATGAAAGCCCTGGGAATAAGCACGCGGGAGTAGCTAAGCCCGCAGATAGGGCTTCAAATACACATCCAGCGCGTAGTGAATCGCTTCCTTCTCCTTGTCGGTCAACACCGTCGAGCCCCGCCCTCCACCTGCCGCGCCACCGCCGCCAGCAGCACCTCCACCGCCTCCACCCGCACCGCGAGCAGCCTGCCTGGCCTCGGGCTCCATCGGTTGCGGACGCTGCTTCGTTCCCTCCGGAAACACTCCGCGCGCCACCATCAGATACTCCATCGCTCCCGGAATCGTCGCCAGCGCCTGCACGCGCCCATACATGTCGAACGCCTCGCGCTTCTTCCCGGCCCAGTAGAGCTCCATCACCTGCTGCAGCAGGTCCGCAGCCTGCGGAGTCGGGCACAGTCCCACCACTCCCAGCGGCAGCGACTCCAGCAACTGCGGCCCGGTCCCTCCACCCGCGGCCCACACCGCCAGTTTGTTGTCCGTGCGCGTAATCAGCTCCGTCGCCCGCGCCAGTGTGTCGCCCACCTCGTCTTTCGTGGCCTTCATCGTCGGAATCTGCTGAAACATCCTCACCATCAGGTCCACGCTTACCGTACCGCGCGTCTGCACAATCAGCGGCAGGTCCGTCGCCTTACCAATCGCGGTGTAGTAGTCCAGTACCGCATCGTCGGTCACATTCCATCCGTTATTTGGAGGCATCGCCACAATCGCATCCGCGCCATGCGCCGCCGCGTGCTTCGCATAGCGTACGGAGGTCGGCACGTCCCAAGCCGTATTCTGCACGGCAATCGCCATCGCCGACCGGCCGCCCTTGCCTGCGGCCAATATCGTCTCCGCACCCTCTATTCGCTCCGCATCCGACAGCGTCGACCAGCTGCTCGCAAACACCGGCCAGATCATCCCATTCACGCGCCCGCGATTGATGAACGCCACCTCTGCGGCCAGCGCCGCGGTATCCAGCTTGTCGTCCGGAGTAAACGGCGTCTCCATAATTGGATACAGCCCGCGCAGCGGCTTGCCGCTCGGAGTCTTAAGCTCCGCGCCCTTCACATCGCCTACCTCGGCATCCAGCATCGCCGGCGCCAGCGCCGCAGCCAGCCCGAGCATCCCTGCGCCCTGCAGAAAACTCCGTCTGTCTGTCGTGCTTCCGGCAATTCCTCTGGTCATAGTCAGCATCTCCCTCTTCAGACGCTAAGAACTCTATCACCCAGCGACGGACACAATCGAGCCCCAATCCACACCGATGCATCGATCCGTTTTCGCCCTACTTAAAGGCCGCGCTTGACCACACAATCGACACATAGGCATTCCCTTCATGCCCTGAATCAATAGGGTGTATCCTCGTTCCACCCAGCGGTTTAGGTCAGTATTGAGCTGCACCGAGGCCCTCCCACCCCCAGAGCACATGGCCCCACCCCTGACTTGCGGTCACATTTAGGCAGCCTGCCCCTGTCGCGTGATAGTGACAGGTGCAGCCAAGCCTGCAATCGCCTTACAAGATCGGAACGGATATGCCAATCAGGAATGTACGGTTTGTATTAGGTCGCACTCGGTGGGGTGGGATCGCGGTAGTTTGCCTCACGTTGTGTCTTCTCTCTGCACTACAAGCCAGGGCGCAACTGGTGATTAACCTGCCTGCCGGGGGAAATCTGCCGGCAGCCGTCGCGCAAATTAC
>Ga0302154_10002103_pt1 | contig 15500 bp, 15 predicted proteins | sample I_Bog_N2_3_FD_193507 | JGI IMG/M metagenome (GOLD analysis project Ga0302154, IMG submission 193507) | Peat permafrost microbial communities from Stordalen Mire near Abisko, Sweden - I_Bog_N2_3 | ecosystem: Environmental > Terrestrial > Soil > Wetlands > Peat | place: Sweden: Abisko, Stordalen...
GCGCCCTTGGCCATGACGTCGCGGTCGGGGCCGAGGGCGAAGGCGAACAGCACCAGGGCGACGATTCCGAACGGGGCCACCTGGGACAACCCGACACGCGACCGTCCTTCGATGCGTAGGTCCTTGCCGGCCACCAGTGCGGCGTCACGCCACATGGGCCACCTCCGCGTGCGGCGTCGACGGAGCAGCCGTCGTGACGGGAGCAGCCGGAGTGACCGGAGCCGCCGGAGCCGCCGGAGCCGCCGGGGTAGCGGATGCCGCCGGTGCACCTGCATCCGGTGCCGCGCCCGCCAGGGACCGCTCGGCCGTCACGCGCCCGCCGGTCACGGTCACCGCACGCGTGGCCAGCTGCTCGACCGGACCCGACTCGTGGCTGGCGATCAGCACGGTCACGCCACTGGCCGCTGCCTCGGTGACCGCTTGGTCCAGCAGGGCGCGAGCGGCGACGTCGAGCCCGGCGTGCGGCTCGTCGAGGAGCCACACCTCCGGCCACCGCGCCGTGAGCACGGCCAGGGCCACCCGTCGGCGCTGACCGGCCGAGAGCTTGCCGGCCGAGGTCTTCGCGAGCCGTCCCACCAGGCCCCACCGCTCGCAGGCCGGCTCGATCCGCGCCGTGTCCCCCCCGGCGGCCCGCACGGCGAAGCGCACGTTCTCCCGCACGGTGAGGTCGTCGTAGAGGTGGGAGGCGTGGGACAGCAGGCCGACCCGGCGACGCACCACGGTCCGGTGGCGGGTGGGGTCGAGTCCGAGGACGGCCAGATGTCCCGAGGCCAGGGGGATCAGACCGGCGCAGACCCGCAACAGGCTGGTCTTACCGGCCCCGTTCGGGCCTTCCACCAGGACGGTCTCCCCCACGGCCACTTCGAGGTCGACCCCGGCGAGAAGGGGGAACCGACCGGAGAGCGCGACCGCGTCACGGAGGGAGACTGCGGAGGAGGGGAGAGCTGCGGAGGCCATGGGCTTGCCGTCAATGCTACGGGGGTCCGGAGCCAGTAGCCAGACGGGGTCCCGGCCCTGGCCGGCTCCCCTACCGGCACCCTGGCCGGTGCTCCGAGCGGCACCCTGGCCGGCACCCCGACCGGGGGCGGGAGCGGGCCCTCGGAGCGGGCCTCAGCTGCTCGTCAGCCGGTCCAGGTGCAGGTCGTGGAGCCAGGACGAGATGTGGGACGACAGGATGCTCACGTTGTGGGTGAGGAGCAGGACACCGAATGCGATCAGGATCACGCCGCCGACCAGGTCGACGATGCGCAGCCGACCCCGGACCCGGGCCAACAGGTCGGTCATCCGGCCGAAGGCCAGGCCGCTGACCAGGAACGGGACGCCCAGACCGAGCGAATAGGCGAGCAGGAGGGCGATGCCACCAGTGGGTGAGCCGCCGTTACCGGCGGCCAGGGCCAGGACGCTCCCGAGGACGGGGCCGATGCACGGCGTCCAGGCGAAGGCGAACGCCATACCCATGACCGGGGGCGCCCAGGCACCGAGCACCGAGGGACGGACGACGAACCGCTTCTCGCCGGCCAGGGCCATGGGCAGGGCCACCCCGGCCGCCATGGCGACCAGGACGGCACCGAACACCACGATCAGGACCCCCGAGACCACCTCGAGGGTCTGCTGGTGGGTGAGGAACAGGCGTCCGATGGACGAAGCCGTGGCTCCCAGGATCGTGAAGACCACGGTGAAGCCGGCGATGAAGGCCAGGATGCCCCGCAACAGCCGGCTGCGTTGCCGGCGGAGCGCCTCGGGGGTCGGCCCCGGCGGGGCCTCGGGCGCCGCCTCGCCGGGGGCCTCGGTCGCGGTCACCTGGCCGGTAGTGCCGGGTGGTTCCACCGACACCTCCGCCTCCGGTGCCCCGACGCCCACGGCCACCGGGACCGGTGCGACGGCCGGCGACCGGTCGGTGCCGAGAGCCGTCAGCTCGGCGGCCGTCAGACCCGACACCATCGACAGGTAGGCGGGCACCAGGGGCAGCACGCAGGGCGAGAGGAACGAGAGCATCCCGGCGCCGAAGGCCACCAGGAGACCGAGCGGGTCGGCGTGGAGCGCCACCTCTCCGGTCATGACCAACCGCTACGCCTGCTGGCTCTTCACCAGGGCCAGGTCGGCTTCGACCATCATCTGGACCAGCTGGGGGAACTCGACGTCACGATGCCACCCGAGGGTCGCCTCCGCCTTGGCCGGGTCGCCCACCAGGAGGTCCACCTCGGCCGGGCGCAGGAAACGCTCGTCGATGACCACGTACTTCTCCCAGTCGAGGTCGGCGGCCGCGAACGACAACTCCACCAGTTCCTTGACCGAATGGGTCTCCCCGGTGGCCACCACGTAGTCGTCGGGCTGGTCCTGCTGGAGCATCAGCCACATGGCCCGCACGTAGTCGGCGGCGAATCCCCAGTCGCGCTGGGCGTCGAGGTTCCCGAGCGCCAGGTGCTCGTCGATGCCGGCGGCGATGCGGGCCACGCCGTGGGTCACCTTGCGGGTGACGAACTCGAGTCCCCGCCGGGGTGACTCGTGGTTGAACAGGATGCCCGACGAGGCGTGCAGGTCGTAGCTCTCGCGGTAGTTGACGGTGATCCAGTGCCCGTAGACCTTGGCCACGCCGTAGGGGCTGCGGGGGTAGAAGGGGGTCGTCTCGACCTGGGGGACCTCCTGGACCTTGCCGAACATCTCCGAGGAACTGGCCTGGTAGAAGCGGATCTCCGGATCGACGGTGCGGACGGCGTCGAGCACGCGGGTCACTCCCAGGGCGGTCGTCTCCCCGGTCAGCACGGGCTGGTTCCACGACGTCTGGACGAAGGACTGGGCGGCCAGGTTGTAGACCTCGTGGGGCCGCACCTCCTTCAGGATGTTGATCATCGACACCTCGTCGAGTAGGTCGCCGGCCACCAGGTTGATCCGGTCCTGGATGTGGGCGATCCGCTCGAAGTTGATCGTGCTCGACCGCCGGACCATCCCACTGACCTCGTACCCCTCGTCGAGCAGCAGCTCCGCCAGGTAGGAGCCGTCCTGACCGGTGACGCCGGTGATCAGTGCTCGTTTCGCCATGCTGTGGGTGCTCCTCGGGGTTCTGGTGTGTGGGACGGGTGTGTGGTCAGGCCGGGCTGTCGTCGGTCGCCACCTGCCACGACGGGGGCCGCTTCTCGGCGAATGCGGAGATCCCCTCCCGGGCCTCGGCCGTCTGACTGGTCACCGTCAGCATGGTGTGGAGGTAGGGCAGGGCCTCGGAGGCCGCTGAGTCGATGACAGCGTAGAACGAATCGCGACCGAGCTTCGTCACACCGGGCGGCTTGGAGGCCAGTACGGCGGCCAGGTCGGCGACGGCGGCGTCGAGTTCCGCGTCGGGTACCACCCGGGTCACGAACCCGATGCGGTCAGCCTCCTCGGCACCCACCACCCGGCTGGTCAGCATGAGTTCGAGGGCCTTCTTCGGCGGCATCGACCGCAGCAACGAGACGGTGACCATGTAGGGCCACAGACCCACATTGAGCTCAGGCGCGCCGAACCGGGCGCTCTCCCCGGCCACGACCAGGTCGCAGGCCAGGGCCAGCCCGAACCCGCCGGCCATGGCCCAGCCACGGACCCGGGCGATGGTGGGCTTGCCGAGCGACCACATCTCCTCGAACAGCTGGGCCAGCCAGCCCCGGGCCAGGTGGTGGTCGAGGTACTCGTCGGAGATGCCGCCCGGGTCCTTCGGGACCATGCCCGAGAGATCGGCACCGGCACAGAAGGCCTGGTCACCGGCACCGGTCAGCACCACCACCCGCACGGCCGGGTCGACCTTGGCCGCAGCCAGCTCCCGACGCAGTCCGGCGATGACGTCCCAGGTCATCGCGTTGCGACGCTCGGGACGATTGATCGTCAGGGTGAGGACCGGACCGTCGCGGACCGCCAGCAGATCGTGGGACGTCTCGTCGCTGGTGGTGGTGTCGTCAGGCACGCCCCGACGGTACCGCGGGTGGCACCGACCGGTCGCTTCGGTGCCCACCCCCATTACGGTGACGCCATCGCCACCATCGCCATCCTCTCCTTCCGCCTCGGTGGCTCCGACGGCGTGGCCATCGAGGCCGCCAAGTGGGAGCACGCCCTGGGCGAGCTGGGATTCACCACCTACACCGTGGCCGGGGACGGTCCCGTCGACGAGATCGTCCCGGGGTTCGCCATCGACGCGACCGAGCCGCCGACCCGTCACGAGGTCGACGACGTCCTGGCCCGGGCCGACCTGGTGGTCGTCGAGAATCTCCTGTCGTTGCCCCTCAACCAACCGGCCGCCGACGTGGTCGCCTCGGCACTCGCCGGGCGGCCCGCCGTGCTCCACCACCACGACCTGCCGTGGCAGCGACCCCAGTTCCTCGACCATCCGGCCCCGCCCGACGATCCGCAGTGGCGCCATGTGACCATCAACGAGCTGAGCCGCCGGCAGCTGATGCGCCGGGGCATCGGTGCCCGCACCATCTACAACTCGTTCGCGGTGCCGACGGCCCACTCCGTGCCCGACGGTCCTTTCCCCCACCGCACGCCGGCGGCCTCCGCCGTGCGCGAGGCCCTCGGACTGGGGCCGGACGACCGCCTGGTCCTCCAGCCGACCCGGGCCCTGGCCCGCAAGAACGTGCCCGCCGGGCTGACCTCGGCCACGACCCTGGACGCCACGTACTGGCTGCTCGGACCGGCCGAGGACGGCTTCGGCCCCGAGCTCGAGCGGCTGCTGTCGGCGGCGCCGTGCCCGGTCGTCCTGGGGATCCCGGACGTGTCCGACGGCACCGGGCCGGGTGGGACGATGCACATCGACGACGCCTACGGTGCCTGCGACGTGGTCGCCCTGCCGTCCACGTGGGAGGGCTTCGGCAATCCGAGCCTCGAGTCGGTCGTCCACCGGCGGCCACTCGTCATCGGGGACTACCCGGTGGCCGGTGAGCTGGCCTCGTTCGGGTTCGAGTGGTTCCCCCTCGACTCGATGGCCAAGCTCGACGCCTGGTTGACCACTCCGGACGAGGACCTGCTCGAGCGGAACCTCACGGTCGCCCGCGAGCACTTCTCCCTCGCCGACCTGGCCGACCGCATCGGCGCCCTCCTGCCTCCCCTCTGACGCGCCGTCCGATGCGCCGGGACCAGACGCTCGGTGACGGCCGCCGCGCCCCGGACCAGGGAATTCCGGCGCTGCCCGGCCCCGAGGCCGCGATGACCCCGGCGGAGACGCCGGGAGATGCCCGGGGGCTACCATGACCGCCATGTCGACCGCCACCACGCGCCGCCGCGACACGGCCGCCGACGGCCGTCCGACCCGTCGTCTGACGGCGGACGCCCGGCGCCGCCAGCTCTTCGACGTGGCGCTGACCCTCTTCGCCGACCACGGCTACGCCGCCACCACCATGGACGACATCGCCGAGGCGGCCGGCGTGACCAAGCCCCTCGTCTACCAGCACTTCGACTCGAAGCGTGCCCTGTACCTCGAGCTGCTGGACGTCGTCTCGCTCGAGCTGGTCGACCGCATCGTGCAGTCGACCGCGGCGGCCGTCGGGCCGCGTCAGCAGGTGGAGCTCGGGTTCGCCGGCTACTTCGAGCTCATGGTCGACAACGAGCCGGCCTTCCGACTCCTCTACGGACGGGACGCCCCGGACGACACCGAGCTGGGGGCCGCGCTGCTCCGGGTCGAGGAGACGATCGCCCAGGCCATCGATCCCCTGATCGACGCCGGTCTCGATCCCGAACACCGGCTGCTGCTGGCCCACGCGGTCGTCGGCATGGCCGAAGGGGCCAGCCGGCACTGGCTGGACGCCCACAGTGCGGGCCCGGACGGCACCGACCGGTCGGACGCGACCCTCGACCGGGCGGCCGAGGCGGCACGTCTGGCCGCTCAGCTGGCCGACTTCGCCTGGGCCGGCCTCCGCCAGGTCCACCGCATCTGAACCTGCGCCGGACCGGGCGTCACCGGGCCGCCGTGCTGCGACCCATTCGGCGTCCTACGCCTGCGATCCGCGTCCGTGCCGACCACGGGCGGGCCCGGTCTCAGAGTTGGACGGTGCCGACGGCCACGGGCTGGTTCCTCGTGGTCACCACGCCCCCGGCCACCTCGTCGGTGATGGCGAAGGCCGACACCGTGGTGGATCCGGCCACGCTGAAGGGGACGATGCCCGGGTGCGAGCCGAGCAGTCCCAGTGAGATCGTCCGGGACCCGACGACCGCCCAGAGCTGGTAGGTCCGGTCCGAGGGCAGCGGGGTCAGGCCGCCGGTCCGGTCGTTGACCAGGAACCCGGTGCCGGCCGACGTCAGGACGATGGAGGCCGGGGTGTCGTGGGACGTCGGATGGGTGGGATCCGAGAGCTGGATCGTCCGGGTGCCCTGGGCGCCGAGTGCGGCCCGTTCGGCGGCTGACAGCTGGGGTGACGCCTGCAGGGCGTTGACCTGGGAGTGGAGGTGGTTGACCTGGACACCGAAGACCAGGGCCACGACGGCCGCGGCGGCGGCCACCAACCCGGCCGCGGCGGCCACCAGACGCGTCCGGCGACGCGCCCGGTCGAGGGGGACGACGACACCGTCCGCCGACGTCGCGCCCACCGCTGACGGGGCCACGGTGCGCCCGAGGGTGTCCCCGTCGGGCTGGTCGAGCTTGGCCGCCAGTCGATCCCATGACTCGTCGGAGGTACCACCGAGCCGGCCGGCGATCCCGTCCCACACGGCCGACGACGGGGCGCCGCCCGAGTTGGCCAGCATGCCGGCCACCTCGTGGTGCTGGGCCACCTCGACCGAGCAGCGGACGCACTCCTCGAGGTGGCGGGCGATGACCGCGGCGGTCTCGGGGTCGACGGCGTCGAGGGCGTAGGCGCCGAGGAGTTCCTCGATCTCGGCGTGGGTCTGGGGGAGGGCAGGTGTCACAGTCCCGCTCCCGCCGGCTCGATCCCGCGCTCGATCATGTCGACCCGCAGGCGCCCGAGGCCCGACCGGATCCGGCTCTTGACCGTGCCCTCGGGCTGGTCGAGCATCACCGCCACCTCCTGGTAGGTCCGTCCTCCGAAATAGGCGAGCTCGATGGGCAGGCGCAGCTCGTCGGGAAGGGCACCGAGTGCCTCCTTGACCTGCTCGGCCACGGCCATGTCCCAGACCTCGCGATCGATGTCATAGGGCGCGGTGGCCGTCTCGCGGGTGGTCCGCTCCTCGCGGCGCTTGCGGGACTCCTCGGAGCGCACCACGTCCACCGACTTGCCGTGGGTGCGCGCCAGTAGGAACGACCGGAGGGTGCCCCGTAGGGCGTCGAACTTCTCCGGGTTGCGCCACAGGTCGAGGAACACCTCCTGGGTGACCTCCTCGGCCGGTGGGTCGGACCGCAGGATGCGACGGGCCAGTGCGTGCACGGCACCGCCGTGGCGACGGTAGATCTCGGCGAGGGCAGGCTCGTGCCACCGGCCCACGGCAACCACGAGATTGGCGTCACTCGCCTGCTCCAGATCCATCTGCATGGACACTATTCGGAGCCGCCGCCGGGCGGGATGAACAGGGCCGGCGGGAAGGAAGAGGGGGCTCCGGTGGGAGCGGGCCGCGGCGGCACGCCGCCCCCGGACCCGATCCCCGACCGCCGTGTCGGATACCCGACCCAACAGGTAGGATATTGGCGTGTTCACGTATCCGAACCCGGTCAACGACGATGTCGGTCGAGTCGTGGCCACCGGCGTCGTCATCATGAGTGTGGCGGCCATCGCCTTCGACCAGCCGTGGATCCTGATCCCGCTGGTCTACGGCTTCTGGGCCCGGGTGCTGTGCGGGCCGAGGTTCAGTCCACTCGCCCTGGTCGCCTCGCGGGTGATCGTGCCCTGGATCGGCCGGGCGCCGAAGCCCGTCCCGGGCCCGCCCAAGCGGTTCGCCCAGGGAATCGGCGTCGTCTTCTCGACCACGGCGCTGGTCCTCGCCTTCGGCTTCGGGCTCCACACCGCCGCATGGGTCGTCCTGGGTCTCCTCGTCTGTGCCGCCACCCTGGAGGCGGCATTCGGGATCTGTCTGGGCTGCAAGGCATTCGCCGTCCTCATGCGGGCGGGCGTCATCCCCGAGTCGGTGTGTGAGGAGTGCGCAGACATCTCCCGGCGCCACCCGCAACTGACGGACTCCGCCACCGGATGACCCGACCGGGCCGAGACGCCCGGTGACCGTGGGTCCGGACCAGGCGCCGGTGGTGGTCCGCACGTCCGTTCCCGAGGAGTTCGAGCGCCTGCGATGGATCGAGCTCGAGTCCGACCGGCTGTACGAGACGGTCGGGATCGGACCCTTCGACGAGGATCCCTCCCTGGCCGGTCTCGCCGGCGCCACCGTGGTGTTCGCCGCCGGCGATCCGGCCGTGGGCTTCGTCAGCGTGGACCTCGTGGACGGTGACGCCCACATCGACCAGCTGTCGGTGCTGCCCGAGCGCGGCGGCCGGGGCATCGGTCGCGACCTGCTCGACCGGGCGGTGCGCTGGGCCCGGGAGGAGGGCCTGTCCGGCGTCACCCTCACCACGTTCCGCGACGTGCCCTGGAACGCCCCCTTCTACGCGCGGGTCGGCTTCGAGGTGGTCGAGACGCCCGGGCCGGAGTTGGCGGCCATCCGGGCCCACGAACGCGCCACCGGCATCGACGCCATGGGCCCACGGGTCGCGATGCGCCTCCGCATCTGACGCAGGGGCTCAGCGCAGGTGTGCGGCGGCACGGGCGAGGTCGGACTGCAACGCGGAGAGGTCGCCGAGCCGCTCGGCCACCCACACGTAGCGGAGCACGGCGAGCACCTCGTCGCGACGCCCGGACCGGCGGGCCGCCATCCAGGCCTCGCCCAGGACCTCGTCCAGTTCGTCGTCCACGGGCACCGGCGCCAGGTCGGTGGTGGCGAGGTCGCCGAGGGCCTGCGCGTATCCGACGTACCACTGTTCGATCGCCCCGCACGAGGCCACCACGGTCCGGCGCGCCTGCTCCACCGATTCGATCGTCGCCACCCGGTCGGGCTCGTCCAGCACCGGCAGGTTGTCGAGCGTGCGGGCCGTCAGACGGATGCCGGCGCACCCGGTCAGCAGTCGCGTCACCACCGGGAGCGGGGCCCGCTTCGCGCCCCGCTCGGCCAGGTACTGGCGGAACGCATCGTCGAGTCGGCGGGCCGCACCCGTGGCCAGGGTGCGCTCGTCCCTCCGTCCGGAGGCGACCCCGCTCGACCGGGCCTCTCCCCGGCCGACCTCGTCCACGGCGGTCACCAACCAGGAGGTGGAGGCGGCGTACGCGTCGACGAGCGCACGGATCAGCGCCGCACCGGCGCCGCGTGGCCAGAACACCAGGCCCACGGCCACGCTGACGGCCGTGCCGATGGCCACGTCCTCGATACGGACGAGGCCCACCGACGACCCGACCGGATCGATGATGTTGAAGATGATGACCACCAGCACGGTGAACCCCGCCTGGCCGGCCGTGAAGGAGATCACCGACGGTGCGATACCGGCCACCAGGACGGCGACCGGCAGGACGGCCCACAGCAGGGTGTCGTGGTGGCCGAGGGCGACGAGCACGAGGGCGCCGACGACGAAACCGAAGGCCGTGCCGACGACGGCCCGCACGGCGGTCGAACCGGTGCCGAGGGCGTTCGAGCGGAGGACGGAGAGGGTCCCGAGCACCACCCAGAACCCGTGGCTCACCGTGGTCACCTCGACGACCGCCACCGCCACCGCCAGGGCGACCGCACCGCGGAGGCTGTTGCGGAACCAGACCGAACCCGGGACCAGGTGCCCCGCCGCCACCTGTGCGTAGGAGCGCAGCGATGCCGTCCAACGGCCGGCGGTGCCGGGGGCGGGCCGTCCCGAGCCCATCGCCTCCAGGGCCACTCCGGCCAGCTGCTCGACGGTGAAGGCGAGCATGCGGGCGCGGTAGGTGGGGTCCACCTCGTCGAGCGTGGACTCGCGGCGGCGTGACGGGGCGGCGGCACCGTCGACGCCGTCGGCGCCGTCGGCCGCGACGTCCGGACCGGTGAGCTCGGCCAGGGTGGCCGCCGTGCACGCCTGGCGCTTGCCGGTCAGCCGGACGACCGCCTCCTCGAGGGCCGAGGTCCCGGTCGGCCGCCCGTCGGTGGCCCGATCGCGGATGGATGCAGCCAGGAGACCGAGCACGTGGGCCGCCGAGCCCTCGATGTCGGACACGTGGTCCCGGCCCACCACGAGGTGGCGGATGGCCAGCAGGTCGCGGGTGCCGGTGCCCACCCACTCGAGCTGGGACACCAGGCTGGTGAGGGCCACGTCGGTCGGCCCGGCCCCGGTCGGTCGGTACGGCGTGGCCTCGTACTGGGTGCGCAGGGCCACGAGGGCCACGTCCATCGACGCCACGGCGTCGGCGTCGACGTCGGTCCCCTGGGCGGCCAGTTCCTCCAGCACGACGGCCACCGCGCCCGCGGCGTCCGCCAGGCGGAGCCGTAGCCGGTCGTGCCACCGGGCCGTCCAGACCAGCAACGCCGCCGGGATGCAGAGGGCGCCGGCCAGCAACCAGCCGAGGAGTCTCCATCCGATGTCCGAGGGGTGGGCCGGGACCGCCACGGGGAGGACGAAGGTCAACAGCACGGCGGTGGACGCCGTGGCCGTCGCCGGACTGACCACGCCGGCGAACAGGACGGCGAACCCCACCACACCCATGGCCACCACCGCCAGCACGGGCAGCTCCGAACAGAGGGTGGCCACGATGATGAAGACGGCGCCGACGACCCACAGGACGGCGTAGTCCACGAGACGCGCCCGCTTCGGCCCACCGAAGTCGACGAACAGCAGGAGCGCCACGGCACCGAACACGGCGAACAGTGACGTCTGCCCGTTCCCGATCCCGAACTGGGCGATGGCGAAGACCCCGGGTACCAGTACGGTCGCCCGGACCGAGCGCGCCGTGGCCCGCAGTCCCGGGTCCCGCCGCTGCAGCCAGGCCACCGGCCCACCGGGCCGGGCCGGGCCTACGGCGGCGCCCGTCGACGGGCCGGACGGTTGGTGGTCCACCGGACGACGGTACCAAGGCACGACCGCCGTCCGCCGTCCGGAAGTGACGCGGCGGGCCCCGGTGCGACCCGGCGCTCAGTCGAGCAGGGGCAGGAGCCGGGCGCAGAGGTCGGACAGCTCCTCGGCACACGCTACGTAGACGGCGTCCTCGCCGCCCGCCGGGTCCTCCACGTCCTCCCACGCGCCGAGCTCCACCTCGTCCAGCCGCAGGGCGGCGATGCGGTCGGCCAACGGGGACGGGCCCGGCGGCAGGTCGCGCACCAACCGCTTGATCGACGCCGTCCGGTGGGCGGCCCCCGGGTGTCGGCGGCGGATGTAGGCGACGTGCTCGGCGGCCATGGCCAGGATCAGCACCGAATCGTCGACGTCGCCCTCGGTGATCTGGTGGCTCCGGTGGCCGTCGGCGTTGACGCCCACCGACTCGAGGGCGGCCCGTGTGCGTCGGCTCATGGGCTGGCCCTCGACGACGTGGGTGCCGGCCGTCACCACGGGCAGCGGCCCGTCCCGCAACATGGCCCCGGCCATCACCGAGCGCGCGGCGTTACCCGTGCAGAGGGTCACGAGCACGGAGCCCGCGGACGGGGCGGCGGAAGGGTCGACCGTCACGGCAGCCACGACGGCGGAGCGGCCCCACGGGGCCGCGCGCCGCCGGTCGGGCCCACTACTTGATGTGGACTCCGGAGATGGCCCGGCTGATGATCAGCCGCTGGATCTCGCTCGTGCCCTCGAAGATGGTGAAGATCTTCGAGTCACGGTGCCAGCGCTCCACCGGGTACTCGCGCACGTAGCCGTAGCCACCGAGGATCTGGATGGCCTCCTCGGTCACGTAGACGGCCGTCTCGCCGGCGTAGAGCTTGGACATCGAACCTTCGCCCGACGTGAACTCCTTGCCGTTGGCACCCATCCACGATGCACGCCACACGAGGAGGCGGGAGGCGTCGATGCGGGTCTTCATGTCGGCCAGCTTGAAGGCGATGGCCTGGTTCTCGATGATGGCCCGACCGAAGGCCTTGCGCTCCTTGGCGTAGTCGAGCGAGTACTCGTAGGCGGCGCGGGCGATGCCGAGGGCCTGGGCGCCCACCGTGGGCCGCGAACCCTCGAAGGTCTTCATGGCCGCCTGGCCACCACTCTTCTTGCCCTCCTTCGCCCGGGCGATCTTCTCGTCGAGCTTCTCCTTGCCGCCGAGCAGGCAGTGGCCCGGGACCCGGCAGTCCTCGAGGACGACCTCGGCGGTGTGGGAGGCCCGGATGCCCATCTTGGAGAACTTCTGGCCCTGGGAGAGGCCGGGCGTGTTGGGCGGCACGATGAAGCTGGCCTGGCCACGCGAGCCGAGCCCCGGCTCCACCGAGGCCACGACGACGTGGATGTCGGCGATGCCACCGTTGGTGATCCAGGTCTTGGTCCCGTTCAGCACCCACTCGTCCGTCGCCTCGTCGTAGACGGCCTTGGTGCGCAGCGACGACACGTCCGATCCCGCGTCGGGCTCCGACACGGCGAACGCGGCCAGCTGCGGCTTCTCGGGGGTGCCGAAGCACTGCGGGCCCCACTCCATCAGCTGCTCGGGCGTGCCGTTGCCGGCGATCCCGGCCAGGCCCAGCGTGCTGCCCAGGATGGCGAGGGCGATGCCGGCGTCGCCCCAGGACAGTTCCTCGGCGGCGATGGGCATGAGCAGGCCGCTCTTGTCCGTGAAGGCGTTGGCGATGAACTCGAAGGAGTACAGACCGATGTTGGCTGCCTCCTGGATAATCGGCCAGGGGGTCTCCTCACGCTCGTCCCATTCGTGGCCCGCGGGACGGATCACGTTCTCGGAGAAGTCGTGGACCCACTTCTGGAGTTGCAGCTGGTCCTCGTCGAGGTCCAGGGAGAATTCAGACATGGTGCACTGCTCCGTTCTGGCCCCGGGGGCCCTTGCACACGGCGTCGACCGGTGTCGGCACTCTCGCCGCACGCACATCGGCTGCGATCGGTCGTCAGTAGTTACCCAATAGTAACCACGAAGCGGCGCGCGGGGCAACCACGGCGATCGTGAGACGTCCCGGGGCGGTACCGGCCGCGGGGGACCCCGGGCCGACGCCGGTCGTCGGGAGGGTGCGGAGCGGGTCAGTGGGTGCCGGCCCGGCGACACCGGACCCGGCAGGGGGCGGGGCTAGACGGCGACGGCGCGCACGTCGACCGCCTGGAGACCCTTCGGGCCCTCCTGGAGGTCGAACTCGACGGCCTGACCCTCCTCGAGCGATCGGAATCCGGTCATCTGGATGGCGGTGTGATGGACGAAGACGTCCGCACCCCCGTCGGGTTGGGAGATGAAGCCGAAACCCTTCTCGGCGTTGAACCACTTGACTGTTCCGGAAGCCACGGCGGCATACCCCTTTCCTCCACCTGCATGGTGCTCGAAGAGCTCCCACCGGTTGAGAGGGTCGACCGACCCCTTCGGGAACGGGCCGACTGCCACCCATCGACGGGGACTCTCCGACAGGCAAAACGCTAGCAGTCGACATCGCGGATCCGGCCGGAGAATTGGCCCGAAACGGGTCTGTTCACACGGTGTTCACGACCGGTGATCCGACCCCCGGAACGCGGGTCCGCGGCATGCGCGTGCGGTCGTGGCGCCGTTGCGCGCGTGCGGTGCGCGCGGGCGCGCGGACTACCTCCGTCGGATACGGGTCCCCTCGGCGCTGTCCTCGACCAGCCAGCCCGCATCCTCGAGTTCGGCGCGCAACTCGTCGGCCCGGGACCAGTCCTTGGCCGCCCGGGCCTCGTCACGCTGCACGACCAGTGACGCGGCGGCATCGTCGACCTCCCCGCCGACAGCGCCGTGCAGACGGAGTCCGAGTGCACCGGCGAGCCACGCCGCGGTCCGGGCCGCCGTGGCCGCCCCCGGGGAGTCGCCGGCGTCGGCGGCGGCGTTGGCCCGGCGGGCCAGGTCGAACACGGTGGCCAGCGCACCCGGCGTGTCGAGGTCTCCGTCCATGGCGACGACGAAGGCGTCCACCGCCGCGTCGTCGAGGGGCCCGTCCGGCGCGTCCGCCCCGGTCAGCGGCCCGTCCACCAGGGGATCGGGCAGCGAGAAGCGCCGGGCCAGTTCGTCCAGGCGGGCGAGGCCGGCCTCCGCCTGGGCGACGGTCTCGGGGGTGACCTCGATCGGCGACCGGTAGTGGGAGCGCAGTACCAGCAGCCGGTAGGCCCGGGCGTCACTGCGGGCCAGCAGGTCCGAGAGCGAGGTGAAGTTGCCGAGCGACTTGGACATCTTCTCGCCGCCGACGGTGACCCAACCGTTGTGCATCCAGTGGCGGGCGAACTCCTTGCCGTCGGCGACGGCCTGGGCCCGCTCGTTCTCGTGGTGGGGGAACATGAGGTCCTGACCGCCGCCGTGGAGTTCGAACCCCTCACCGAGCAGGTCGAGGGACATCACCACGCACTCGGTGTGCCAGCCGGGCCGGCCGGGGCCCCAGGGCGCGTCCCAGCTGGGCTCCCCGGGCTTCGCCTTCTTCCACAGCACGAAGTCGAGTGGTGACCGCTTCTCCTCGTCGGCCTCGATGCGGGCGCCGGCCCGCAGGGAGTCGAGGGGCTGACGGGCCAGCAGCCCGTAGCCCGGGACGTCGAGCACCGACAGGTAGACGCCGGTCGCCGTCTCGTAGGCCACGCCCCGTTCCACCAGATCGGTGACGAGGTCGATCATCCGGTCGACGTAGGCGGTGGCGTGGGGTGTCTCGTCGGGACGGAGCACGTCGAGGGCGTCCATGATCTCCCACCACTGGGCCTCGTTCGCCGCCGTGAACTCGGCGATCGGGACGCCCCGGTCCGCCGCCCGGTCGATGATCTTGTCCTCGATGTCGGTGATGTTCGACACGTAGGTCACCTCCAGTCCGCTGAACAGGAGGTAGCGCCGCAGAACGTCGAACACCAGGGAGAACCGTCCGTGGCCGAGGTGGGGCACGCCGTCGACCGTCGGACCGCACACGTACAACGAGACCTTGCCCGGCTGGCGCATGCGGAGCGGGACCACTTCGCCCGTGGCGGTGTCGTGGAGCGTGAGCACGCAGGGTACGGTAACCCGATCATGCCGGAGCAGACGAACGGACCCATCAGCGCCGCGACCGCCCCTGCCCCGGCACCGGCCGGGCAGGCGTCCGCCGATCGGTCGACGGCGGACCGGGGACGGCCGGGCGGCATCCCGGACAAGCCCGGACTCGAGGGCCTGGAGGCCACGTGGTCCGCCCGCTGGGAGGCCGAGGGCGTCTACGCCTTCGACCGCACGGCCACGCGGGACCAGGTCTTCTCCATCGACACCCCGCCTCCCACCGTCTCGGGTTCGCTCCACATCGGACACGTGTTCTCGTACACCCACACCGACGCGGTGGCCCGCTTCCACCGCATGCGCGGCCGCCAGGTCTTCTACCCGATGGGCTGGGACGACAACGGCCTGCCCACGGAACGCCGCGTGCAGAACTACTTCGGGGTGCGGTGCGACCCGAGCCTGCCCTACGACCCCGACTACGTCCCGCCGGCCGAGCCGCCGAAGGATCCGGTCGCCATC
>Ga0302154_10002106_pt1 | contig 15485 bp, 9 predicted proteins | sample I_Bog_N2_3_FD_193507 | JGI IMG/M metagenome (GOLD analysis project Ga0302154, IMG submission 193507) | Peat permafrost microbial communities from Stordalen Mire near Abisko, Sweden - I_Bog_N2_3 | ecosystem: Environmental > Terrestrial > Soil > Wetlands > Peat | place: Sweden: Abisko, Stordalen...
TGCGATCGGTGATATCCTCATGCGTGGCCACCCAGCCGCCGCCCGCGATCGACGTATTGACAACGGAGATGCTACGTCCGTCCGTGAGCGTGGCGATCGATATCTGCCTGCCATTCTCGATCAGTTCCTTGCGAAACGCCGCGATATAATCGTCAACCTCGCTGTCGATATTTCCCGCCTGCTTGCGGTGCTCGACGATGGTCTTGATGCTGACGCCACGCTTGATCAGTACAGGCGACATCCGGTATATTTCGACGTATTGATCGTTCCAGACCATCAGCCTGCCGTCGCCGTCGAACATGCTCAAGCCGTTCGGAACGTTGCGGACGGTGGCATCGAACAAGATATTTTGCGCCGCCATTTCCTGGTTGAGCATTTTCAACCGCTCGCGCGCTTCGTCAAATTTCAATTGCCGGAAGCACTGGAACACAATCAAGATCAAAATGAGCAGGGTTGTCGTACCGGCCGCAAAAAAATAGCTGGCGCGGCGCACCTGATAGCCCGTCAAGGCTTCGCTCTCGGCGAGGCCTACCGCAAAAACCATCGGATATTTTCCCGAAGCCCGGTAGGCGACCAGCCTGTTGTAGCCATCGACCGCGCCGCCGCCCCAATAATAGCCGATACGCGATTTGGCCAGCGCTTCCAAATAGGGCGGCGGATTGATTCGTTGGCCGATGGCATCGCCAACCGATCCTTCCGCCGCCAGCACCACGCCGTCAAGATTACGCAGAATAATCATGCAGTGCTGACCAAGATCGACAGTCCGGAAGAAACGCTCGATGAAATCCGGGTTGAGCGAAAGCGCGATAATTCCACCGAATTGACCGTCGTGTCTGCGGAGCCGCCGCGAGAATTTGATCGACGATTTTGCCGCTTGCCTGACCAGCCCTGAGATGAACAGCTGGTCTCGGCCCGGATCCATCTGTTCAACAAAATAATCGTGGTCGCCGACATAGGGCCGTGGCCCGATTTGATCCGTCGTCGAGGCGGTCTCAAAACCATCGGCGCCAGCCAGCGCCAGGTCCAGCGTCTCATCGCCCAGCAGCGGGACGCGCGTGGCCCAGCTGCGCAGGTCAAAGCGCTCCGGATCATCCTCGTAGCTCCGGCGCAGCAGCAGCAGCGTTCGATCGAGACGGCTGACCAGATCCTCGGTATTCTGTTCAAATAACCGCACCAGGCTGTCGGACTGCTTGTGCATTCCTTCGATCGCCTTGTCGCGTTCAACGCCGGACACGATGCGTTGACCGGCGCCATGGTGAAATCTGCTGTAACGGAATTGTTCTCCGACCGGCGGAAGCACGGCGCGTCCGCTTCCGGTGGTCATCGATCCAGCGTTTCGGATCCGCTGGCTTTGCTCTTGAAGATCAGCATGATGTTGCGGACATAGATGATGGTGGGCAGCGCCTGGCCCAGGATGATCACCGGTTCGCGTTTGACGATGCCGTAGATCAGCGTCATCAGTCCGCCGATGATCGACACGAACCAGAACGCCAGCGGCACCACGCTGCGTCCGGCGCGCTCGCTGTAGATCCACTGCACCAGAAAACGCGCGCCGAACACCAGTTGCGCGGCCATGCCGAAGGCCAGCCAGAAATCGAATTTGGCGACGAAGACATCGTTGAGATAGGCGCCGAGCGCTTGGCCGTATTCGATCAGCATCACTGCACCTCGCTGACGGCTGGTGTCGGCTTCTTGCGGCGGATCAGCCACCAAACGCCGGCGAGATCCATGATGCCGATCCACAGCCGGTCGAAGAAACCGTAATTCGAGACGCCCGAATGGCGCGGCCGGTCGGTGACGTTGACATAGGCGATCTCAAAGCCTTCGCGGCGCACCAGCGCCGGCAGGAAGCGGTGCAGCCCGTCGAAATAGGGCATCATCAGAAAGACCTCGCGCCGGAACGCTTTCAGGCCGCAGCCGGTATCGCGGGTGCCGTCCTTGAGAATGGCGTTGCGCACGCCATTGGCGATGCGCGACTGCAGCTTCTTGAAGCCGGTGTCCTTGCGCCCGACCCGCTGGCCCGCGGCGAGACCGATGCGGTCGCCGCCATTTTCGATCGCTGCGATCAGATCCGGCAGGAAGGCCGGATTATTCTGTCCATCACCATCGAGCGTGGCCACGATGGCGCCGCGCGCGGCGCGCACGCCGCTGCGCACCGCGGCCGATTGACCGGCCGAGGCGGCATGGCGGATCTGGCGAAGATTGGCGCGCCGCTGCATTTCAGCCGCAAGCCGCTCGGCGGTCGCGTCGGTCGAACCGTCATTGACATAGATGATCTCATAGGCCCAGCGGCCGTCCAGCGCCGCGGCAATTTCCGCGATCAAGGGACTGATGTTCTCGGCTTCATTGCGCACCGGGACCACAATCGAAACAGTCGCCGCGGCCTGGTCGGTAAAAGACAAATCAACAACTCATGGTTCGGGTCTTGCCGGAGGCCGCACCGGGGGCGCGAGCGTCGACGGCTCGCTTCTATGGGGCCTGCGGCTGTCGGGCAACCTTTTTGCGATTTCGCGGCGCATCGCGGTGCCAATTTCGCAAACCTGCGATACCGTCGCGCAGATGGCTGGCGCCATGCATCACCGCGGTGCGGCGGGCGGCAAGATTTTGCCGTGATCGCCAATCGTAAAGAGGAGCCCGCGGGCCGCGAACCAGTACCTGACCAGCATCGCGCCGATGACCCCGATCAGCGCCCCGGCGACGACGTCGCTCGGATGATGGGCCAGCAGCACGAGGCGGCTGGCCGCGATCACGATCACATAGGCGATCATCGCGGGCTTTGCCCGCGGCCACAGCGCACCGACCGCGAACGCCAGCGCGAACGCCGTTATCGCATGCGCCGATGGAAAGGCCGCATGGGCTTCGGTGCCGGCAAAGGGCACGAAGTTGAACACGTTCGCCTCGCCGCCGACAAATGGTCGGCCGCGGCCGGCGATCCATTTGACGACCTCGCCGGCCAGCAGCGGCAGCAGAACGCTGAGCAGCATGAACTGCAGCCGCATGGCCAGATCGCGCACACAAAGGCGCGAGCGGTCGCGCCACCACGGGGCAAGGAGGACGACCACGACCAGCAGCGCGGCCAGCGCCCCCAGCACATAGCCATCCTTGCCGAAGTCGGTGAGCATACGAACCGGCCAGAGCCCTGGCGTGCCGCGCGGCGGCATCAGCTGGATTTCCACGAGGTCGACCTCGAACATCAAGGCGATGATCGCTGCTGCCGCGATCACCAGCATCAGCAACGACTGTCGCTTCAGGGTGCGCAGCGCCTCGGCATGTCGCGGCGCCGATGGCGGCGCCAGCAACCGCAAAGCCGAATAGCGCACGACCGCCGCGAGATCGGAAAGGTAATGCGAAGCGGCGCTGCCGGCCGGGCCGGCCATCCTACTGTGTGCCTTCGGAGCGAAAGATCGCGATCGAAATGGCCCTGCCCTGCGAGATGTTATAGCCCTCGATACGGTTGGCGACGTTGTAGCGCAGCCCGATCGCCTCGGCGCGCTGGGCGAAGGCCCGCTCCGAGGTCTTTTCCACCAGCGCAAAACGGCAGCTGCCCTGGCCAAGGAAATCCGCGGCGCCGGAGCCGTCGGTCAGCACCGTCGAGGTGCCGGTCATGAACACCAGGCTGGGCTCATGAAAGCCCGCCGCGGCAGCTTTCGGTCCGACGCAGACCACGTTGCGCAGCGCATGGGCGATCTCGGCGCTCGGAAACAACGGTGTCAGCGCCGGCATCACGATGCCATAAATCGCCGCGGCCAGAAACATCGCCGCCACCACTGCATTCAGCAGCGAACGTTCGGCGCGATTGTCATCATACATCCACCAGGCGAACAACCCAAAGATCAAAGCCGCCGCCACGAACGGCCAGGCCAGAAAGACCGGCTGCCGCGTCAACGTGATCGCGCCGATCACCGCGAGCATCGAGGCCAGCGCCGGAATGATGAACCACCAGGCGGCGCCACGGACCAGCCAGGAGCGCGACAGCACGCGCCGCTCCAGCGCGCCGACTGTCAGGATGGCGATCGCCGGATAAAGCGGCAGCACATAATGCGGCAGTTTGGTCAGCACCAGCTCGAAAACAATCCAGGACGGGACCAGCCAGGCCAGCAGGAACTGAGCCCCCGGCTCCCGTCGCGCCCGCCACACCGCCGGCGCCGCCATCGCCGCCAGCGGCGCTCCCGGCCAGAACGTCACCCAGAACAGCAGCAGATATGATCCGGGCGGCGCGCCATGGGATTCCTGCGGCAGCAGTTTGCTCAGCATGTCGCCGCCGACGGAATCGGCGAAAAAGGCATCGCCGGCTCGCCAGAAGATGGCCACGAACCAGGGCAGCACCAGCACCAGCATCCAGCTCAGGCCCCATACCGGACGCAGCCGCCGGAGCCAGACGGCGCTGCGGTCAAGGATCGCCAACGTCCCGATCGTCAAGCCGATGAACAACAGGATCAGCGGTCCCTTGATCAGGATGCTAAAGGCCAGCGCGGTCCAGAATATCGCCGGCGTCATCCAGGGTGGATGCGCCGGATCCTCGCCCCGTTGCCAGGAAAGATAGAGATGGGCCAGCGCGCCCATCGCCGCGACCACGGTCAACAGCAGCATGGCGTCGGTCTTGGCGAGCCTGGCCTCGGCACCGAGCAGCACCGAACTGGCAAGCAGCAGCCCCGCGAGCACGGCGGCCCGCCGCGTGACGAACGCCAGTGCCGTCCAATAGGTCAATAATACCGCACCTATGGCCCCGATCAGCGACGGCACGCGGTAAAGCCAGATCCGCACCTGGGCGCGCGGCAGGCCGAGCGCGGCGGCGGTCTCGACCGCGGCCGCCTGCAACCAATAGATGCCCACCGGTTTCTTGTATCGCACATCATCCTGGAACCGGATGTCGACGAAATCGTCCGTCTCGACCATCTGCTTGGTCGCCTGGGCAAATCTTGCCTCATCGCGGTCGATCGGTGGGATGTTGAAAAACCCGGGCAGGAACAAAAGCAAACCGCAGAGCAGCAGGAAGGTGATCGCGCGGGCGTGGCTGCCGGCTGCAAAATCAAGCAGGCTCAGCAGCTTGCTTCCCGGATTGATCCGGGTCTTGGGTTGGCGCGGCTGTCCAAACCGGGGGCGGGCATAGGTATCGACCATCGGTCCCGCATACGACGAAACCGCTGTCCCGACAACCTTTGGCGACGTTCTATTGAATTCGGATGACAACTGTGTCCACAGCGCCAGTGGCATCGATCACCGTCAACCGCGCAAAGCCCGGCCCTGGCGGATCAATCAGACGTTGCCGGCGGCCGTCGATTTCCCCGACCGCCATCCCGTTCAGCAAGACCGTCATCGGCAGCACGCCGCCGGCGACCCTGACCGGCAGCGCGGCGGGCGGCTCACCGATCGCATCGGCCAGATCGATCCGTGAGCCGTTCAGGGGAAACTGGATATGGGGCGCCTGCTCCCCGCTCGCGTGTACCAGTTCCCCGACCCGGCGGAAACGCTGCAGCGGCAGCGGCAGCCTGGCGTTGCTGGCGAGCAGCACGCCCTTCGGCGGCTTCGGCAGCGGCGCCGGCAGCCGGCCGGTTCGCGCGAAGGCATCGAAAAGAATTGGCGCCGCAGCGGTGCGGCCGACCAGACCGGGCACCGGCGCGCCGTCGGGCCGGCCGACCCATACGCCGATGGTCAGCCGGCCATCGAAGCCGATCGACCAGGCATCGCGATAGCCGTAGCTGGTGCCGGTCTTGAACGCGATCCGGTTATGCGGGGCATTTTCCGGTGGTGGCGTCCCCGCCAGCACATTGTCGACCTGCCAGGCCGCGACTGGATCGAGCAGACGCAGGGTTTCGCGCGGTGCATCGGACCGGTGATCGTCCACTGCGGCGAGCTCGCGCAGCGGCCTGGTCTCGCCGAGCCGGGCCAGGCCGCCATAGAGCTGCACCAGATCCTCCAGCGTGATGCCGACGCCGCCGAGCCCCATCGCCAGGCCCGGTGCCTCGCCCTCAGGCAGCACCAGATGGGCGCCGGCCTGCCGCAGGCGGGACGACAGCCGGCTGGCGCCAACCCGGTCCAAAAGGACGATCGCGGGGACATTGAGCGATAGCTGCAGCGCCTTGCGCACCGGCACAGTGCCCTGAAAGCTCATGTCGAAATTTTCCGGTGCATAGGATCCGAACCGGATCGGCCGGTCGTCGATCAGGCTGTCCGGATGCACAAAACCGTCTTCAAAGGCGAGACCATAGATGAAGGGCTTCAAGGTCGATCCCGGCGAGCGCACGGCGCGGGTCATGTCGACCTGGCCAGCGCGTTGCGCGTCAAAATAATCCGCGGAGCCAACCCGTGCCAGCACCTCGCCGCTGCCATGTTCGACCGCCAGAATGGCGATGGAAAGATCCGGCCCCAACGCCTGCGCGCGGTCGCGCGCCAGCGCTTCAAGCCCCTGCTGCAGGCCGGCGTCGAGCGTCAGCCGGATCACATGGGCGTCCTTGAACGCCGCGCTGGCCTGATCGGCGGCATGCGGCGCGAGTATCGGAATTGGACTGCGCCATTGCGGCACCGGCACCGCCTTGGCCTGCCGTGCGTCCGCCGCCTGCACCACGCCCTGCTCGACCAGCCGGTCGAGCACGCGATCGCGCGCGGCGCGTGCGACATCGGCATGGCGATCGATCCGGCGGGTTTCGGGCGATTGCGGCAACGCCACCAGGAGCGCCGCTTCGGCCAGCGATAATCGTTTCGGCTCCTTACCGAAATAGGCGATCGAGGCGGCCCTGACGCCTTCAAGGTTGCCGCCATAGGGCGCCAGCGTCAGATAGAGATCGAGGATCTGGTCCTTGCTCAACTGCCGTTCGAGCTCAAGCGCACGAACGATCTGCCGCACCTTGGCGGCCAGCGAGCGCTGTCGCCGCGGCTCGAGCAGGCGAGCCAGCTGCATCGTGATGGTCGAGCCGCCGGATATGATGCGCCCGCGGGTCAGAAGCTGCAGCGCCGCGCGGCCCAGCGCCAGCGGATCGACCCCGAAGTGGCTGCGATAGCGGCGGTCTTCGTAGCCCAGCAACAGCGTGAGATAGCCGGGATCGACATCGGTGCGTGCATCGACCCGCAGCCGCCAGCGGCCATCGGCCATGGCATAAGCGCGCAGCAGCTTGCCGTGACGATCGACCACGGTGGTGGAGACGTCGCTGGCCTGCGCCAGCGGCAACGGTCCGAGCGCAACGAGATAGGCGACCAAGACGCCTGTTGCGATGATCCCGAGCGCGGCGAATGGTGCGGCGACGATCCAGATCCGCCGCAGCCGCGCCCGGTGATCGACGGGCGCTATCGCCATCGCTGCGCTCATTTGGCCCTGCGCACCTCGACCGAACCGGTCGAGGTGCGGCCATAGCGCGACGGATTGTACATATCCTCGACGTTGGCCTGCGGCAGCACATAGCTGCCGGGAGACACCGCGCGAACCACATAGGCCACCGTGAAAATTGCCTTGTCGTTGGCAGCGCGATCAATCGCGGCCGTGAAGCGGTCATCGAGGAACTGGGTATCGACCGGCTCCTTGCCATCCTCGATCCAGTCCAGCGTGCCGCTGTCGCCCGACGACACCAGCGCGGGATTATCGATTTCCAGACCCGCCGGGAGATGATCCGAGACCATGATGTGCCCATATTCGGGCTTGGCCTCGGTGATCTTCAGCACCACCGCAAAGCGGTCGTTCTGTTTCACCTTCGAAATATCGGCCGGCGTGCCGTCGAGGGTGAAATAAGTGCGCTCGATCTTGAAGCCGTTCGAAGCCGCCGGCTCCGGCGTGATCGGCGCGCCGCTGACCGAGACCACGGCCTGCACCGGCGCCTCGCCGGTGTTGCTGATCCTGACCGGCCGACCCGCCATCTCGGTCGCCTTGTAGCCGCGATAGAGCGCGGTCCTGATCGCCATCCCGTCGAGATCAAGCGAGATGCTCTCCTTGGCGAGCGCACGCGACGCCAGCACCAGCCAGGCATTCTCTTGGGTCGAGGTCAGCGCCGACAGGCCGCGCGCGGCCTCGACGCGGGCCACCGCCTGGGTCAGCGTCGCCCGCGGCGCGTTGCCTTCGCCGGCCAGCGATACCAGGGCTGCGGCATCGCGTAGCGCGCTGCCGTAATCGTCCCGGCCAAATTCCAGCATCGGCTTCGGCGCCAGGCTTTCCAGCGCGGCGGCATAGACCCGCTCGGCGCGGCCACGGTCGCCGACCAGCGCCAGCGCTGCCGCCAGTTGCGATTTGGCCATCGCGGTCGCCAGATTATCGAGCTTGGTGTCAGCCAGATAGCGCAGATCGCCGATCGGGGCTGCGCCATTGCGCGCCAGCACGTAGAGCCCGTAGGCGAGATTTCGGCCGCCATCCTTCTCAGGCTCGCTGTCATTGACGACCGAATTGCGGATCCGGTCGAGCGCGCTTCGGAACAGGGCATCCGGCACCGCAAAACCCTTTTCGCGGGCGCGGGTCAGGAAGTCCGTCACATAAGCGTCGAGCCAGGCATCGTCGCCGCCGGCCGACCACAACCCGAACGATCCGTTGGCGCCCTGCCGCGCCAACAGCTTTTCGATCGCCTCCCGGATGCGCTGATCGGCGTCATTATCGAGCGCCAGATGGGCGCCGGCGGCGAGATCATTGACATACAACAGCGGCAAGGCACGGCTGGTGATCTGCTCCGAGCAGCCATTGGGGTAGCGGTCGAGCGCCTTTAACAGGGTCGCGGCGTCGAGCGCCGTCGAGGGCCCGACCGACAGCGACACATCGCCGGTGCCCGGCACCAGGTCGGCAAACATGTCGGCGGTGAGCGTCAGGCTCTCGCCCTTGGCCAGCATTCGGATCGACCGCCGCGCCAGGATCTGCGTGGCGGGCTTGACCTCGAGCGCATAGTGCCTTGCCAGCGCAAGCCCGTCTGGTCCGGTGATCGCGACATCGAGCTGCGCGCTGCCGGCGCTCGTGGCATCGAGCGTCAGCGCCAGCTGGCCGCGCTGCCTGGCGGCCAGTTTCAGCGGGCTTAAGGGGGCGCCGGACAGTTGCACCGGACCGGCGGCCTTGACGTTGACGCTGTAGTCGCCGGGTGGACCTTCGACATTATCGAGCTCGAGGGTCATGCTGCCGTGATCGCCATTGCGCAGGAAACGCGGTAGCGTCGCGGTCAGCACCACGGGATCGCGCACCGTCACATCGGTGCTGGCGCGTCCGAGCCTGGTCGCGCTCCAGGCCACCGCCATCAGCCGGACCGTGCCGGCAAACTCCGGAATTTCGAAGCTGACCTCGGCCGAACCGTCGGCGCTGACGGTGACGATGCCGGAATACAGCGCCAGCGGCTTCTGGCTCGGCGGGCTGCCCTGCAATTCCACCCCGGCGGAGTCGCCACCGCTGCGGAGCTGGCCGCGGGTGCCCTGCATGCCGTCGATCAGCTGGCCATAAAGGTCGCGGATCTCCGCCGACAGGCGGCGCTGGCCGAGATAATATTCGTCCGGCGCCGGCGGCTTGTAATTGGTCAGATTGAGGATCCCGACATCAACCGCAGCGACAACGATTTTTCCATCTTCTCCGGGGTTTAAACCTTCAAGCTTAACTGGAACCTTAAGCGTATGACCCGGCCGTATCAGGGCCTCTGGCGAAAGGCTGACCGACAGCGTCCGGACCTTCTGGTCGATCCCGAACCATTTCAGGCCGATGGCGCGTCCCGGCATCCGCTGGGCTGCCGCATCCAGCGGACGGCGCAGCGTCGCCACCACATAGGCGCCGGTTCCCCAATCCCGGCCGACCGGGATTTTCACCTGGGTGGTGCCTGGCTTGACATCGCTGGTCTGGGTGGCGAGCAAGCGGTCGCCGATGACGTTGAGGGTCAGCCTGCCGGCGGTGCGCGCATTGACCGCGACCTGCATGGTGTCGCCGGATTGGTATTGGGGCTTGTCGATCGAGGTTTCCAGGAGATCGGGCGTATCGGCGCTGCCGTCGGAATACCAGCCGACATCGAACGGCACCGCGGTCAAGGGCCCCTCGGCGTCGGCCGTTTTGACCTCGAGCCGATAGCGGCCGGGCGGCGGCGACAGCGTGATGCGGGCGGCGTGATCGGCGGTGACGCTGAGTTCGCCATCGGCGATCCGGGCGGTCGATTTGACCGGCTCGAATTCCCACGACGCATTCTGTCGGTACCATTGGTAGCGGGATTCGATCTTCAGCAGTTCGTAGCGCAGGCCGTCGCGCGCCAAGGGCTTACCGTCGGGCGCCACCAGCACCACGTCGAACGAGGCCTTGTCGCCTTCCGCCACGTTGCTGTCGCCGAACAGCGGCTTGACGCCGATCATCGCCGCCGTGGGCTTAACCGGCAACACCAGCTTGCGCTCGACGGCGCGGCCGCCGGCCTCGGCCATGCGGATAAAGATCTGCGCCTCCTGCGGCCGCGAGGACGATGGCGGCTTGTCCAGGCTGACCGGGAAGCTCGCTGCGCCATTGGCATCGGCATCGGGCAGGTCTTCGAGCGGGGTGCGCTCGTTGCTGGTGGTCTCGGCATCGGCGACACCGAATTGATAGCCGGCAAAACCCGGCCGCTCAGCTGCCGGCGCCACCAGAAGGTCGCCTTCGAGCTCCAGGCCAGACGCTGGCGCGCCATAGAGGAAGTGGCCGTCAACCCGCAATTCCACGGGTTGGTCGGGCTTGATCTGCGTGTCCTTGCTGGTGAGCGCGAAGTCGATCCGATCGGGGACATAATCCTCGACCATGAAGCTGGTTTCGCCAACCGAGGCGCCCTTCGGATCGGTGAAGGCGCGCACCCGCCAGGTGCCACTGGGAACCGCGGCATTGAGCGGCACCGCGAGGCTGCGGCCGCCCGCGCCCTGATCCGGCAGCACGGCACGGCGGAATTCGACCCCGTCGGGCCGCTCGATCACCAGCGTCAGCGGTGCTGAGGTCAGCGCATTGCCGAGGCCGTCGCGCAACAAAGCGGTGAGATACACCGTCTCGTTGGAGCGATAGACGCCGCGCTCGGCATAGACAAAGGCGTCGGCGCCGGCGCCGACCAGGCGGCCGGCGACGCCGCGATCGCTGAGATCGAAGGCGTTGCTCTTCAGGCTCAGAAACGCGTAATCGGCCTGCTCTCCGGTCACCGTCACCAGCGCTGGCGACAGCCCGCCCTCGCCCCGCGCGAGTCCGGCTTCGAACAGCACGTGACCGGCCTCGTCGGTCTTGCGGGTCGCGAGAATCTCGTTGTTGCGTGCCAACAGGCGCACCTCGGCCTTGGCCACCGCCTCGGTCGAGGCCAGCGAGTTGACGAAGACGTGGATGCCGTCATGGCCTGAATAAGCGGTCACGCCGAGATCGGACAGAATGAACCATTGCGTTGCGAGCTGGCCGTCGTCATCGCTGCCCGGCCCCTTCGGCGCCGCGGTCATCACATAGACCCCCGGCTGCAACTCGCCGAGCGCCTGATCGACCGGAAACGCTGTGGTGACGTCCTGGTTGAGCGTGGTCGCGGTCGCGAGTTCGCCCGACCAGACCTTGACCCCGCGCTCGTCACCGAGGCTTTCGAGCTCATAACTCGACAGGCTGCGCTGAAAATCGCTATCGATCACCGTGCTGATCAGATTGCGATCGCCGATCCGGAACACATTGATGGCGACCGCAGCGGTATTGACGCTGACCACGGGAATGCCGCGCTGGCCGCTGCGCGGCAGCACATAGGCTCGGCCGGTGAAGCGCACGAACGGCTTGCGGTCGCGCACATAGATGTTGAACTCCGCCGATTTCGGCAGGCTCTCGTGCACGCTGGAGGGCAGCCCGGCGCGCAGATGGATGTTGTAGCGCTCGCCATGCTTCAATCCGTCGACGCAGAGCTGCTTGTCATCCGATGTCAGGGCCGGCTGGTCGCTGCCGGCCAAGGCGACGAAGGGCGCAAAATCGGTGCGCTTGGCGAGTTCCTCGGAAAACTGGAAGCAGGCCCTGGGCGACGCCGCGTCGGAATCGACGGTATAATCCAGCAGCCGGAAGCCATGCTCGTCGCGCAGCTTCTCGTAACTGCCGCGGACCTCGGCGGTCTCGCGCAGTTCCAGCGACAGCCGCAACGCATCCAGCGCCGGCCGCCACAGCTTGCGCTCCGACAGCGCACGGCCGAGCACCGCCAGCGCCTCGGCCTCGTCGCCGGCGGTGCCAGCGCGCTGATAGGCAAGGTAGGCGGCCGTCGAGGCGCGCTCGACCAGGAAGGTCTGCTCGGTCTCGTTCTTCGGCGTGATCTGGAAGATCACCCGCGCCAGCCGCAACCAGTTGGCGCTGTCCTCCGGCGCCACGGCCGCAATCTGCCCGAGGATCTGCAGCCCCGAGCGCAGGTCGGAGCGCTTGAACGCGGCATCGGCATCGGTTCTGAGCGCCGGCGCTGACTTGGCGACCGGGCCGGCCTCGCTTTTGATCTGGGCTTCCAGCTTGACCGCCGAATCCGCCAGATCGTCGCGCCGGAACGCCTTTTCCGCCGCATCCGCCGACACCAGGCCAACCACCAGCATGGCGCAGATTGTGGCGGCGCGAATCCAACCGATCATGACGGAACTCCCAGTAGATCGCGGATCAATGCCGCGTTTCAGACACAGATGCGCCAAAAGGTGACCGACTCATGGCAACGGAACCGACGAGCGCAAAATAACCGTGACAAGCGAGGGTTGCACCACACGAGCCCCCCATAGGCGCTACTAACCTAGTCGACATCTGTTGTGGATGGGGGGCCCCTGCCCCGATCACCATGACTCGTCCCGGGACCTCGGGGCCGGACCTCAAACATATCGAAAACAACCCCATGCAAAGTAGCCGATGACTGGCGGCGTGATGCAAGCCGCAAAACATTTGACCCGTCGGGCAGCACGGCCAGCCCGGAATCGCCAACGACTCCAAGAGTATACGAAACCCCTCGGCCGGTCCGGCCTCGCTCGCCGGCGGCCCGACCCTTGCGGGCCCACTCAAAACTTGGTCGCGGGATCAGGCCAAACGGTTCGGAACGGGCTTGGCGGCATGGCAAATTTTTCATATTGGCTAGGCCGTCAGGCGTTCAAACGGTCCCATAGCTCAACTGGATAGAGTAACGGATTTCTACTCCGTGGGTTGCAGGTTCGAATCCTGCTGGGATCGCCACACCTTTGAGCGCGGCCGCCATGCACGCGAAGCTAACGACCGGCAGCCGGTGCCTAATCAATCTGCGCATGACTATCTGCCGATCGTTCGCCGGCGGGCGCATGACGATCTGGTCAATAGCTAACTCTCTGTCGACGCCGGGCGTCGGCTGCTCTCGAACAGGAACCAAACCCGCCCCTCTGCCGCGTCGATCCACGTTTCGATCAGGCTGGCGGTCGCGACGTCCCGGTTCTCGTCGCAGAGCCGATGCGTCTCGCGCAATCGCACGATCAGTTGCATGTTGTCGTCACGCAACTCTGCCAGCATTTCGAGCGGCGTTACATAGTCCGCGTCGTTATCCAATACACCCTGCAGACGGCCGACATGCCCGATTGATCGGATCGTCGTTCCGCCGATTTTGCGGACGCGCTCGGCAATCGCATCGGTTGTCGCAAAGATCTGAGCGCCCTGTTCGTCCAGCATCAGGTGGTCGTCACGAAAATGCGGACCCGAAACATGCCAATGGAAATTATTTGTCTTGAGATACAGGGCGAATATATCGGCCAGCAGCGCCGTCAGGGCGCCGGGAATATCCCTACCGCGTTGGAGCCGAGGCTGCTCGGTGTGTGCAGCGGCGCGGCCAGGCGCGACTTCTTTTCACTCCCTCTTTTCGCCACGGCTCGGATCGTCCGGGACCCGGTGATGAACGTTCCATGACGCCTGCCGAAATTATTGAATGGAATAACGAATCGTTGCCGAAAGCCGGGTCTGGATCGCGTGCTAACCAACCTCCGTGCGAGCCGGTATGATAAAATGCACGGTTTCACTGCAGATGACCTTTTGCGTGGGGTCGGCCAACTCGAACAACACGCGGTGCGGTCCCGGCCCGAGGCCAACGATAATCACCGTTTCACCGCTGAAGCGGATGCGCGTCACAGCGTCATTGCGAGCGTAGCGAAGCAATCCACCTCTCACCGGGTGCAAGCCTCTGGATTGCTTCGCTGCGCTCGCAATGACGAGGTGAGGTCAGGCGATGCAATCCAAGTGGAAAGTGCTCTAATACTACTGCGTCACAAATTCAACCGAGCGTTTCGCGTGGTTGAAGCGCGACAGCACGGGCATCGCGGCAAGCGCCTGACGAGTGCGTCGATGATGTGTCGGCGAATTGTGGCGATCGAGTTTGGGACGTGACGCTCAGGCCGCAATGGAGGATCCTCGAGGTCGGTAACCCTCGGATACGGTAAGTTGCGGGAGCCGCTCGGCGGCACCAGGTCCTGAGGGGGGAATCGTCTCCCTTTCGGAGATCAGGAATCCGTAGGCTGCGATGCACATCGTTGCGTGATGATGGAAGCCGCGCCACCCACGTCCTTCGTAGTGCCCGAGCCCGACCTCCTGCTTGAGTTCCTGATAATCGCGTTCAATGCGCCAGCGCAGTTTTGCTGCGTCGACGAGATCGCGGAATGCAATGCTGCTCGGCAAGGTCGAGAGCCAGTACTTTGTTGGCTCGTTCTCGCCCTCAGGCCACTCGATCAGCAACCATTCTTTGATCGGTTCGCCGGATCGTTCATGGCCTGATGCAACGTGAACACGCACACGCGCAAACCGCGAAGACAGCCATTCATTGCTGCCCTCACGCCATTGGATCGTACGCCAAGCTCTCCCCCGCAGTCCGAGGGCGAGGTCCTTGACCGAGATCGTATCGGGCGCGTCACGGCGCCCTTTCTTCGGTGCCTGGCCCGGGCGCTTGCCCGGCTTCCACACCAGCGTCAGCGGCTGAATACCGGCCACATAGCGCTTTCCAAGCTCAGTTATGCCCGCGCGCAACTTGGAATCGTGGCCGTAGCCGGCGTCCACCAGCGCCATGTCGCCGGGAAGGCCGACCTGACAAGCCCAGCGGATCTGTTCGAGCGCAATCTGCGGCTTGGTTTTGAAAGTGATCTCCTCGGGCACCCCCACCTTTGCGCGGCGATCATCATCCTCGGCCCATGCCTTCGGAAGATACAGCCGATACGCCACCGGCAAGCTCGCATCGCGATTAGCGAGCGACAGCGTCACGGCCACTTGGCAGTTCGCCTGCTTGCCAAGCTGCCCGCAGTACTGGTGTGACACACCAACCGAGTGCTGCCCCTTTTTGGGAATACCGGTGTCATCGATGATCCAGGCATCGATCGGTTTGCCGCGCGTGATCTGCGGCAACACCATCTGGCGCACCTTGGTCAGCACATCATCGTCCGACCAGGCTCCTTGGCCGACAAAATGCAGCAACGACTGATGCTGTGCCGCGGTTCGCCCAGGCGCCGTGATCGCCGCCATCGGCTCCACGCTCTTGCGCTCACCTGGCATCACCAGGCCCGTGCAATAGTCGCGAAACGGACCCGCCCGATCCGCGTGGCCGATCACGCTCACAAGCTCCTCAACA
>Ga0302154_10002111_pt1 | contig 15468 bp, 6 predicted proteins | sample I_Bog_N2_3_FD_193507 | JGI IMG/M metagenome (GOLD analysis project Ga0302154, IMG submission 193507) | Peat permafrost microbial communities from Stordalen Mire near Abisko, Sweden - I_Bog_N2_3 | ecosystem: Environmental > Terrestrial > Soil > Wetlands > Peat | place: Sweden: Abisko, Stordalen...
CGCGGTCGGACTCGTCGCGCACGTCGGAGATGTCATCGACGATCTTTTCGGTGACGAGCTCGGCGATGCGCTTGATGAGGACGGACTTGTTGACCTGGTAGGGGATCTCGGTGACGATGATCGCCTGGCGGCCGCCGGTGATGTTTTCTGTAAAGCACTTGGCGCGGACGATGAAGCGGCCGCGGCCGGTCTTGTAGGTCTGCGCGATGTTGCCGCGCCCGTAGAGAAAGCCGCCGGTTGGGAAGTCCGGACCGAGCACGTGCTCCAGCACGATGGCGAGGTCGTGGCGTGTGTCGGATTTTTCCTTGCCGAGCAGAGCGATGGTCGCGTTCAGGACCTCGGTCAGGTTGTGCGGCGGGATGTTGGTCGCCATGCCGACGGCGATACCGGTGCCGCCATTGATGATGAGGTTGGGGATGCGCGCGGGCAGAACGGTCGGCTCGGTGGTGGACTCGTCGTAGTTGGGAACGAAGTCGACGGTGTCGGAGTCGATGTCGGCGAGCATCTCGCCGGCGAGGCGCGTCATGCGCGACTCGGTGTAGCGCATGGCAGCGGGCGGGTCGCCGTCGACGGAGCCGAAGTTTCCCTGGCCGTCGATGAGCGGATAGCGGAGCGAGAACGGCTGCGCGAGGCGCACCATGGTGTCGTAGATGGCGGAGTCGCCGTGCGGATGGTAGTTGCCCATCACGTGGCCGGTGACCTTGGCGGACTTGGTGTACTTTTTGTTGAACTGCAGGCCCATCTCCTGCATGCCGTAGAGGATGCGGCGATGCACGGGCTTGAGGCCGTCGCGGACATCAGGCAGCGCGCGCCCGATGATGACTGACATGGAGTAGTCGAGGTACGACCGCCGCATCTCCTCCTCAATATTGATGGAGGTCATGATGAGCGCGCCGGGGCCGGTGGGGGCTGTGGGGCCGTCGCCACCTGCGCCGCCGGGGGGCGGGTCGTTGGAGTTTGCGTCCTGCGGAGAGGGGGGCTGGAGCGGGAGTTCTGGGTTCTGATCGTCTGCCATGCAACCTCTATTTTAGCAGTTTTGATGAGGGTTTGAACGAGTGTGGAGGGGTGCGAAACAGTGTTACAAATGCTGGGAAAATGACGTATGGAGTGCAATACTAGCGCCATTGGAGTGGTAGGCATGGGAGCCTCCGCAGGAGACGGGATGAAAGGGCGTTCTGGCTGTGGCATCCGCGTGGCCGTATGCGCTGCGGCACTCGCAATCTTCAGCGTGTGCGGGTTGCGCGAAAGCTGTGGGCAAGTTCAGATGGTTGTGCAAGGCAGCGCCAGCGGTGTTACGTCGGTGGCCATATCCCCGGATGGCAAGTACGTTCTGACCGGCACGGATGGGTCCGTGGCCAGATTGTGGGAGGCCGACACCGGGCGCCTGCTGCGGGAGTTTCGGGATTCCGGCGCGCTGGGAACCAACTCCGTTGCGTTTAGCCCGGATGGCAGCCAGATTTTGTGCGGCGGGGGCGTGACCGGCGGGATACGTCTCTGGGAGACGAAGACGGGAAGGCCCATTCGCGGATTTAAGGACTCAAAGGGCGCGGGGCAGTTGTCTGCGGATGGGACCATGGCCCTGGCGGGGACGGACATTCTCAAACCGTTCAACGGGGCCGTTCGCGTATGGGATACGCGAACCGGCGCATTGCTGCATGAGTATAAGAACACGCTGATGCCGGCTGTGTTCTCGCCGGATGGACGAAGCATCTTTGCTGCGACGTGGCCCGTCTTGTCCGCGCCAACGACCGGCGCGCCCGGCAAGCAGGCAAGGGATTATCCGATTGTGCAACTGGATGTGCAGAGTGGAACCGAGATACGTCGGTTTACCGGCCACACAGACCGCATCTCCACGCTGACCCTCAGTGCGGACGGGCGCACCCTGGTGACCGCAAGCAACGACCTGACTGTGCGGACCTGGGATGCTTCCAGCGGAAAAGAGTTGCGGCGGAAGCAGGTGGACGGCATGGTCAGAACTGTGGCTGTTTCGCCGGATCAGAGCCTGTTATTCGTGGCAACGGTCCATTCACCGGATTTGCACGGAACGGCTGAACTGTGGGACCTGGCGACCGGTGTTCGGGTGCGAACTCTGGAAGGGTTTACGGCATGGATTAATGGAGCGAGCTTTTCGCCGGATGGGAGAGTGTTGACGGCAGGCGGGGCGGACACCGGCGCAAGAGCCTGGGACGTGCGGACGGGCAAACAGTGGATGAGCTATGGCGGCCGGACGGTTTATATGGCAGCGCTGGCAGAGTTGCCGGACGGAGACCTGATGACGACGGGTGCGAGCACCTCCATCTGGAGCGCAGCGACCGGCGCAGAGGCACAGCGATATGCCGATTCCGGGCTGGCGATTGCCGTCTCTCCCGATGGACGCTATGCGTTGATGGGGAGTTCAGAAGTGAAGGCAACGGCCCAGATCCTGGATATTGCAACGTGGAAACCTGTAGCGGGGCTGCTGAGTTCGAAAGATGCGGTCGTGAGCGTGGACGTCTCTGCTGATGGACGGCTGGGCGCCACCGCAAGCAATGACGGGTATGCGCGAATCTGGGATATGGCATCCGGCAAGCTGTTGCGCGAGTTGCACGCCGATCCGGTGCAGGTCCACGGGGTAAGGTTCTCACCCGACGCCAGCTTCGTCGTCACGACCGGGCAGTACCATACGGTGCGGTTGTGGCAGGTGAGCACGGGCCAGGAGATGCTGCATATGGAGGACAGTGTCAAGACAGCGACGGGCGAAGTGCAGAACCAGGTGGTGCAGGCGGTGGCAGTCTCACCCGACGGAAGGCTGATTGCGACGAGCGACGATTACGCGTTTACGGTGCGGATTTGGGATGCGAAGACAGGAGCGGAACTGCACCGCATGGTGGCTGGAAACAATGAGACTCACAGGCTCAGTTTTTCGCGCGATGGAAGCATCCTGTTGGGCGCCTGTTACGACGGCACGGCAAGGCTATGGGATGCGGCGACGGGGCGGCTGATCGAGGAGATCCCGGGATTTACAGGCGGCCTCATGGACGCGATGTTCCTGCACGACGAACGATGGATCTATCTGGCAACGGTGGATGGAGCGGTTTTGTGGGACCGGAAGCTGAAGAAGAAGGCCTTGACCATGCTGTCGATTGCGGGGCACGGATGGGCTGTGGTTGCGCCGGATGGGCGCTTCGATACCAGCGAACTGGATGGAGGAGCGCCCCTGAACTGGGTGATGGACGATGATCCGATGCATGCTCTTCCGCTGGAGATCTTCATGCGCGATTACTACACGCCGGGTTTGCTGGCGCGTGTGTTGAAGGGCGAGACGCTGCCGCCGATACGCTCGATTGCGGAGATTAAGAACCGCGTGCAGCCGGTGGTCTCGGTGAAGAGCGTGACGCCGTCGAAGAAGATGCCGGGGCGCGTGGATGTGGTGGTGCACGCAGCGAGCCACACGGACGACAAGGGCGTGGCGAGCGGCTTGCAGGACCTGCGGTTGTTCCGCGATGGGCAGATGGTTGCGGGCGGATATCTGGAAGGGCCGCTGAAGGACGGCAACTTGACCTTCAAGAACGTGATGCTGAAGAGCGGCGCAAAGAAGGTGACGTTTACGGCATATGCCTTCAACAGTGAGCGCATCAAGAGCGAGACGGCGAGCCTGGACTATGAGCCACCGGCGACGGTTGCGGCTGCTGCAGGAAAGCCGCGCGCCTATCTGCTGCAGATTGGGGTGAATCACGTCCAGGCGGAAGGCTGTGAGCTGCAGTACTCCGGCAACGATGCCGAGAAGATGAGCGCGGTGCTCAAGACGAGGCTGGAGGCGCAGGGCATGGCCGTCGAGCCGGTGGTGTTGGAGTCGCCCACGGGCGGCGATGCGCAGGGCGCGTCGAAGCAGAAGATTCATGCGGCGATTGCGGCCATCGCCGCCAAAGCAACGCCCGACGACGCGTTCTTTCTAAGCTTCTCCGGCCATGGCTATGCGAGCCTCGATGGGCAGTATTACATCATCCCGTCGGACCTGGCTGGCAGTTGCCTGCATATCGACAAAACGCTGCTAGCGTCTGCGATCTCGGCCGACGAGCTGGCGGAGTGGCTGCGGCCGCTGGATGCGGGCGAGATGGCGTTTGTGCTGGATGCGTGTCACTCGGCGGAGAGCGTGGAGGCGGGCGACTTCCGCCCCGGACCGATGGGCAGCCGCGGCCTGGGGCAACTGGCGTATGACAAGCGCATGAGGATACTCGTCGCGAGCCAGGCGCGTGAGGTCGCCGTGGAGTATGACCAACTGCAGCAGGGGTTGCTGAGTTATGTGCTCACGCAAGACGGCTTGCGACGAGGCGAGGCCGACTGGAAACCCGTCGATCACCAGATAACCGTGGGCGAGTGGTTGAGCTATGCAGCGAACGCGGTGCCGAAGTTCGATGTGAGCCAGGCGCAGGCCGCGCGGGGTCTGCGGGTACTCGGCGATGCGAGTGACGCCACCAGCGGGCAGGTGCCGGCGGTGTTCGACTTCTCCAAGAGCGATGGCATGGTGCTGCAGCGGCTGCCGGGTCAGCCTTAGGTGCACAATAGCTGCATGAGACGCGGGATCCATTGGCGGCGAGCAGTGCTGTTTGTGGTAACTGGTTTGGGGTGCGGGGTTGCGCCCGCGCAGCAGCCGGTGGAGACGCATCATGCGCGGCTGATGGTGCAGTTGGGGCACTCGGAGTCGGTGACGTCCATGGCGTTTTCGCCGGACGGGCGGTACGCGGTGGTCGCCGGAGGCAGGGCGGCGGTGTTGTGGGACGTGGCCTCCGGCAGGCAGTTGGTGCAGTTCAAGGGGCACGCGGAGCGGACCGAGGCCGTGGCGTTTTCGCCGGACGGCAAGTATGTGCTGACCGGCAGCGACGACAAGACGGCGCGGCTGTGGGACGCTGAGACCGGCCGCGAGCTCAAGCGGTTCGTGGGGCACTTGCAGGAGGTGAATGCCGTGGCGTTTTCGCCGGACGGCAGGTATGCGCTGACGGGCAGCTCGGACTGGTCGGCGCGGCTGTGGGACGTCAATTCCGGCAAGGAGGTTCGAGAGTTCGTGGGCAAGGAGGGACCGCATCCCTTTGCCAGCAGCACCTTCGAGGGTGACATACAGGGCGGTGTATACGCGGTCGCCTTCTCCGCGAATCGAGATCCTGCGCTGGCAGGAAAGTATGTCGTGACCGGGACGCACGTCGGCGCGCAGATGTGGAATACGGCGAGCGGGCAGCTCGTACACGATATGCCGGAGTTTGCAGCGGCGAATCAGACGGGCCGATCCGTCGCATGTTCGCCGGATGGGCAGTACGTCGCCACGGCATCGAGCGAGGACGGTGTGGTGCAGCTATGGGACGCGCAGAACGGACGGCGAGTGTGGAGCGAGGTCGTCGGCGCCGGGCCGGACGGGGCGCTGGCGTTTTCGCCGGACGGGCGGCAGTTGGTTGTAGGCCAATATGAGGACAAGGACAAGCCGACAGCGATTTGGCTGAACGTGGCGGACGGCAAACATCTGGCGCAGTTGCCACCCGGCGGAGCGTATCCGGTGGCCTTCACCCCGGATGGGAAGAGCCTGTTGACCGGAAGCGGGTTGGGCATGGAGGGCCATCCCGCATTGATGTGGTCGCTGAAGAGCGGGCAGATCGCGCAGCGGCTGGAGGCCCGCACCGGCGAGGTGAGGTTGCTGGCCGCCTCCGCCGACGGAAAGAACCTTCTGACGCTGGACGATGACGCCGCCGAGGTCTGGGACACTGGGAACGGATCGCAGGCGATGCGTCTTGTGCCGGGAACATGGCATGGAAGCAACTCGGCTGTGTCGCAAGACGGCAAGACGATTCTGAGCAGCCTGGGCGTGGACAGCAAGCCGACGAACGTTGCGCACCTGCTGGATGCCGACGGCAGCAACCTGAGAACGCTGGCGGGTCACAGCGGGACAATCGACCTGGTGGGATTCACGGCGGACGGCCGCGATGCGTATACACGGAGCGATGACGTGGTGCAGGTGTGGGAGGTGAGCAGCGGGCGGCTGCTGTATCGCTTCCCCACGCTGCATCGCGACGCGCCCGCGGACCGGCAGCCGCATGATCCCTCAGGAGCCGCGGGTGAGGCGGTGCTGTCTCCGGACGGCAAGTGGGTGCTGAGCATCATCTACAGCCACTACAGCTACGACCCTGCGCATCCGTATGTGCCGCAGGGAGACGTTGCGCACCTGGCGGATGCTGCGTCGGACCGCGAGGTCCACGAGTTGCGCGGGCATACCGGCGAGATCATCAGCATGGCGTTCTCCGCGGACAGCAAGTACGCGCTGACCGGAAGTTACGACAACACCATGCGTCTGTGGGACGTGTCGACCGGGAGCTTGTTGCAGACCTTCACCGGCAATACGGACATCGTGATGCAGGTAGCGTTCGCGGCGGACCCGCGCTATGTGATCTCGGGGTCGCTGGATGGTGTGACGACGGTCTGGAACCGCGCCACGGGCGCTATCGTGGCGAAGCTGATCAGCTTCCGCGACGGCGGCTGGGCGGTGACGGATGAGCAGGGGCACTACGATGCGTCCGACCCGGACAACTCCGGCGGGCTGTACTGGGTGACGGACAACCGGCGCAGCATTGATCTGGGGCAGTTGAAGCAGGAGTACTACACGCCGGGGCTGCTGGCGCGGGCTTTGAACGGCGAACGGCTGCCGGATGTGACAGGGATGGATAGGGTCGCGCTGCCGCCGGTGTTGTCGGATGCGGTCTACGATCCGGCGACACAGAAGCTGCACGTGAAGATCACCAATGATGGCGGCGGGGTGGGCAAACTGCTGGTGAAGGTGAATGATCGCCTGCTGGAGACGGTGGAGCCTCCGCAGACTCCGCGCACGGGAGAGAGTGATGTGGTCACGCTGGAGCTGGCGGACGCTCCGTTTGTCGCGGGAGACAATGCGATCCGCGTGCGCGCGTACGATGCCGCGAACCGCATTGAGAGCGTAGAGGCCGGAACGATCTACAGCAGGCTGCAGGACGCGGCGGCGAGGGCGATGACGTCGTCCGTGGTGGCCGCACCGGCGGCGCAGAAGAGCGAGGGGAGCTTCTATGCCATTGTGGTGGGCACCTCGACGTACGGAGTTCCGTCGATGCACCTGACGTTTCCGGCGAAGGACGCGGAGAGCTTTGCGAACGGACTGCGGCTGGGCGCTGAGGGGCTCTATGGCAAAGACAAGGTGTGGATGCGGCTGCTGACCAGCGACTACAAACCGGCCGATGCGGCGAGCGGAGATGGCCTGCCGACGAAGGCGAAGATCCGCGAGGCATTTCAATATGTGAAGGACCATGCGCGGCCCGAGGACACGCTGGTGGTATTTATGGCGGGGCATGGCGTGATGTCGTCGCACAACCGCGATCTGTACTTTTATCCGACGACGGACGCGCGAGGGTTCGACTTTGAGAGCGACCCGACGCTGAAGGATGTGTCGGCGGTGAGCAGCGATGAGCTGTTCCAGTGGCTGCGCGAGCCGGTAAAGACCATGCCGCTGAAGGAGGTGGTGATCCTGGACACCTGCGCGGCGGGGGGAGCCGCCGACGCGTTGAGCCAACTGGCGGCGAAGCGCGAGATTCCTCCTGACCAGAAGCGCGCGATCGAGCTGCTGAAGGATGGTACGGGGACGTTCATCCTGATGGGCGCGGCTGCCGATGCTTCCAGCTATGAGCACAGCCTGTACGGACACGGGCTGCTGACGTATGCGTTGCTGGAGGGAATGCGCGGCTCGTCGCTGAGTGATGGATCGAGGCTGGACGTGAGCGGGTGGTTTGCCAATGCGGTGCACGAGGTGCCGGTGCTGGCTAGGGAGATCGGCGGCACGCAGAAGCCGCTGGTCGCGGAGCCGAGCAGCACGGACTTTCCGATTGGCCTCTTGTCGGCCGCCGACCGCGAAAAGATTGTGCTGGCAGCGCCCAAGCCAGAACTGACGCGCGTGCTGTGCGAGGATGCCGACCAGGAAGATCCGCTAGAGCTGGGCGGCCCGGTGCGCGAACAACTGCGGGCGGCCGGAGATGTGACTCATATGGACTCCATGCAGGTCATGTATATGGATTCCACGACCGATGAGACACCGGGAGCGCTGGCGCCCAAGCTGCTCTACAGCGTGAGCGGAAACGATGTCAGCGTGCGGATTCGCCTGGCACAGGACGGAAAGACGGTTGCCGAACAGAAGCTGCGCGGCAGCCGAAGCGACATTCCGGGGCTGGCGAAGACGATTGCTGCGGCTATCGTCCAGATGGCATCGGGGGTTAAGCCGTAAGCTATAGATAGACCGGAACGTTGAGGCGTCCGGTTGCGCGCGTCGCGCAGCCACTTACGAAGCAGAACTCTGGAGCAAGATGCGAGGACCCGTAATTGATCTTGTCTTGCTGACGCTGTTGGTGCTGTTCATTGGGATACAGCAGCATGGGCGTCCGCAGGCGCGTAACCGCGTATGGTTCCTGGGCTGGGTATTCATCTATCTCAGCTATGTGGTGTGGGAGTTTACCCTCCCGCATCCCCTGCCGGACCGCTTTCGGGAGGCGTTCCGGTTTGACCTTTTGCTGCTGGGCCAACTGGCGTTTGTGGTCTCGTTTGTTGCGACCGCGGCGCGGCTGCGGCGCGTGGTGCTGGTGGGCCTGATCGTCGGCATACCCACGGTGCTGGCCATCAACGCGCACCAGATTTGGTTTGTGCCCTTGAAGATGCTGGTGCCCGCCGTGGTGCTGTGGGAGGTCTATGGCGTGTACGCACTGCGGGCCCTGATGCCGCCGCGGTGGCGGCTGCGGCGGTTGCTGGTCCTCGGCATCTGCGTGGGCTACGGCGCTGCGTTTGTGGCGCATCTGGTGTGGAGCAAGAATGTCGACCTTCAGGACTGGGCACTGGCGGAGTTGGTGCTCTGTTCCGCGGTACTGTACGGCGCGGACGAGCAGCGCCGCAGCCTCTCGAGCATCATCGGCACGGTGGGCTTTTTGGCGTGGGCGGCCTTTTATCTGCTGGATTCCGGTGTGACGCTCACGGAGCTGAGCGGCTGGTTGCACTGGGTGTATGTGTTCTGGAACGTACCCAAGTATCTCGTCGCATTCTCCATGGTGCTACAGATGTCAGAGGACGCACGCAGCGAGATGGAACAGATGGCCGATCGCTACCGCGATCTCTATCACGACTTCCGGCTGATGTTTGAGCGGAACCCGCAACCCATGTGGATCTACGACGAAGCGACGACGCGTTTTGTCTCTGCCAATCGCGCGGCCCTGAAGGCCTACGGGTATGAGGAGCGGGAGCTGCTGGCCATGGAGGTGCGGGACCTGGTCGTGGAGCCGGAGCCAAACAGCGAAGAGTCAACCGGGAATAAAGCGCTCGTAATGATGCCGGCGATCCGGGAGGCCGTGCGGTTGCGCCATCGGCACAAGGACGGGCGTGAGATCGCCGTGGATGTTACGGAGCACCGCATTCTCTTCCGCGGTGATCCGGCGCGGTTCGTGATGGCCGTGGATGTGACCGATATGGAACGCGAGAACCAGGAGTTGTTGCATCGCGCCCACCACGATGCGCTGACCGGGCTGCCCAATCGGCATGAGCTGGACATACGCATTGAGCGGTGCCTGGAGCGCAGCGTGCGCGATCTTCGCAAAGCGGCTCTGCTGACTATTGATGTGGATCATTTCAAGCAGGTGAATGACACCTATGGCCATGTAGTGGGCGATGAGTGCCTGAAGGCCGTCTCGGCACGCTTGCAGAGCCGCATCCGCCAGGCGGATACCCTGGCGCGCACCGGCGGCGAGGAGTTTACGGCGATCATCGGTGGCCTGAGCAGCGAAGACGACGCGCAGAAGATCTCGTCGATGCTGCTGAGAATCTTTGACGCTCCGATGGCGTTGTCCGCGTGTGAGATTCATCTCTCTATCAGCATCGGGGTGGCCATCTTCCCTGATGACGGCGTGGATCGCGAGACGCTGGTGCGGCGATCCGATGACGCGCTCTACGAGGCCAAGCGCGCGGGGCGCAACCGGGCCATGTTTGCCTCCGCCACGGTGTAGCTCCAGCCGGGATGTAATGCCATGGGACACCCACCCCGTGCAGCATGAGGTACGTATCTTTCGCGGAACCCCCGCTTAATTGAGCTTCTATTCTTATTGCGCTCATGGAGTGTTTGCATCCGGAGCAGATGCTGGAACCAGGTGCGAGTACGCACGGAGGTTTCCATGCAGCCGATCGCCGGACGTCTGAAGAACCGGATTACGACTAACTGGATCGAGCCCCAGGCCGCGGGGCCGTTCACCACGGGCGTCTCGTTGCACAGCCACACCAGCGTGTCAGAGGAGACGCTGGGATTCATCCATGCGATGTTTGTGGTGATGCCGGGGCTGAAGCGCGTCTTTGACTACTACGCCGGCCGCTCGAAGAGGTACGGCGTGACGCTGGACTTCGACCGCGCCAACTGGCGCCCGCCGCTACAGCCGCGCATGGCCTATGACGTGGAGGCGCGCCAGATTCAGCGTCTGAACCTGAACTCGCTGGTCTCCATTACCGACCACGACACGATTGAGGCGCCGATGCTGCTGCGTACTGTTCCGTCGTCGCGGCACATTCCGGTGAGCGTGGAGTGGTCTGCGCCGTTTGGGCAGACGATCTTCCACCTCGGCATCCACAACCTGCCCAGCAGCGATGGCGCGGCGTGGATGAAGCGGTTCGAAGAGTACACCGAGAACCCGTGTGACGCGAAGCTGCTCTCCATGCTGCGCGAGCTGCACGAGTGCAAACAGGTGCTGACGGTCTTCAACCATCCCCTATGGGACCTGCACAAGGTCGGCCCGGTGCATCTGGCGGAGGTCAGGCGCTTCCTCGCGGAGGCCGGCGACAGCATCCATGCACTGGAGCTGAACGGCCTGCGCCACGCGCGCGAGAACCGTGATGCGGCGCGGCTGGCGCGCGAGACCGGGCACCTGGCCATCTCCGGCGGAGACCGCCACGGCCTGGAGCCGAACGCCAACATCAACCTGACCAACGCGCTGAGCTTCACCGAATTCGTCGAGGAGATTCGCGTGGAGCGCGTGAGCCACGTGCACTTCATGGAGCAGTATCGCGGACGCTGGGAGCAGCGCATCCTGCGGTCGACGCTGAATGCGATCACGGACTTTCCGGAGTTCATGCCGGGATGGCAGCGCTGGGATGAGCGCGCCTTCCATCCCGACAAGGACGGCGTGATGCGTCCGTTCGCGGAGCTGTGGCACGATGGGCGGCCGCCGCGGCTGCTGATGGCGGCGATCCAGGTGGTGCGGCTGGGCGGTGTACGTGGCATATCCGCGCCATTGAGCTTGGCCTTCCCCGGGGTTAACGATTTGGATGCGCGCCTGGGCGCGGAGCTGAGCGTCGAGTAAGCACTACAGGGTGCGCGGTTCCACTTTGAACCGGCGCGTCCCAAACTGGAGCGCCGATACACTCTGCCCCTAAAGGGGTACTGACATCCAAGTCCGTGCGTTGTGTACTACCCCCAGCGAACAGTAATCGGGATTAGGGCTGCCTTCCACGAAGGCAGCCCCCTTTTTTTGCGGATGGTGGGATGGAGTGAAAGAGCTCAGCCTTCGCTATGGACTTCAACGACCTGGCCTTCGCGAATGTCGATGTAGTCTTCGGTGTAGGGGCGCTTGAAGAACGTCGTCCAGATGTAATTGACGAAGTAGCGCCAGCCCATGGTCACGAGGCCTTCGCTGTTGAGGCGGCGGGCGGAGGTGGAGATCTTGAGGTTGAAGGTGAAGCGGACCTCGCCGACAGCGCTGAGCCGGCGCGCGATGTCGGTGTCCTCGCCGTAGAAGGTAATGGCGGTGTTGAAGCCGCCAATCTGCTCCAGCCCGGCGCGGCTCAGCACGAAGTTGCCACCCTGCACCACGGAGCCCACGCGCAGGATGTAGCGGCTGAGGAAGTACAGTGCCTTGGCGATGACAAAGTAAAGGGAGACGGCCAGGCGGAGGCGCGGCGGGAGGTCGTAGAAGACCTGGGGGCCGGAGAGCGCCACCAGCGGCTGTCTCTTGGTGAGGCTGGCCACGGCGACGGCATCTTCGGCGAAGGTGGCGAGTACCTGCTCGACCCAGCCGGGGGTAAGGCGGGCGTCGGAGTCCACGTTGGCGATGAGCTCGCCGGAGCTGGCGTCGAAGCCGGCCTGGCGCGCGAAGGTCAGCCCCTTGCGCGGCTCGTCGACCAGGGTGACGCCGGGATAGCTAAGCGCGATCTCGCGGGTGCGGTCCGTGCTGGCGTTGTTCACGACGATGAGTTCGGTATCGCCGGGATACGCGGCAATCTGGCCGAGGATCGACTCAATGCAGGCCGGGAGGCAGGCCTCTTCGTTGTAAGCGGGTACGACGAAACTCAGGCGCATAGGTTCACTCTAGAGAAGCAATGTTGCAGTTTGCTGAATTTACACGGGAGGTACCTAACCGGCTTCCGCTGGCCAAACCACCCCAACTGTGGGTCGAACGAGTACGCACGGTGTTATGGATGTTCTCAGGTTGAGAATGGATTCCATGATTCGGTGATTCATTCAGCACCTTCGCCATCCACTGCGGCATTACACTCGACCCAGGACGCAGTCCTCGCCGGCGCCGTTCGTGCGGCCGGCCGGGAAGTTCACCCGGTAGAGAGTGCCCCCCAGCGCTGTGCCGAGCGGCTCGCCGAGCAGGCCCCGGCATATCAGCGCCGGGCCGATCCACTCTTCCACGGGGTCGTTGTAGATCAGGAAGAGGTGCGGTCCCGGTGTTTCCGCCACGGTCTCGTAGGTTGTTGTGGGGAGTTTCGTCGTGAGACCGATGTTGCGGACGTACAGGCTGGTCGTATTGCGGTACATCCGGTAGAGCTCGCGCTGCGGTGAGGCGATGGCGACGACCGACGGGCTGAACGTCCGTGGCAGGTAGAACTGCAAGCTAAGGTAGCGGGGCACGTCCTGCACATAGAGATGGTGATCGGGCTGCGCAGCGAGCTCCTTGACCAACTCCGGGTTGGAGACGAATTCGGCGCGTTCCAGTCGTGTTACAGCCCTCTGGTGGTGGATGTTGTAAGCGGCGTAGAGTGACGAGACTCCCAGTACGAGTGTGAGTACTATGGCGAAGATGCGCGGACGGCGCAGCGGGCGCTCCAGCAGAAGCGACAAGAGGATGGAGATGGCGACGATCGCCGGCAGGCTGTAGCGGGGAACATAGGCGTGCGTGGCGTAGTGCGCCATCAGCACATTCGCGACGGGAAGGAAGAAACCGCCCATTACCGCAATGAGGACGGGAAGGCTAGCGCTGTCCCTTGCGGGCCTCAGGATCCTGAAGAAGACGAGAAGAACGAATGCGATCAGACAAGCGTCGGTGAGGCGGTAGCTGATGAATTGGGCGCGGTAGCTCCATAAGTAGGTCAGATAGAAGTAGACCTTGAAGTGACAGAGCAGCCATAGATAGGTGAAGGGAATCATGGCGGCGCGTGTCTCGCCCGTGTTGTAGTAGTTGGCCTGGATCTCATGCAATGGCTTGAGGAAGGGAAGATTGAGCGCAAACATCGCACAGGCCGCAGCCAGAACCAGGAGCAAAGGCCAGTCGACGCGGCGGCGGCGCAGCGTGCGGACTGCTTCTCCTGCAAGGATCGGCAGGGGAAAAAGAATGCTGTAGTAGTGAACGAGAATCGCGGCGGAGAGCGAGGCGAAGAGTCCGGCGAGTGCGAGCGCGCGCGAGCGGCCGGTTTCTTCAATGGCGGATTGGTAGCTGAGGATGGCCAGTGCAAAGAGCGCGGCCAGCAGACTGTAGACGCGAGCCTCGGGAGCGTAATCGATCGTAACGAAGAGCAAGGGCAGCGCCATCGCCAGCAGGGCCGTATTCGCCTGTGCGGTGAGACGAAGGGTGATGCGGAAGACGCAGACCTCGGTGACCGATAGCGAGAGGATGGAGATCAGCCGGCTGCCAAATTCAGGATGTGCGGGAAACACGCGGCCGAGAAAGTGCAGCAGCAGGTGAAAGCCGGGCGGCTCCAGCGAGAAGGGGTAGTGCAACTGGCCGAAGACGATGGCGGCGGCGGTGGGCTTGCTGTCGGTGTAGAACTCCAGCAGCTCATCAACCCAAAAGAGCTTGCAGTGGCTCCAGAGCAGCGCGAAGGCGAGCGAAAGAAGCAAAATTGCCGCAGCGCATAAGCGCGTGCGCCGCGAGAGCGGGACGGGGTCGGAACCGGTGGGAACAGCTCTGCTCCGGTACATAAGGCTACTGTACGCTGTGCCGCGAGGGTGGAGTGCGTCCCATTTTGCGCCAGCACCCGGTACGGCAGCTTGGCCGCTGGATGGGCAGGGTGGATATACTTCTCGCAAAGGATCGCTATGCAGCATGTACAGCATCCCGAAGCGCGGGATGATGCGAAGTCGGTTAGGATTGCGCTGCCGCCCGAACTTCGCGAGTTTCTTGGGCTATCGATCTCTCTGACGTTGCTATCGGTGATTTACTGCGTTGTCCAGCGGTTTGTTCTGCACCGGTTCTATCCCTACGACTGGCCGTTATTTAATCCCGTCGAGCGATTTAGCGATTTCACCATCTACCAGCATAGGTTTGCCTCCTTCCATACGGCTGCATTCTTCGCGCCACCGGACTTTCCATTTACCTATCCGGCGCCGATGGCGCTGTTGTACGAGGTGTTTTTCAAGTTCGCGAAGCCCCATTGTCTGGCGGCTTTTCTGGCGTTCATCGCGTTGTCATTCTTCATTCCCGCGATGCTCTTTGGGAGGGCACTGGCGCGGCGCGGTCTGTCACGAACCGCAGCTACGGCAATGGCGCTATCCACCCTGCTGCTTTCGTGGCCTGCGTGGCTCTTGCTGGATCGAGCAAATGTCGAGATCTTAGTGTGGGTGGCCATCACGCTGGGGGTCTGGGCCTACTGCCGAAAGCAGGAGGGAACAGCCGCCGTACTATTCGGTGTTGCGGCGTCGTTGAAGCTGTTTCCGATCGTCTACCTGGCCCTGTTTATTACGCGGCGAGGTCTGCCAAAGCTGCTCATCGGCCTGCTCACCTTCACGGCGGTTACTCTTACATCGCTCTGGATCGTCGGCCCAACGTTCTCTGCGGCGTGCCATGGCATCTACAGCGGGTTGGAGTTTATCCGCGTTCACTATGCGGCGATGTTCCTGCCTAACGACACCGGCCTGGATCATTCCCTGCTGGGCCTCGCCAAGACACTCATAGCGATAGTGCGCGGGAACCATGCCTACCGTTCGCTGCATACCGCGCTTGCGCTGTACCTTCCCGCCACAGCGATCCTCGGTTCGCTGCTCTACTGGTTTCGCATCCGCTGGCTGCCGGCAACCAATCAGATACTGGCTCTCTGCATTGTGTCGATTCTCTTTACGCCACTGTCGGCCGACTACACACTGATTCATCTGTACTGTCCCTTTGCGCTGTGTTGCTTTGCCGCTATCGATGCATGGCGCGAGCAGCATGTCGTTCCGGGATTGCGAAACCTGTTCCTGTGTTTCGC
>Ga0302154_10002116_pt1 | contig 15446 bp, 14 predicted proteins | sample I_Bog_N2_3_FD_193507 | JGI IMG/M metagenome (GOLD analysis project Ga0302154, IMG submission 193507) | Peat permafrost microbial communities from Stordalen Mire near Abisko, Sweden - I_Bog_N2_3 | ecosystem: Environmental > Terrestrial > Soil > Wetlands > Peat | place: Sweden: Abisko, Stordalen...
GTCGGGCTGCGTCTGCAGCGCTACTGGCAGCCTTATCACGAGCGGATCACGGCGCTCGCCGCGGCGCTCGTCGCGCGGCATGGGTATTGCGTGTTATGGGACGCGCATTCGATCCTGTCGAAGGTGCCGGCCTTGTTCGACGGAAGGCTGCCGCACCTCAACATCGGCACGGCCGATGGGGGTAGCTGTTCTGCCGCACGGCGCGATCGCCTCGGCGCGTGCCTGAGGGCGCAGTCGCGATTCACGCACGTGCTCGACGGCCGGTTCAAGGGTGGTTACATAACCCGTAACTACGGCAATCCGGCGGGTGGCATCGACGCGGTACAGCTCGAGATCGCACAGGACGCCTATCTCGACGAGGCGCGCAAGCCGGTGTATTCCCGTGAGCGCGCGGCGCCGCTCATCGAGGTGTTGCAGGATCTCGTGCGTACGGTGATTTGAGGTCGGCGTCCCCGTTCCAGCGATTCTCACGTTCGGGGCCGAAGACTGCCGTCCATGCCGCAGGTATAGTGCACTCACCCATGGATTCACGCCTAACCCGACCAGGACATTCGACCGATCGCCTGCTTGCTGGATTGATACCGATAGCCCTCGCCGCGCTCTTGTCCGCAGGCGCCTGCGCCAAGGCGCCGCTCGCAATCGTGGCGCCGACCACCGACACCGTCGTGATTGCGGGCACCTCGTTGACGGTTGCCGTGGAGGTGCGACGTACGTCATTGCTTCTCGGAGTGGCCGTCGTCGGCGACGATCCGCTGGGCACGACGAACATTCACGCTGTCTCGAGCAAGAAATTGACGTTTTCGCTGCGGATCCCCCGCGACACCGCACCGGGCCCCTATCGGCTGTGGGCGGTGACGGCGGAGGCATCGGGAGTCCCGGCCGAGTCGCCGGAAATTCGCTTATTCGTGGAACCCTCCGATGCGCCGCGCGCCCTCACCGCATACCCGCCCCGACTGAAGATTCACGCCCTTGGGCAAGCCGTCGCGTGGGCCGTCATCGGGACGTTTGCGGATGGCTCAGAGCTCGACGTGACGAAGTCACGGCATTTGCGAGTGACCTCGGAGAATCCGGGGGTGGCAACGGCGGACCACGGTTGGATCAAGGCCAGGAGCAGCGGCAGTACGATCCTCGACCTGCGCTATGGTAGCGCCCGGCAGAGGATCCCGATCACGGTTTCGTCCGCGCCCGGCGGCGCGGGAGACGACCAATGAGAGAACTCGGATCATGAGCGCACGACGATCCGCCGGTGTTTCGCTGCTGTTCGTGTTGACGCTGGTGTGCACGCTCGGATCGGCTTGGGCAGACAACGCGAAGAAGCCGCGAGCGGCCATCGAACGCTCGCTCGCGATCTACGTACCCCACGCGGAAGGCGAGGCGCGCATTTTCATTCCGCAACTCGGTACGGTCTTCGCGCCGGGCAAGGCGATCGAGGACGCCGCCCTGCTCGTCGGCAGGAGCTATTTCAAATCGGCATTCTTGTTCAACGATCGATCCAACGGCACCTTCAATCTGCTGTTGGTGACCCACCCGAAGTGGGATACGCGGGAGAAATCGTCTGTATTGACGGTGAAATACAAGCTGCTCGATGCGGCCGGCGCCACCGTCGCCGAAGGCGAGCGCAAGAACGACATCGATACGGTCAAGCTGCTCGCGACGAACGCGTTTTATGCGATGTCCCTGGGATTGATGCGGGATATTTTGTCGGACGACGCACTGACCGGGCGAGCGTCCGACCTGTCCCTCCATGCGGCGACCGGAACACCGGCGGCGTTCGATCCGAACCTGCTGGTCAATCGCGACAAGCCGGTCAAATCAGGAACGGGTTTTTTTATCAACGCTGGGGGTCAGGTCATGACGGCCGCGCATGTCGTTCATGACTGTCCCGTGATCGAGGTCAAAGCGGACGGCAAGGCGATCCCCGCGACGCTCGCGGCATCGAGTCTGCTGCTCGACCTCGCCGTCGTGGACACGGGCGCACCCGCAGCGCACATCGTTCCCTTGCGCGCAGGAACGAGCTTCGAACTCGGAGAGGCCGTCACCAACGTGGGTTTCCCCTTGGAGGGTGTACTCGCGGCATCGCCCAACGTGACGCGCGGCAACGTGAGCTCACGCGCGGCCCTGGCCGGTTCGCTCGGGCAATTCCAATTCTCGGCGCCCGTCCAGCCGGGTTCCAGCGGCGGACCGGTCGTGTCCGACGCCGGTGAACTGCTTGGAGTGACGGTCGGCACCCTCAGTTTGACGGGACTGATACAAAAGGGGGTCTTGCCGCAGAACGTCAACTTCGCGCTCGACGCGCGCCATGCGGCTCGCTTCATGGACCGCAACAAGATCACGTTCGTCTCCGTTCCAGCGCGGGCGAAGCCAGACGGAAAGTCGGCGACGGAGATGACCCTTCCGGCCGTCGTGCAGTTGTTGTGCTACCAATAGGACAAGAGGCCATGCGGGTCATCGGGATCGTCGTGTTGCTGGCGTGCGCGGTTGGCCGATCGTTCGCGCAGACGCCCGACGTCGCGGCGCCGACGGCGCCTGCGCAAACTGCAATCGCTCAGATGCCGGCGCTACAGTTCGGCTCGACGATCGCCGCCGAAGAGATTTACGCCGCTCTGAAGAGCACGACGGCGTTCGCCAGCATCGATCGCGAGAAGCCGGGCAGCCCGATCATGGTCAGGGTGAGTCACACCTATGGCAACACGTCGGCGGGCATGGCCTCGAGCGTAGCAAGCGTGATCTTGAGTGCCGGCACCCTCGGTTTGCTGCCCGTCGTCACCAACCGAGATCTCGTCGTGACTTATGAGGTCGTCGTCAACGGCAGCGTCGTCGTGAGTCATGCCTATTCTAAGAACCTGACGCGCGTTTTCAACATCCACTCCAAGGACCAGACTCACGGCCTCGGCGCCGATGGGCTCGCCTGGGTCACCGGAACCGCCGCCCGGTTCGCCGCCGACGTCGACCATGACGCGGCATACGCGGACCTGCAGTCTGAATACAATTACTATTATGGTACGGACGTCGCGTCACAGGTGCGTTGATCGCGCTACGCGGTCCGTCACGTAGCAGGAACCGCAGGGCATCGACCTGCGGTTCCTCGCTGCCGGACTCAACGCGCCGCCAGTTCGATGCGGTTCTGATGGATGCCCGTCTTGGCGTCGTACTGCGCGGTCAATTTCGCGACCCCCGCCTCGACGAGCGCCTTCTCGATGGCTCGCTGGGTGCAGGCTTCCACCCGTGCCACTTCGGCGAGATTGCGGCCATCGGCGGTGCCGCAGACCTGATCTGCCGCGTGTCGGATGCGCTGATAGAGTACGGCGGCGCCGGCGGCCGTATTGACGTTGAGGTCGGCGTAGTTGACCGCGACCTTGAAGGCTTCGTCGGCCTGAGCGGCGGTCGCGAGCGTTGCGAACATCGCGACGGCGGCGAAGACCATGCGGACCGGTTTGCGGGTGTTGTAGATGGTGGTGTTCATGTCGATCTCCTTGAAAGCTCGTTTGGTTTGTCGTCGAAGGTGATGCTGCGCCTACCCGGGCAGGGCATCTGTCAACGGACGGACACAACTCGCCGGGCCGGAACCCAGGCAGCACTCGGCGCTGCGCCCAAACAGCACGCGGCGATGCGCCCAAACATCGCTGCGCGCCGTGCGCGCGAGCGTTTCGTGGCAGGAGCTGCGGCACATCGCGGCGGCGGAGGCGATTCGTAATTACGTTGTAATTCAGTTGCTTACGGGATCACCGCCATGCTGGTCGGTGGCATTGCTAGTATCGGTGCCCGGAAAAGCCACGACAGGATCTCATCCAATGACTCAACCACCGGCGAGAAGCGCCGCTGCGCCCCCCCGCGACGCCGATTTGAACGAAGCAGCGACGCGCGCGTCGCGCGATGCCGTCGTCGCAAGCTCGGCCTGGATCGAGCCATTGCGGCGCGAAATTGCGGGCGTGATCGTCGGGCAACGCCACTTGATCGACAGCCTGCTGATCGCGCTGCTCACGAACGGCCACGTGTTGCTCGAGGGCGTGCCCGGCCTGGCGAAGACGCTCGCCCTGAAGACGCTCGCGAACTGCATCGCCGTCGGATTCAAGCGCCTGCAGTTCACGCCCGACATGCTGCCCGCCGATATCGTGGGTACGATGATCTACAGTCCACAGGAGGGCACTTTTCGCACCAAGCACGGTCCGATCTTCACGAATCTCGTGCTCGCCGACGAAATCAATCGCGCGCCGGCCAAGGTGCAGAGCGCGCTGCTCGAGGCGATGCAGGAACGTCAGGTCACGATCGGCGATGAAACCCATGCGCTACCGAATCCGTTTCTCGTGCTCGCGACCCAGAATCCGCTCGAACAAGAGGGCACCTATCCCTTGCCGGAGGCCCAAATCGACCGCTTCATGCTCAAAGTGATCGTCACATATCCCAGCCGCAGCGAGGAGCGCGCGATCCTCGATGCGATGGCGACGACCGAAGCCGCGACGGCGCCGCGGGCCGTCGTGACCGCGGAGCAGATCGTGGCGGCGAGACATGCCGTGAACTCCTTGTTCGTCGATACGAAGATCCGCGACTACATCGTCGATGTGGTGGTCGCGACACGGCCGCCCCTCGCGCCGGCGCTCAAGCTCGACGGCTACGTTCAGACGGGCGCCTCGCCGCGCGCGACCATCGCCCTCACGCTCGCGGCGCGCGCGATGGCCTTCCTGCAAGGCCGCCATTTCGTCGTGCCGCAGGACGTGAAATCCGTCGCCCACGACGTGTTGCGGCACCGGGTGGCCGTGACTTACGAGGCCGAGGCGGAGAACATCACGTCCGAGAACGTGATCGCAAGAATTCTCGACACACTTCCCGTGCCTTGACCCATGGAACGGTCACCGGTCGAGTCGACGAAGGCGATCATGAGCCGCATGCGGCAGCTGGAAATCCGCACCCGGCGCATGGTCGACGACAGTCTCGCCGGTGCCTACCACTCGGTATTCAAGGGCCGCGGCATGGATTTCGCCGAGGTGCGCGAGTACAGCCCGGGCGACGAGGTGCGCACGATCGATTGGAACGTCACGGCGCGCGCCGGCAAGACCTTCGTCAAGAAGTACACCGAGGAGCGCGAGCTCACGATTTTCCTGCTCGTCGACATCAGCGCTTCCGGGAACTTCGGCACGGGGGGACGCCCGAAACGGGACTTCGCCGCCGAACTCGCGAGCCTGCTGGCCTTTTCTGCGATCCGCAACAGCGACAAGGTCGGTCTGCTGCTCTTTACCGATCGCGTCGAGCGCTTCCTGCCGCCGAAACGCGGTCGGCGCCACGTCATGCGCGTCGTGCGCGATGTTCTGTGCTTCGAACCGCATGGCGTGCGCACCGATACCATCAAGGCTCTGGACAGTGCGAACCGTATCCTGCACCGGCGCGCGATCGTGTTCCTGATCTCCGACTTCGCGGCGCGAGGCGATTCGCCGGCCGCGCGCGCGCAACTGCGCCGCGCGCTGCGACAGACCACGCTGCGTCACGACGTGATCGCTGTCCAGGTCGAGGACCCGCGGGAACGGGAATTACCGAACGTCGGCATCGTCGCGCTCGAGGACGCGGAGAGCGGCGAGATCGTCGAGCTCGATACCGGCAGCGCCGAGGTACGCCGCCGCTTCGCGGCCGTCGCGCGCGAACGGGGCGCGCATCTGGTGAGCGACTGCCGGGCGGAGGGAGTCGATACGCTGCAATTGCGGACCGATCAACCGTATCTGCCCGCGTTGCGGCGGCTGTTCAAGCAGCGCGAGCATCGGCGCGCATGACCACGATGGACGACATCCGCGACATCCGCGTGCCGGGTGCCGGGCTCCCCGACTGGATCCTCGTCGCGTGCGGCGCGCTGCTTCTGCTGTGCGCACTTGGCGGGGTGGTATTCTGGCGCCGGCGGCTGCGGCAGGGATTCCGGCCGCAGCGCTCGTTCGAAGCCGCTCTCGCCGAGCTCGACTCGGCCCGCCCGCTGATGCTCGCGGCGCGCGGCGCGGAATTCTGCAGCGTGGCTTCGGGAGTCGTGCGCAGGTACCTCGAGCAGGGTTTTGCGGCTCCGGCGACGCCGCGGACCACGGAGGAGTTTCTGCAGTCGCTGGCGCAATCCGCCGACGGTGTACTCGCGCGCCATGCGCCACGCCTCGCGGAGTTTCTGCAGCAGTGCGACATCGTGAAATTTGCAGGCACCTCGGCTTCGCCGGAGCGCCTCGAATCGCTGTACCAAAGTGCATGCACGTTCGTGCGCGAATCGGCCGCAGAGGCGCACGACGCGCTTCCCGCGATGCGCTCCGGCGGCGCATGACGCGCTTTCTCCAGCCTGAGTGGTTCTGGGTGCTGACCGTGCTGCCGCTCGTGCTCATCTGGCGCGGCCGGCGCGGTCCGGTCGCCGCGATCGAATACTCCGACGTCGGCGTCGCGCGCGAAATCGCGCGCGCGACACGGAGCCGCATCGGCGTGCCGCGCGGTTTGTTGCCGATACTCGCCGCGGTGCTCCTCGTCGCGGGGCTTGCGCGCCCGCAGCGGATCGAGAGCCGGACGGAGGTGACGTCCAACGGCATCGACATCGTGCTGGTGCTCGACGTCTCTGGCTCGATGCAGGCGCTCGACTTCAAGGTCGGCAGCGAACGCGTCAACCGCATTCAAGTGGTCAAGTCCGTGGTCGCGAAGTTCATCGACGAGCGGCCCGACGATCGGATCGGGCTGGTCGCATTCGCCGCGAACCCTTATCTCGTGAGTCCGATCACGCTCGATCACGGCTGGCTCGAACAAAATCTCGAGCGCGTGACCATCGGTGCGGGCGATGACGGCACGGCGATCGGCTCGGCGATCGCCGCGAGCGTCAACCATCTACGCACGACGGCGGGCAAATCCAAAGTCGTCGTCCTGCTGACCGACGGCATGAACAACATGGGCAAAATCTCGCCGCTCGCCGCGGCCGAGGCGGCGAAGGCGCTCGGCGTGAGGATCTACACCATCGGCGCCGGGGTCCGCGGCAAGGCCCCGATGCCGGTTCACGATCAGGCCGGTCGTCTGCACGTGATCATGGCGGACGTCGACGTCGATGAACGAACGCTGGCGACTGTCGCGCAGCTCACCGGCGGGAAGTTCTATCGGGCCACCGACACCGATTCGCTGCGCAAGATCTACGATGAGATCAACCGACTCGAAAAGACCGCGCAAACGGAGCTGAAGTTCGAGCGCGTCGCCGAATTGTACCGGTGGGCTGTGATCCCTGCGCTCGGCGTGCTCGCGCTCGCATTCGTCCTGGAGCACACGCTCTATCGGAGACTCCCCTGAGATTCGTCGCGCCGTATTGGCTCGCCGCCGCTCCGGCGCTCGGCGCGGCGATGCTGCTCGTTTGGTGGCGCTACGACGTCCGGCGCCGTGCCGCGCTCGAGCGCTTCCTCGGGGCACGCGAGCGGGCCGCGCTGATGCGCTCGGTCTCGCCGGCCCGGCGATGGGCGCGTCGCCTGCTGCAACTGGGCGCGCTCGCGTCGCTCTGTGCGGCGCTCGCCGGCCCGCAATGGGGTTATCATTGGGAACAGCAGACGAGCCGCGGCAACGAGATCGTATTCGCGCTCGATGTCTCGCGCAGCATGCTGAGCGCCGACGTCAGACCGAACCGGCTCACCCGAGCGAAACTCGCGATCGACGATTTCTCGCGCCGCCTGCAAGGCGATGCGGTCGGCATCGTGGCGTTCGCCGGGACGGCGTTCCTGGTCAACCCGATCACACTCGACTACGGTGCATTTCATGCGTCCCTCGATGCGATCGATACCGAGACGATACCGCACGGCGGCACGAACATCTCGAGCGCCATCGACGCAGCGGACATCGCCCTGCACCGTCGCCGCGGCGGCGAGAAGACTCTGATCCTGCTCAGCGACGGCGAGGATCTGGAAGGCGATGCGCGTGCGGCGGCGACGCGGGCGGCCCGCGACGGGATCAAGATATTTACCGTGGGCGTCGGCACGCCGGCCGGTGATCTCATTCCCTTGTCGCAGGCCCAGGGCGGCGGCTTCGTCACGGACGATGCGGGCATGCCGGTCAAGTCGCGCCTGGACGAACCCGCGCTCGAGGCGATTGCCGCCGCGACCGGCGGTTTCTATGTCCCGCTCGGCGGCCAGGCCGAAGGTCTCGAGCGCATATTTACCCAGGCCTTGGATCCCCTCTCGAAACACGATCTCGCCTCGCGACAGCAGAAAATATTCATCGAGCGATTCCAATGGCCCCTGGCCCCCGGGCTCGTGCTCTTGTTGTTGTCCCTCGTGGTTGGAACACGCCGAGGCGGCCTGCATCGCAAGGCCGCTGCGGCCACCGTGCTCGCCTTGGGCCTCGCGCTCGCGCCACGCGTGGCGCTGCGCGCAGCGGGCGGTCCCGGCGCACCGGATGCCACCGCAGAGCCCGGGACACCGACAGCACGGGGGGCACCCACAGGATCCGCGGTAGCCACGGGATCCGCGGTACCCAAGGGACCCGCGGTACCCACAGGACGGCCGGCACCAACGCCTGCGGCTTCCCTGTCCGGAGGCGCCGCCGCTTATCGCGCCGGTCAATTTCCCCAGGCCGCCCGAGCCTTTCAAGAGTCGATCACGCGCGCGCCGTCCGAATCCGCGCGGCGCCTCGCCGAGCAGCAGGATGCCTATTACAATCTCGGCAACACGCTGTATCGCACGGGCCAGAAAACCGAGCAGTCCTCGCGCGAGACGACGCTCGAGCGCTGGAACGAAGCCGTGAAAGCCTACGATACCGCGCTGCAATTGCGTCCCGACGACGCCGACAGTCGGTACAACCGCGAATTCGTTCAGCACAAAATCGATGCCCTGCGCCAACAGGACCCGCCCAAGAATCCCGCGCAAGGCGGCGGCGGCAAGCCTCCGCCGCCCTCCGGCGGTGGGAACCCGCCCGTACCGCCGGGCGGCGTACCGCCGCGCTCGAGTTCACCGCCGCCAGCCGGCGCGCCGCCGGAAGCCATGTCACGCGGTGTGCCACCCCCTGCCGCTCCGGACACCATGAGCGCCGAGGAGGCGCGTGAACTGCTCGATTCGGCCAAGGGCGAAGAGCGCAACGGCCTCGGCGCGGCGCCGCCGCCGAAGGCTCAAGCGCCCGAAAAGCCCTACAGGAATTGGTGAGATGAGCGCCGTTCCCATCCGATGGCGGGCGTCGGCCGTGTTCGCCGCGATGTTGCCGGTCGCCGTGGCATCGGCAGCCGCCTCGCTGATCAGCGCAACGATCGAACCGCACGAGATCAGCGTCGGCCAGTCCGCGGTTCTCACGATCGTGACCGTCGGCAAGGACCTCGGTGGACTCAGTTTGCCGTCCGTCGGCGGGTTGCAGTTTCGCGTCATCGGGCAGGCTGAACGCGGCAACGACATTCACGGCGCGTCGGTGATGACGACGACCACCCGGATCCGCGTGACTCCGATCATATCGGGCGATTTTCAGATTCCGGGCATGGCCGCGAATGCGCCGGCCCTGCTGCTGCACGTCGAACCGGACGACAGTCAGCATAAAGCGGCGCGCGTCGGCGGCACGGACGCGGTGCCCGCGTCCGAAGGAGTTCGTCTGACCGCGGACGGTTCGAGCTTCGTGCGTCTCGTCCTGCCAAAACGCGAGGTGTACGTCGGCGAGAGCGTCCCCGTGGACATCGAGGTCGGCCTGCGGCCGGGTATGGTCACCTCGATGAACGGCCTGCCGACGATTACGAGCGGAGAGTTCACGCTCAACAATTTGTCGCGCCAACCGGAACGCAGCGAACGCGCGGTCGGCGGCAGTGCCTTTTCGATCCTCACCTGGCATAGCGTCATCTCGCCGGTGAAAGCCGGCAGCTTCACGCTCGCCGTGCAATCGCCGATCACGATCCGGATGCGCGTGCGTTCGGCTGCGGACGCCAAACTCGACGCCCTGCTCGGTGATCCGTTTCTGCAAAGCTACTATGGCAAAAGCATCACGAAGGAGTTGAAGATCGCGAGTCCACCGGCGACCTTGTCGGTCCTCGCGCTGCCCGCCACGGGTCGACCGGGTGATTTCAGCGGCGCAGTCGGCAGCTTCATGCTGACGAGCGAGATCGCCCCCACCTCGGGCGCAGCGGGCGAGCCCCTCACGTTGCGGCTGCACGTCGTCGGTTCGGGCAACTTTGATCGCGTCGACAGCCCGATGCTCACGCAAGTCGAGCACTGGAAGACCTATCCGGCAAAGTCTTCGTTCAAACCGGGCGACGCGGTGGGATATGCCGGCGAGAAGACTTTCGAGCAGCCGGTGATCCCGTCGCAAACCGGCCCGCAGTCGTTGCCGCCGCTGCACTTCAGCTTTTTCGACCCGATCGCGCGCAACTATACGACGCTTGCAACACCAGCTCTCCCGGTGACCATCACGCCCGCGCTCGGCGACGACGCGTTGACGGCGGGAACGCCCCGCGCGGCCGACACGGCGGGTGCTCCGGCGACCGAAGCGGCGACCGAAGCGGCGAGCGCCGCGGCCGGCGCCGACGCGCTGTCGGCTACCGGGGGCACGACTGCGCTGCTGCCCGATCACCCACCGTCCAACGACGTCGTGGAATCCCTGTTGCCCTTGTATCTGCAGCCGCGCTTTTGCGCGATTCCCGGAGCGCTCGCGCTCCTCTGGCTCGGCCTGCGGTGGCGCTGGCGGATCGCAAGCTCGCAAATCGGTGCGCGGCCTTCCGAATCGCGATTGCGCGCGGCCGCCGATATCCAGGCGCTGGCGCACGGCGGCGATCCTGCGCGCTTTTTCGAGACCGCCAGGGAGGCACTCAGGGACGCGCTCGCGGAGCGCTGGCAGGTCGCGGCCGACTCGGTCACGGCGGCGTTCATTGCGGCACGCCAGGGCGAGACACCGCGCGAAATCAGCGACGTATTTCGGATCGCCGATGAACTGCAGTATGCGCGCGCGGATGGCGCGCGCATCGATCTCGCGCGCTGGAGCGAGATCGTGCGGCGTGAACTGCTGCGGCGGGATCGGCCGTGACCTCGCTCGCGCTGCGGGTCGCGCTGCTCGTGCTGCTCGTCGCCGGCGTCCGCGCGAGCGCTGCCGGTCCGGTACGGGTTTCGTATTCCGCCGCCGCCCTGTACAACCTCGGCAATGCTTACGCGCGCGCGGGAAAGCCGGGATTGGCCGTTCTGAATTATGAACGTGCGCAATTGCTGGCGCCGAACGATCCCGACCTCGCAGCGAATCTTCGCGTCGTGCGCCGACTCAGCGGCATCGATGTGAAACCCGGGAACGCCGCCGCAGGTCTGGTGCGCCGATTGAACCCGAAACTCTGCGCCTGGGTCGGGGTGGGCGGCCTCCTGCTGGTGGGCGGCGCCACGCTCGCGGGTCGGCGCACTCGCGGTCGGCGCGGTTTGCTCCTGACGGTGAGCATCGGCGGATGCTTGTTGATCGCGCTGCCGGTCATCGATGCGGTCGTGCTGTGGCCGGCGCTGCACGCGGCCGTGGTGCTCGCCAAAACGACGCCGCTCCGCGCGGCGCCGGTTCCCCTCGGTGACGTTCTCGCGACACTACCCGAAGCCGTCACGCTGCGGGTCACGGGCGAGCATGAAGAATTCGTGCTCGTTCAAGCCCCGGAGGGTCAACGCGGTTGGGTGTCGCGCGCCGATCTGGGATTCGTCTTGCGTTGACGGCGGCGAGCGCCGACCGGCCACGATGCGAGTTTTTGCGCTTTCGCGGATACAATGTCCATGGGGGAGCGCAAGCCGTTGGGATAAGGCGACCTGGACGCGCTCGAGGCCGTGCGGGGGTTGAACGATGAATATCCGGACTTCAGGAGACCGTGCGTCGGGACTCACCGCACTCGCGGCCTCGGCTTTGACTGCGTGTCTCAGCGTTCACGCCGATCCCTTGGTGGTCAAGACCGCGGACGGGCCCGTCCGCGGCAAGCTCATCAACGACGGCAAGGTGCGCGCTTGGCAAGGCATCCCTTATGCCGCGCCGCCCGTGGGGGATCTTCGATGGCGGCCGCCGCAGCCGGCCGCGCGCTGGGCCGAGCTGCGCGACGCAACGCATTACGGCCGTCACTGCGCGCAAAATCACATCTTCGAGGACATGGTGTTTCAGGACAGCGCGAGTGCCGCCGACTCGGGCTCCGAGGATTGCCTCAATTTGAATGTGTATGCCCCCGACAGTCGCAAGGGCGAGGCCAGGCTCCCGGTGATGGTTTGGATACACGGAGGCGGCTATACGGGGGGAGCGAATTCGGAACCGCGCCATAACGGGGACTTCCTGCCGCTCAAGGGAGTCGTTCTGGTCACGCTGAACTACCGGCTCGGTGTCTTCGGCTTTCTGGCGTTGCCGGAACTGGCACGCGAGCAGGGCGGCTCGAGCGGCAACTACGGCTTGATGGACATGGTCGCGGCGCTTCGCTGGGTGCGCATGAACATCGCCGCGTTTGGCGGCGACCCGCAGGCGGTGACGATCTTCGGCGAGAGTGCCGGATCCTTTGCCGTAAGCACGCTGATGGCCGCGCCGTCCGCCTCCGGACTCTTCGAGCGTGCGATCGGAGAGAGCGGCGGCGCCTTGGCTGTCACAGGTCCGCTGACGATGGAGGAACTCCCCGTCGCCGGTCCGAAGAATGCGGCTTGGGCCTCGTCGATCGGAGCCACGACGCTTGCGGACCTTCGCGCGCTCCCCACGGAGCGCCTGCTCGCGGCGGCCGGCAAGGAACGTACCGTGCGCTTCAGTCCCGTGGTCGACGGCCGGTTTCTTCCCGAGGCGATTCCGGCCGTGTACAAGGCGGGCAGACAGGCGCAAGTTCCTTTGCTCGGCGGCTGGAATCACGACGAAGGCTCCTCCTTTGCCAAGGACATGACCGCGGCAAAATGGTCCGCGATGGCCCAGCAGCGGCTCGGCGACAAGGCCGCTGCCTTTCTCGCGCTCTATCCGGGCTCGACGGATGCAGCCGCAGCGCTTTCCGCGGCCGACTTCGGGGGAGATCAATTCATCGCCTACGGCACGTGGAAGTGGCTGGAGACCGATCGTGGGACCGGCAACCGCAATGTCTACCGCTACGAGTTCGATCTTGCGGCGCCGCCCAGCAAGTTTCATCCGGGCTCGTTCGCGTTCCACTCGGATGACATCGAATATGTGTTCGGCACGCTCGCTACCCGACCGGAAGCCCTCTGGCGTGCCGAGGATTTCAAGCTCAGCGACCAGATCATGAGCTACTGGACCAACTTCGCGAGGACCGGAGATCCCAATGGCGCGGACGGCACGGGCGGGAAACTGCCGCAATGGCCGGTATATGGCCAGGGCGATCCCGTGCTGCATCTCGACAATCCCATCAGCGTGCGATCCGACGAGCATCGCGGTCGTTACGAGTTCTGGTTGCTGATGGACCATTAGATCCGCCGCGACGACGACGCGGGCACGCCAGCTGCCGGGATATTCGCAACCAGCGCGACCATCTCAGCGCGACATCTCCATGAGCGCGCGCGCCGGCATCATGTTGGCGTTCAGGTGGGTCATGATCCACAGAGTCCCGGCGACGACGAGAGTGACGATGAGAACGCCGAAGGCGAGCGCCAGGGCATTGTTGACGTTGTCTGGTCCCGTGCTCATCCGCAGGAAGAACACCAAATGCACCCCCATCTGGGCAACGGCGAGCACCGCGAGACCGACCGGCACGCCGGGCGCCCAGATCAGTCCGGATTTCGAGACCAGGAAGGATGCCGCGGTCAGCAAAAGCGCAAGCGCCAATCCCGCCGTATAACTCGCCACACGTGCTGCCATCATCGCGCTCCCATCAAATAGACCAGGGTCAGAATCCCCACCCAGACGATGTCGAGTGCATGCCAAAACAAGCCGAAACACCCGAGTCGTCGAATGACGAACTCCAGCGGACCGTTCACGGCGATCTGGGCCACGTTGAACGTGAGCCACAGCAGCCCCGCCGCGATGTGCACACCGTGCAGTCCGACCAAGCTGAAGAACGCCGAGAGGAACGCACTGCGCGCCGGGCCCGCACCCGCGGCCAACAGTCGGGAAAATTCGCTGAGCTCCAGCGCCAGAAAGGCGGCCCCGAGCACGAATGTCAGGGCAAAGCAGATAAAAAACATGCGCATACGGCGATGCTCCACCGCCAGCACGCCGAGTCCGCAGGTAAAACTCGAGAACAAAAGGCACAGCGTTTCGATGCCGGCAGGCCGCAGCTCGAACAGTTCCCGGGGACCCGGTCCGCCCGCAATTCGCGGCGTGAGCACCGCATAGCTCGCGAACATCGCGGAGAACATGATGATGTCGCTGAGCAGAAAGATCCAAAAGCCGTAAGCCACCGTGATGGCCACGGAGGCGGGGCCGCTGCCGCCGGTGGCCGCCGCGGGATCTGCCGTCGGGGCGGCGGCATTCATGCGGGAGTGTTCCCGCCGGCGCCGGCTCGCATTTCTCGGCGCGCGATATCGTCGGACGCGAGATCGCCGGCCGCCACGATGGAGTCGCGGCGCGGAGTCCAGCCGAACGCGAGCAAGGTCAGCAGAGCGCCGGTCATGCCGGCGATGACGACCCACCAGACGTGCCAGACGAGGGCGAATCCGGTGAGAACCGCGAAGACCGCGGTGACGAAGCCATTGGCGCTGCGGGCTGGGATTTCGATGTCCGCATAGTCCGTCGGCGCGCGCGCAGCAGCGGGGGGTTGCGATGCCCGGTGCTTCGACTCCCAATGGGCATCAAGGGACTCCACGACCGGGAGCACGGCGAAGTTGTACGTAGGCGGCGGCGAGGCCGTGGACCATTCGAGCGTGCGGCCGTTCCACGGGTCGCCGGAGAGGTCGCGGCGCCGGTCGCGCGTTCGAATGCTGACGACGAGCTGCACGATCATCGCCACGATTCCGCAGAGGATGATGAGGGCGCCGAATTCGGCCACGATCAGATAGGGCTGCCAACTCGCATCGGCATAGTGCTGCATACGGCGGGTCATGCCGAGGAGTCCGAGCGCATACAGCGGCATGAAAGCGAAATAGAAGCCGACGAGCCAGCACCAAAAGCTCACGGTTCCCCAGCGACGGTCGAGCGTGAAGCCGAAGGCCTTCGGAAACCAATAGTTGAATCCGGCCATGCCGCCGAACAAGACGCCGCCGATGATGACGTTGTGGAAGTGCGCGACGAGAAAGAGGCTGTTGTGCAGGACGAAATCGGCGGGCGGCACGGCCATCAGAACGCCTGTCATCCCGCCGATCACGAAGGTCACCATGAAGCCGATCGCCCAGAGCAGCGGAACCTCGAAGCGGATCCTGCCCCGGTAGAGCGTGAACAGCCAGCTGAAGATCTTCACGCCAGTCGGCACCGCAATGATCATCGTCATGATCCCGAAGAAGCCATTGACGTCGGCGCCCGCACCCATCGTGAAGAAATGGTGCAGCCACACCATGAATGACAGCACGCAAATCGCCAAGGTCGCCATGACCATGGAGCGGTAGCCGAACAGCCGCTTTCCCGCAAATACGGCGATGACCTCG
>Ga0302154_10002118_pt1 | contig 15444 bp, 12 predicted proteins | sample I_Bog_N2_3_FD_193507 | JGI IMG/M metagenome (GOLD analysis project Ga0302154, IMG submission 193507) | Peat permafrost microbial communities from Stordalen Mire near Abisko, Sweden - I_Bog_N2_3 | ecosystem: Environmental > Terrestrial > Soil > Wetlands > Peat | place: Sweden: Abisko, Stordalen...
CACGCCCGAGGCCGCCGCCGGATCGGTTGCACCGCCCCCCGCTCCCCCCGCAGCGGACGCGTCGATCGCGCCGCCTCCGGCCGCGCCCGCCGCGCCCGCGACGCCCGAGGCGCCGGCGGCCCCCCCGGCCCCCGAGACCCCCGCAGCCCCCGCCGATCAGCTCGGTGCCCAGACCCCGATCAGTCCGCCCCCGCCGCCCGGCGACGGTTCCCTTCCCGGTTCGTTCGTCCTCGGTGCCGACGGTTCGGAGGAAGCGCTCACGTCCGACGCCGGCGCGGCCAAGTCGTCGAGCACGAGGACCGTGGTGGTCCTCGTGGTGGTCCTCGTGGTGGTGATCGGCGTCGTGCTCGGCGTCGTGCTGAGCAAGAAGAACAATTCGAACTCCGCCACGTCGACGACCTCGCCGTCGACGACCTCGACGTCGTCACCGACGACCTCCTCGTCCACCCCGGTGGCCGCCGACCAGGCCCTGGCCGTGTCGATCAACCTGCGGCTGTCCGACCTCCCGTCAGGCTGGTCGCAGTCGGTGAAGTCGTCGGCACCACCGGCGCCGACGGCGGCCCAGGCACAGGTGAACACCCAGGCGATCGCCACCTTCGCCAGCTGCCTCGGCATCCCCGACGCCACCATCAACGCCCTGTTCAATTCGAACGACCAGCCGGACCAGACGGCGTCGGCCTACTCGCCGGTCTTCGCCGAGGTCACGAACCAGAACATCGCCATGCAGTCGGCGACGACGATCGTGAAGTCGGCCGCCGATGCCCAGCAGGACGCCCTGCCCTTCCAGAAGGCGAACTTCGCCACCTGCTTCGGGCAGTTCCAGACGGTCGAGGCGTCGGCGGTGACCCAGGGTGCGACGGTCACCGTGCAGCCGGTGTCGCTGAGCGCCCCGGCCGGGGTGTCGGTGTACGCCTACCTCTCGACCGTGACCGAAGGGAGCAATTCGGCCATCCTGGGTAACGCCTTCATCATCGGGGGCCGCATCGAGACGACCCTCCAGCCGTCGACGAACGGGCCGCCCGTCCCGTCCGACGCCTTCAACTCGGCCTACACGGCGATCGTGGGCCGGGTGGCCGCCGCAGTGTCCAAGTGACCGGCGGGCCTCCGGGCCCGTAGGCGGGGGCGGCCCGGGCGGTCAGTCGTCGGGCAGCAGCCGGATGAGCGACGCCACCGTGCGGTAGACGGCCTCGGCCGGTCCCAGCTCGTCGGGCCGGAGGAGGTTCGACATGATGCGGAGGATCCACGACATCAGCGTCTCGGAGTACATCCCCGTGCCCACGCACACCTTCATCAGTTCGGGACGGCTGATGATGGTGATGAAGGCCCGGGCCACCCGGTAGTACAGCCCGTACGTGTCCTCGAGCCGCTCCTCGTAGCCCAGCAGCGCCTCGTACCCGCCGCCCGACAGGGCCTCGCCGATCGACGCCGCGGCCAGCCGCCCCGTCTCGAAGCCGTAGGAGATGCCCTCGCCGTTGAACGGGTTGATGGATCCGCCGGCGTCACCGATGACCAGGGTCGTCGGTCCCACCCGGGGGCCGACGGCCAGTCCCATGGGGAGCTTCCCTCCCGTCGGAGGCCCGAGCGACGTCTCGGGGGACAGCTCCCACGACGAGGGGGCCCAGGCCACGAAGGTGTCCATGAGGCTCGAGGTGTTCATACCCTTCCAGCGCTTGTCCGTCGACAGCAGTCCCACCCCGACGTTGACCCGGCCGTCGCCGAGGGGGAAGATCCAGCCGTAGCCGGGCACCACGTTGCCCCCGGCGTCACGGATGTCGAGGTGCGACTCGATGAACGGCTCGTCGTGGCCGGGCGACCGGTAGTAGCCCCGCAGGGCCATCCCCATTGGCTCGCTGCGGTCCCGGTTGGTCCCGAGCGCCCGGCCGAACCGGGAATTGGCCCCGTCGGCCACCACCACGTAGCGGGCCCGGATCTCCCGGGTCTCCCCGCTGGCCTTCTCCTTCACCACGGCGCCGACGCACCCGGGCAGGGTCGTACCCGGTCCGGCCACGGCACCCCCGTCGAGGAGGGGGGCCACGGCCTCCGTGCCCTGCCAGACGGTGGCCCCCGCCTTCTGCGTGTGCTCGTTGACCAGCCGGTCGAGATCGTGGCGGGTGATGACGTACCCGTAGGAGGGGAAGGACGGGTGATCGGGCCACGGGAGGTCGAGGACCTTTCCGAAGGCGTGGGCCCGCAGTCCGTCGTAGCGGTGGGCACCGGCCAGCGCGTCCTCGAGGCCCATGTCGGCCAGCTGCCGGACCGCCCGGGGGGTGAGGCCGTCGCCACAGGTCTTCTCCCGGGGGAACACCTTCTTCTCCACCAGGGCCACGTCCCAGCCGGCGTCGGCGAGCCAGTAGGCGCACGACGACCCCGAGGGCCCACCCCCGACGACCAGGACGTCGAAGAGGTGGTCGGCCGCCGGCGGCGCGTCCCCGACGCCCGGCGCGGGCAGGTCGGCGGCTCGGTCGGGGGGCGGGGTCACGACCCTTGATCGTACGCGCCCGGGCCCCCTCTCGGCACACCGGTCGTCGATGTGCCCGTCCGCACCGGGCCGTGGTAGAACGACAGCACCGTGGACGATTACCTGCCGATCCTCGTTCTCCTGATCCTGGCGTTCCTGTTCGCCGCGCTCTCGTTCGTGGGCTCCGCGCTCATGGCCCCGAAGCGCCGCCCGACGTCGGCCAAGGTCGCCCCCTACGAGTGCGGCATCGTGCCGACCATCGAGCCGCCGACCCGGTTCCCGGTGCGGTTCTACCTGGTCGCCATGATCTTCATCATCTTCGACATCGAGATCGTCTTCCTCTACCCCTGGGCCGTGGACTTCCGCCAGCTCCGGACCTTCGGTCTGGTGGAGATCATCGTCTTCGCCGCCGCCGTGTTCATCTCGTTCCTCTTCCTGGTGAGCAACGGGGCCCTGACCTGGGGACCGGCCCGCACGCTGGTGCGGGCCATGCCGCAGCGGACGTCGGAGTCCACCATCGCCCGTATCAGCGGCGAGCCGGCCGTGGCCTCGGCCATCCCCGGCGCCGCCGATCCCGAGAAGGAGCCGGCCGTCGGTGCGCCCGGGTCCCCGACCGGCCCCGGCCGGGCGGCGTAGGGCCGGGGGCGGGCCATGGGTCTCGAAGACCTGCAGCACAATTTTCTCACCGGCCGACTGGAGGACCTGGTCAAGTGGGCCCGGACCTACTCGATGTGGCCGGCCACCTTCGGGCTGGCCTGTTGCGCCATCGAGATGATGTCGGTCGGTGCCGCCGACTTCGATCTGGCCCGGTTCGGCATGGAGGTCTTCCGGGCCTCGCCCCGCCAGGCCGACCTCATGATCGTGGCCGGTCGGGTGTCCCAGAAGATGGCCCCGGTGCTGCGCCAGGTCTACGACCAGATGATGGAGCCCAAGTGGGTCCTCTCGATGGGGGTCTGCGCCAGCAGCGGTGGGATGTTCAACAACTACGCCATCGTCCAGGGCGTCGACCAGATCGTCCCCGTCGACGTGTACGCCCCGGGCTGCCCCCCGACGCCGGAGACCCTGATGCATGCCATCCTCACCCTCCACGAGCGGGTGCGGACCGGGGACATCACCCGCCGGCGCACCGTCGACCTGGCCGCCGGTGCCCGCTATGCCGACGAGGGGGCCGACACCGACGACAACCGCACGACCCAGGCGGAGGCGACGGACGGCTGGACACCCGAGCGGGCCGACGCCGTCCACCTGGCCACCCCGAAGCGGAACCCGGTCATCGCCCGGAGCGTCGGGGAGCCGCTGTGACGCCCGAGGCCACCACGGCAGCCAGCGTCGCCGGCGGCGGTGCGCCCCGGGTGCAGGCCCCGGTGTCCCACGGGGCGGTGTTCCCCACCCGAGCGCAGTACCTGGGGGTCGTCGGGGACCTCCGTGACGACGGGTTCGAGACCTGCTCGGACCTGTGCGCCGTCGACTACCTCACCCACGCCCCCGGGCGACCCCTCCCCGACGGGGTCGGGGCGGAGCGCTTCGAGGTCGTGGTCAACCTGCTGTCGCTGAGCCGGCCCCGCCGGGTCAGGGTCCGGGTGCAGGTACCGGCCGGTGACGCCACCCTGCCGTCGCTGTTCGACCTCTACCCCGGCGTCGAGGCCATGGAGCGTGAGGCCTTCGACCTCTTCGGCATCGTCTTCGACGGCCATCCCGACCTCACCCGCATCCTCCTGCCGGAGGACTGGGAGGGCCACCCGTTGCGCAAGGACTACGGCGTCGGCCGCGTGCCGGTGCAGTTCAAGGGAGCACCGGGTCCGAGATGAGCGATCCGGAGTCGACCGAGGACACGCCGACGGAGTCGGCCGATGGCCGGCAGACCGGGTCCGGCCCGGTGACGGACACCGCGCCGGCGTCCGTCGACCTGTTCCTGCCCCGGGAGGACCGGAGCGAGCCGGCCGGGCTGGTGGCCGAGACCTCCGAGGGCGTCCAGGAGATGTTCCGGCGGGGGGAGACCGGCCACGCCGAGATCCGCCGGGAGGCCGGCGGGGTGCTCCGCATCCCCGAGGGCTCGGGTCTCGACGGGCCGGACATCGACATCGAGCTGTCCGAAGACGAGACCATGATCATCAACATGGGTCCGCAGCACCCCTCGACCCACGGCGTGCTGCGCCTCATGATGGAGCTCGACGGGGAGACCGTCCTGCGGACCAAGCCGGTCATCGGCTACCTGCACACCGGCATGGAGAAGACCGCCGAGGAACTGACCTACGTCCAGGGCTCCACCAACGTCACCCGCATGGACTACCTGTCGCCGCTCCACAACGAGCTGGTCCTGTCCCTGGCCGTCGAGGAGCTCCTCGGGGTGGAGCTGCCCGACCGGGCCCAGTGGATCCGCATGCTCATGACCGAGCTGAACCGCATGTCCTCCCATCTCATGTGGATGGCCACCAACGGCATGGACCTCGGTTCGACCTCGATGATGATCTACGGATTCCGCGAACGGGAGATGATCCTGGCCTTCTTCGAGAAGACCACCGGGCTGCGGATGAACCACAACTACATCCGACCGGGCGGTGTGGCCGCCGATCTCCCCGACGGGTGGGAGGACGACGTGGCCGTCATCTGCGACACCATCCGGCCCCGTACCGACGAGTACGACGAGCTCCTGACCGGCCAGCCCCTGTTCCGCCAGCGGACCGAGTCCATCGGCCGCATCTCGGCCGAGGAGGCGCTGGCCCTCAGCCTGACCGGCCCCATCCTGCGGTCCACCGGCGTGCCCTGGGACCTCCGTCGTTCGATGCCCTACCTGAAGTACGCCGAGGTCGACTTCGACGTCATCGTGGGGACCTACGGCGACAATTTCGACCGGTACTCGATCCGGCTCAACGAGATCCGCGAGTCGGTCCGCATCGTCCGCCAGATCCTCGAGAAGATGCCCGCCGGCGACTACCGGGTCCAGGACAAGAAGGTCACCCCGCCGCCCCGGGCCCGCATCGACGAGTCGATGGAGGCGCTGATCCACCACTTCAAGGTCTTCACCGAGGGGTTCAAGGTCCCCGAGGGCGAGGTCTACGTGGCCATCGAGTCCCCCCGCGGTGAGCTCGGCTGCTACCTGGTGTCCGACGGGTCGTCGAAGCCCTACCGGATGCACATCCGGGGACCGAGCTTCGTGAACCTCCAGGCCCTGCCGCTCATGATGCGGGGCGGCCTGCTGGCCGACGCCGTGGCCGTGTGCTCGTCGGTCGACCCGGTGATGGGGGAGGTGGACCGGTGAGCGCCGCCGAGCCGACGCCGGTCGCCGCCCCGCGTCCCGCGGTCCGCCGGTCCGCCGGGGGGAGCGCCGGCGGGCACTTCACGCCGGAGATCCTGACCCGGGCACGGGAGCTGATCGCCGTCTACCCCGAGCCCCGTTCGGCCCTCATCCCGCTGTGCCACCTGGCCCAGGAGCAGGACGGCTGGCTCCGGCCCGAGGCCATGGCCGAGATCGCCGGACTGCTCGACATCACGCCGGCCGAGGTGCTGGGGACGGCGTCCTTCTACGACATGCTCCACACCGAGCCCGTGGGCACCCACGTCATCTCGGTGTGCACGAACATCGCCTGCCTGCTCGACGGGGCACTGGAGCTCCTCGAGCACGCCGAGACGTCGCTCGGGATCAACGCCGGCGGCACGACCTCCGACGGGACGATCACCCTGGAGGAGGCCGAGTGCCTGGCCGACTGCGACCGGGCCCCGTGCGTCCAGGTCAACCACCGCTACGTCGGCGCCCAGACCAACGAGTCCTTCGACCGCTTGGTGGCCGATCTGCGCTCCGGTGCGCTGTCGGCGGACATCCCGGCACACGGCACCCTGATCCGGGTGCGCCGCTCCACGGGCCTCCAGGCCGACCGGTCCCGGGTCGCCGCCGAGCGGGCGGCCATGGAGGAGGCCCGGGCCCGCCGGGCCGCCGAGGCCGAGGCCGCCGGGGGAGGTGCCGGCTGATGGCCATCACCGACCCACCGAAGATCATCACCAGCCGCGTCGGGTTCGACGACTCGTACACCCTGGAGCGGTACCTGGCCACCGGCGGGTACGAGGGCCTGCGCAAGGCCCTCACCATGACCCCCGAGGCCGTGGCCCACGAGGTCGACCAGGCCAGCCTGCTGGGCCGGGGCGGCGCCGGGTTCCCGGCCGGTCGCAAATGGTCCATGCTCCGCAAGGACCCGGTGACCTATCTGGTGGTCAACGGCGACGAGAGCGAGCCGGCGACCTTCAAGGACCACCTGCTGGTCGAACGGGACCCCCACCAGCTCGTCGAGGGCGTGCTCATCGCGGCGTTCGCCCTGCAGGTCTCCCAGGTCTTCATCTACCTGCGGGGCGAGTTCGCCCTGGGCCTGGAGCGCGTCCAGTCGGCCCTCAACGAGGCCTACGCCCACGGCGCCGTCGGGACCGACATCTTCGGTTCGGGCTTCTCCGTGGACGTGGTGGTCCACCCGGGTGCCGGGGCCTACATCTGCGGCGAGGAGACCGCCCTCCTCGAGTCGCTGGAGGGCAAGCGGGGCTTCCCCCGGATCAAGCCCCCGTTCTTCCCCGCGGCCATCGGGCTCTACGGCCAGCCGACCGTGGTCAACAACGTCGAGACGATGTCCAACCTCCCGTGGATCGTCCAGCACGGCGGGGCGGCCTTCGCCGCCCTGGGCGAGGGGCGCTCCACCGGGACCCGGCTGTTCGCCCTGGCCGGCCACGTCAACCATCCGGGCGTCTTCGAGGTCGAGATGGTCAAGACGACCTTCCACGACCTCATCCACGCCCCGGTGCTCGGTGGCGGGATCCGCCACGGCCGGGAGCTCAAGGCCTTCATCCCCGGCGGGGTCTCGGCGCCGTGGTTCGGGCCGGACCAGATCGACCTCCCCCTCGGGCAGGACGAGGTGGCCGACGCCGGGTCCATGCTCGGCTCCGGTTCGGTGGTGGTCATGGACGACCAGACCTGCGCCGTCCGGGCCGCCTGGCGCATCACCAAGTTCTTCTCCCGGGAGTCGTGCGGGCAGTGCACCCCGTGCCGGGAGGGCTCGGGCTGGCTCGAGCGCATCATGGAGCGGATCGAGACGGGCAGCGGCCGGGCCGAGGACCTGGACCTGCTGCTCGACGCGTGCGACAACATCGCCCCCGGTTTGACCTGGCCGCCCCAGCAGACGACGATCTGCGTCCTCGGTCCGTCGATCCCGTCGTCCATCGGCTCGGCCATCGAGATGTTCCGCGACGAATTCCTCGTCCACATCAAGGAAGGAGGCTGTCCCTTTGCCTGAGACGACGGCACCTTCCGACGCCGGACCGGGCGACGTGGCGGTCGAGCCCGTGGTGAACCTCACCATCGACGGGCGCGCCGTCACGGCCCACAAGGGCGAGCTCCTCATCGCCGCGGCCGAACGGGCGGGCACCTTCATCCCGAGGTTCTGCTACCACCCGCGCATGCAGTCGGTGGGCGTCTGCCGCATGTGCCTGGTGGAGGTGAGCGGCCCCCGGGGGGCGACGCTCCAGCCCAGCTGCTTCATCGAGGCCGCCGAGGGCATGGAGGTCACCACCACCTCCGACAAGGTGAAGAAGGCCCAGGACGGCGTCCTGGAGTTCCTCCTGGTCAACCACCCGTTGGACTGCCCGGTGTGCGACAAGGGAGGCGAGTGCCCCCTCCAGGACCAGACCCTGGCCTACGGCCCGGGCGAGTCCCGGTTCGTCGAGGAGAAGCGCCACTTCGAGAAGCCCATCCCCATCTCCGAGCTCATCCTGCTCGACCGCGAGCGCTGCATCCAGTGCAGCCGGTGCACCCGGTTCGCCTCCGAGGTGGCGGGGGAAGCCCAGATCGACTTCATCGGGCGGGGCGAGGACATCGAGGTGAACGTCTTCCCCGAGCTGCCGTTCCAGTCGTACTTCTCGGGGAACACCGTCCAGATCTGCCCGGTGGGCGCGCTGACGGCCGAGCCCTACCGGTTCACCGCCCGCCCGTGGGACCTCGACCAGGTCGAGTCCACCTGTACGACCTGCGCCGTGGGCTGCCGGGTGGCCGTCCAGTCGTCGTCCAACCGGGTGACCCGGCTGCTGGGGATCGACATCGACCCGGTCAACCACGGGTGGCTGTGCGACAAGGGACGCTTCGCCGCCGACGCCGTCAATTCCGGCGACCGGCTGGTCGAGCCCCTGGTCCGCAAGGACGGCGAACTGGTGCCCGTGGGCTGGCACGAGGCCCTCGAGGCCGTGGCCGCGGGGCTGCGGTCGGCCACCCGGGCGTCCCGCAAGGCGGCCAAGGCCGCCGACGGGGGGAACGGTGGGGACGAGGGCGGTGCGGACGTCGGCCGGGGTGCGGAGGCCGTCGGGGTCATCGGGGGGGCACGCCTGACCAACGAGGGTGCCTACACCTGGGCCCGCCTGGCCAAGGGGGTCCTCGGGACGGACTCGGTCGACGCCCAGCTGGGCGACGGGTTGCCGGCCGAGGTGGTCCTGGCCCTGCCCCGGGCCACCATCGACGAGGCCGCGGCGGCCCGGACGGTCGTGGTGCTGAGCGGCGACGTCCGCGAGGAGCTCCCGATCCTCTTCCTGCGCCTGCGGGGTGCCGTGGTCGACGGGTCGCTCCGGTTGCTCGAGCTGTCGCCGCAGCCCACCTCCCTCACCCCCTACGCCGCCCGCTCGCTGCGCTACCGTCCGGGGGAGCCCGGGGTCCTGGCCCGGTCCCTGACCGACGCCTCGAGGCCGGCCCCCACGGGCATCGACCCCGACGACCTCGAGGCGGCCCGGGCCCTGCTGGCCGCCGACGGTTCCGACGGCCCGGGGGACGGTGTCGTCGTGGTGGTCGGCCGGCCCTCGTTGGCCGAATCGGGGGACCTGGTGGCCGACGCGGCCCAGGCCCTGGCCGCGGCGCTTCCCGGCGCCCGCTTCCTGCCCGCCCTGCGACGGGGCAACGTGCTCGGGGCGCTCGACATGGGCCTGGCCCCGGGGCTGCTGCCCGGCCGGGTATCGCTCGAGTCCGGCCGGGACTGGTTCACCGGGGCGTGGGGCTCGGTCCCCGCCACCCGGGGACGGGACACCGCAGCCATGCTGGCCTCGGTCGGCCAGGACGACGGTGTCCGGGCCGTGGTCCTCCTGGGCGCCGACCCCCTCCACGACTTCCCCGACGCCCGGCTGGCCCGCTCGGCGCTCGACGCCGCCGACTTCGTGGTGGCCGTGGCCTCCACGCCGGGGGAGGCCACGGAGCTGGCCGACGTGGTGCTCCCGGCGGCCGAGGCCCACGAGCGTCCGGGGACCACGACGAACATCGAGGGTCGGGTGAGCAACCTCGGGCAGAAGCTGGTGGCCCCGGGCCAGGCGTGGGCCGACTGGATGATCGCCGTCGAACTGGCCGCCCACCTCGACGCCGACCTGGGACTCGACTCGGTGGCCGACGTGTGGGACGAGATCGAGCGGCTGGCCCCGGCCTACCGCGGCATCACCCGGGCCGTGCTCGACGCCGCGGGGTCCGGCGACGGCGTGGTGGCCCCCCTGGTGCCGACGTCGGTCACGCTCCGCAACCGGTCCGTGGCCCCGCTGGACCCGATCGCCTTCCCCGGGGTCGAGTCAGTGGAACGCCAGGGCGCGCCGCCGCGGGCCGGGTTCGCCGAGACGCCGTCGGCCGAGACGGCCGGGGACCCGGACGGCGACGACGCCGGCGACGACGACGACGACGACGCCGCCGCGCCGACCTCCCGCCCCCCGGTCCTCAGCGGACCGGTCGGGCTCGAGGTCCCGAAGGTGCCCCAGGGGGACAGCTACTCCGCCCGCCTGGTCGCCGGTCGCCGCCTCTACGACGACGGCGCGGCCGTCGCCCTGGTCCCGTCGTTGGCCGGACTGGTCCCCGCCGGTGTCCTGCGCATCCACCCCCAGGACCTCGACGCCCTGGGCATCGCCTCGGGCGGCAGCGTCCGGGTCCGGACGGCCACGGCCACGGCCGTGCTGACGGTGGCGGCCGACCCCGGGGTCCCCCGGACGGTGGTGGCCACCGACTTCAACGTGCCGCTGTCCGAGGGCACCGTGGCCGACCTCATCGACGTGTCGTCGCCGGTCACCGAGCTCCGGCTGGAGACGCCGTGAACCCCCTCGGGCACCTGCTGCCCCCCCTGCTCGGCACCGGCGACCCGCTGTACGCCAACGGGACGAACTGGATCGTCCTGCTCATCGTCTTCATCAAGGTGCTGGTCGTCTTCGGCGCCCTGATGGTGGCCGTGATGCTCATGATCTGGTTCGAGCGCAAGGTCATCTCGGACATGCAGAGCCGCATCGGGCCGAACCGGGCCGGGCCCTTCGGGATCGCCCAGACCATGGCCGACGGCATCAAGCTCTTCTTCAAGGAGGACCTGATCCCCGAGCAGGCGGACCGGTTCGTCTTCAAGCTGGCGCCGTACCTGACCATCATCCCGGCCTTCCTCTCGTTCGCCATCGTGCCCATCGGCGGCGAGGTCACCATCGCCGGTCGCACCTTCGAACTGCAGCTGGCCGATCCGCCCATGGGCATCCTCTTCCTGCTGGCCATGTCGGCCATCGCCGTCTACGGGATCATGCTGGCCGGCTGGTCGTCCGGGTCGAAGTACCCCCTGCTCGGCTCGGTGCGGGCCTCGGCCCAGATGATCTCCTACGAGGCGGCCCTGGGTCTGTCGGTGGTGGTCGTGGTGCTGATCACCGGGGCCCTCAGCACCCGGACCATCGTGGACGCCCAGGCCACGCACTTCTGGCAGTGGAACGTCATCCGGCTGGGGGTGGTCCCCTTCGTCATCTTCTTCGTGGCCGTGGTGGCCGAGACCAACCGCCCGCCCTTCGACCTGGTCGAGGCGGAGTCCGAGCTGGTGGGCGGGTTCCACACCGAGTACTCGTCCATCCGCTTCGCCCTCTTCTTCCTGGCCGAGTTCATGAACACCATCACCATGTCGGCCATCACGGTGACCCTGTTCTTCGGCGGCCCCGACGGGCCCATCCCGCACATCCCTCATACCCAGTGGCTCTGGCCCATCCTGTGGTTCCTGGGCAAGACCATCGTCTTCCTCTTCATCTTCGTGTGGCTCCGGGCCGCCCTGCCCCGCCTCCGCTACGACCAGCTCATGGACCTCGGCTGGAAGCGCCTCATCCCGCTGTCGTTGGGATGGCTCCTCATCGTGGCCGGGTTCGTGATCGACGGCTGGTGGGGCGTGGCCATGACGGCCACGGTGGCCCTGTGCGGCGTGCTGGTGACCCGGGCCTTCTCGGTCGGGGCCGACCGCGAGATCGAGCAGGCCGTCATCCCCCAGGTCGGCCTGCGCCTGTGGAACCGCCCGGCCGAGCCCGTCCGCCCGGCCAGCCCGGGGAGCGAGGACTGATGGCCGACCAGGGACCGCAGAAGCAGCGGCAGAATTTCCTCGGCGGGTTCAAGCTCACCCTGGAGCACCTGGGCCGGCCGCCCGTCACCCGGCAGTACCCCGAGGAGAAGCGCCCGAAGCAGCCCCGCCAGCACGGTCGCCACGTCCTCAACCGCTACGAGGACGGTATGGAGAAGTGCATCGGCTGCGAGCTGTGCGCCGGCGTCTGCCCGGCCGACTGCATCTACGTGCGGGGACTCGACAACCCGCCGGACCACCCGGTGTCGCCGGGGGAGCGCTACGGCTTCGTCTACGAGATCAACTTCCTCCGGTGCATCCACTGCGACCTGTGCGTCGAGGCGTGCCCCACCGAGGCCATCACCGAGTCGAAGCTCATGGAGTTCTCCTTCACCAACCGCAACGACGCCATCTACACCAAGCAGGAGCTCCTGGTCGACGACGACGGAGCCCCCCAGCACCTGCCCTGGGAGGACTGGCGTGCCGGGGACGACCTGCACACCTCGGGGTGGATGCGGGCCACGTCGCCGGCCGGGTCGGCGGCCTACGAGGGCCAGGTCCAGTGGTCGGGCGAGCTCGGCTTCGGCGTGCGGGCCCCCGAGGGCGGCCAGAGCGGGCGGCGCGACGACGAGACCACGGGGACCATGGCCCTCCGGGACACCCTCGAACGTCACCTGCGACCGGTCGACATGCCCGAGGACAAGCGGGGTCCGCGCGGGGCCATCGGCCGGCTGCGGGAGAAGGCCGAACGGTTCGCCCCCGGAGCGGGCAGGAAGCACCGGGCCGCCGCCTCCGATGCCTACGAGGCGGCCAAGGTCGCCGGCAACTCGGAGCGGGACACCCCGTCGGTGGTCGAGCCGGCCGGTGACGACGGAGGTGCCGACTGATGCCGACCCTCCTGGGCGGCGTGCTCGCCGCCCCCCTGCTCGCCGCGACCCACGCCTCGACGGTCGACGTGCTCACCTTCGCCGTGGCCGCCACCATCGTCCTGGCCGGGGCCGTCGGGGTCGTCATGGCCCCCAACCCGGTCCACGCCGCCCTCTTCCTCATCATGACCCTCTTCGGCGTGGCCGTGCTCTTCGTGGCCCAGCGGGACGACTTCCTCGCCGTGGTCCAGGTGATCGTCTACGCCGGCGCCGTCGTGGTGCTCTTCCTCTTCGTCATCATGTTCCTCGGGGTCGACCGCGAGGAGAACCGGGCCGTCGAACCCCTCCGGGGCCAGCGCCCCCTGGCCGTGGCCCTGGTGGCCCTGGGCCTGACCGGACTGGTCCTGCTGGGCCAGATCGCCCACTGGGCCACCGGTCAGCCGTCGACCTCGGGTGTGGCCAACGGCACGGAACCGAACGTCAACCTGCTGGGCCAGTCGGTGTTCACCACCTACCTCTTCCCCTTCGAGGTGACCTCGGCCCTGCTGGTCATCGCCGTGGTCGGGGCCGTGGTGCTGGCCCGTCGTCCGGCGTCCGCCGGCGACGACGAGGTGGGCATCGACGCCACCGGTGCCATCGAGTCCGGCGACGACACCGCCGAGGAGGGTGACGTGCTCGAGGGCGACGCGGCCGACCCGGCCGGTCGGGACGGCCACGCCGAGGACGCCGACGACGTGGAAGACGAGGTGGCCCCGTGACCGTGAGCGCCAACTGGTACCTGTCCCTCGGGGCCGTGCTGTTCTCCATCGGAGCGCTGGGCCTGCTCATCCGGCGCAACGTCCTGATCATGTTCATGTGCGTCGAGCTCATGCTGAACGCCGCCAACCTGACCTTCGTGACCTTCGCCCGTGAGCTCAACGACATCGGCGGCCAGGTCCTGGTGTTCTTCGTCCTGGTGGTGGCGGCGGCCGAGGTCGTGGTGGGCCTGGGCATCGTGGTGGCCATCTACCGCAGACGGTCGAGCACCTCGGCCGACGATCTCCATGCGATGAAGGGCTGAGGGCGTGCTCCACCTGACCTGGCTCATCATCGCCCTGCCCCTGGCCGGCTTCGTCGTCCAGCTGGCCCTGGGACGGCGCCTGGGCGACCCCGTGGCCGGCTGGGTGGCCACGGCCTTCGTGGCCCTCTCCTTCGTCCTGTCCGTCGGGGTCTACCTGTCCCTGCTCAAGGTCGTCGCCCCGGTGCGGTCGTTCTCGCAGACCCTGTGGACGTGGATCCCCGTGTCGGCCGGGCCGGGGACCAACGGTCTCCACGTCACGGCCAGCCTCTACCTCGACCCGCTGTCGATGACCATGGTCCTGTTCGTCACCGGGATCAGCATGCTCATCCACATGTACTCCGTCGCCTACATGAAGGGCGACCGGGACTTCCCCAAGTTCTTCCTGTACCTCAACCTGTTCGTCGCCTCCATGCTCATCCTGGTGCTGGGCAGCAACATGCTGGTCACCTTCGTCGGCTGGGAGGGGGTGGGGACCTGCTCGTACTTCCTCATCGCCTTCTGGTTCACCCGGGAGTCGGCGGCCAGCGCCGGTAAGAAGGCCTTCATCTACAACCGGATCGGTGACGTCGGGTTCCTCGTGGCCATCTTCCTGACCTTCGAGCGGACGGGCACCCTCGAGTACCAGGCCGTGTTCCAGGACGTCAACAAGATCGGCCCGGGGTACATCACGGCCATCTGCCTCTGCCTGCTGCTCGGGGTGATGGGCAAGTCGGCCCAGATCCCGCTGTTCCCGTGGCTGGCCGATGCCATGGAGGGCCCGACACCGGTCTCCGCCCTCATCCACGCCGCCACCATGGTCACCGCCGGCGTCTACCTGCTGTGCCGGGTGAACCCCCTCCTCCACGCCTCGCCCGACGCCGCCTTCACCGTGGCCTGCGTGGGGGCGGCGACCGCCTTCATCGCCGCCACCATCGCCTGCGCCCAGGACGACATCAAGAAGGTGCTGGCCTACTCCACCGTCTCGCAGCTGGGGTACATGTTCCTGGCCATCGGGTGCGGGGCCTACGAGGCGGCGATCTTCCTGATGATCGCCCACGCCTTCTTCAAGGGACTGCTCTTCCTCGGCTCGGGCTCGGTCATCCACGGGCTCCACGACGAGCAGGACCTCAAGCGCATGGGCAACCTGCGCCGCTACATGCCGATCACCTTCATCACCTTCGCCGTGGGCTGGCTGTGCATCGCCGGGGTCCCCCCCTTCTCGGGGTTCTGGGCCAAGGGCGACGTGCTGGACAACGCCTGGGCCGCCCACCCGGCCCTGTGGTTCGTCGGGATCTTCACCGCCGGGCTGACGGCGTACTACATGAGCCGCCTGACCGGGCTGGCCTTCTTCGGCAAGGACCGCTGGAAGGACAAGTCGCCCCTCGACGCCGGGCGGGACATGGTCGAGCACCACAGCGAGGGTTCGATCCCCGCCCCCCACGAGTCCAACTGGATCATGACCGTGCCGCTGGTCGTCCTGGCCGTCTTCGCCGCCCTGGCCGGGGCCCTCGACGCCGCGGGCCCGCACCTGTCCCTGGCCCACTGGGTCGACCCGGTCTTCACCGACACGCTCTACAGCGACAACGAGGCCGTCCACACCGAGTGGCTGCTGGCCATCCTCGACGCCATCGTGGCCATCACCTTCGTGACCATCGGCCTCCGCCTGTGGATCACGCGGGCCGACCGGCCGAAGCTCGAGTCACGGGTACTGCGCCACTCGTGGTACCTCAATGAGATCTACGACTTCCT
>Ga0302154_10002119_pt1 | contig 15435 bp, 8 predicted proteins | sample I_Bog_N2_3_FD_193507 | JGI IMG/M metagenome (GOLD analysis project Ga0302154, IMG submission 193507) | Peat permafrost microbial communities from Stordalen Mire near Abisko, Sweden - I_Bog_N2_3 | ecosystem: Environmental > Terrestrial > Soil > Wetlands > Peat | place: Sweden: Abisko, Stordalen...
CGTCGACAAAGCCGCGCGCCGCCCACGACACCGCCCGGTGCCGCGCCATCAAGGCCGGCGCCAGAGCCGCGCCGAGCAGCAGCGCCCCGATCGCCGAGAACGCCGACACGATTGCCGTATTGGCCAAGCCACTCAGCAAGAGCCCGCGCTCACTCCAGACAATGCCGAAATCATGGATCATGCGGCGGCCTCCGCCGCCATCTGCCGGCGCTCGATCAAGCGCTGCAGCGACACCAGCGCGAACACGATCGGCACATAGAGCGCGACCGCGAACAGCATCGGCGGCAGCGGCTCGTAGGTATCCGACCCGATCCGGACCGCGGCGCGGGTGATATCGACCACGCCGACCACCGCCAGCACCGGCGTCACCTTGATCAACAGCGACATCTCGTTGACGAGGCCGGGCAGGCTGACCCGGATGATCTGCGGCAGCACGATGCGGCGAAAGCGCAGCCCGGCCCGCATCCCGACCGATTGCGCCGCCTCATACTGGTCCTTCGGAAATCCCATCAGCGCCGAGCGCCAGACCTCGCAATTGAAGGCCGAGGTATTCATCACCAGTCCCAGAATCGCCGCCGAGATCGGATTGATCGGCACCCCGACATTGGGCAGCGCGAAGAACAACAGCAACAGCAGCGTCACCAAAGGTGTGGCGCGGAGCACGCTGACATAGACGGTGACGAACTGGGCCAGCACCGGAATGTTGGCCCAGCGGATCAGCGCCAGGCCAAGGCCGATCGGCAGCCCGATCAGGATGCCAGCCAGCGACAGCGACACGGTCACGACGGCGCCCTGCAACATGGCTGCGATATCTTCGCCGCTCATCCGTCTTCATTGCTCCTTCACGTCTTCGCCGACCGCATACGTCAAGTTGCATCGCGAGCGTCGTCCCGATCTCTCACCGTGATTCCGGGATGAACCTTCGGTCGGCGGGTGCCGACTGAAGGCTCAGGCCCGGAATCCATCGCGCTCCAAGCGTGATGGGAGATGGGTTCCGGGCTCGCGCGTCCAACGCGCTGCAAGCGCGTCGGACCCGCGCCCCGGAACGACGACCAGCGGAGATGTGCGAATCCGATAGTCACAACTGAGCTAGCTTTCAGAATTCCGGCTCGAACTTCACCGGCAGGTCCGGGAAGGATTCGCCAAACCATTTCTGCTGCAGTTCGGCAAAACGGCCGCTGGCCTTTTGCTTGGCGATGAACTCATCCAGGAAAGCCACCAGTTCCGGGCTGTCCTTGCCGACCGCCCAGGCCGGGAAGGATTTTCCGGACACCGCCTGCCCGATCTCGAACACCTTGGGCTTTTCCGCCACCAGAGTCTTCAGATTGATGATGGTGTTGACGACGTAATCGACACGGCCCAGCGCCAGATCCTGATAGGCCTCTGGGTAGGAGGTATATTCGACGATCTTACCGAGCTTGCCGCCATCCTTCTCCAGCATGCCGTTGAGTTCGGGCAGCCTTGCCAACAGCGCGCTGCCGGCCTGGACGCCCACGGTCTTGCCGCTGAGATCCTTGATCGAGGTGATCAATTTGTCGTCCTTGCGCTTGACGTAGTAATGCGTGGTGTCGGCGATCGGGCTGGTGAAATCGAGCGACTTCTTGCGCTCCTTGGTGACGATCGCAGCTGTGATCGCGACGTCATATTTGCCGGTCGAGACGCCGGCCAGGATGCCGGTCCAGGGCAAAATTTCCTGCTTGATTTCGAACGGCGCATATTTGCGCAGATCATCCAGCATCTCGTTGTCGAAGCCGGTCGGCTTGCCGTCCTTGACGAACTCGAACGGTCGGAAATCATCCTCGGTGGCGACGATCAGGCCGCGCTTCTTGATCTCCTCCATGGTAACGGCGTTGGCACGGCCGAGCATCGGCAGGACGAACAGGCCGGCAAGCGCCCCGATCATCAGGCGACGCGACAAAGCTGTGGTGTGGGCGAGCGGCGTGTTGATCATGGGTACGACTTCCTTGGTTGATGGGGATGACGATGTCTGGTCTCGGTCTTGTCTTCCATTGCGGCTGATTGAACCCTGAGGACCTGCGATCGGCAAGCGGGTCATGCTTCAGTTCGCTTCAATCGAAATCGAAGCCGTGGGCCCGCAGAAAAGGCGGGAATGCCGCGCCTTCGGCCTTAGCGGCCTGGCGCGTCTTGTCCTCCGACCAGCCGTAGAAGGCCGGCTGGCCAAATTCGGCATGGCCACGCTGCTGCTCGCGCGGGATGGCATGAATGGCGTCACGCCTGCGGTCGTAATCGTCGACGGCCTCGGCCAAGGCGCTGTCATCATAGCGGTCGCGATGGGTCGTCAGCCGCCGCGGCAGCCGCAAACTGACAAACCCGTCGCCCGCGGGATAGCCGAGACATAATCCGGCCACCGGAAAAACCAGGTCGGGCAATTCCAGTATCGCTGCGACCTTATCGATCTCGTTGCGAAGGACGCTGATCGGACAGGCCCCGAGCCCGGCCTGTTCCGCGCACAGGATCATGGTCTGCAACGCCAGCGCGGCATCGACGCTGGCGTTGAAGAAGCCTTCCAGGGTGCCGTTCCGGACCGGCTTGCCGCGCAACTCCCCGAGCCGCTGCAGCCGCCTGGCATCGCCGAGAAACACATAGAATACCGGCGCAAGACCAATCCAGGGCATGCCGGGGAACAGCCGGCCGATCGCAGCGCGCCGGTCCGGATCGCTGACCCGCAGGATCGAGGCCTGCTGGAAATCCGACTTGGCCGAACTGCTCAAGGCGGCTGCGACCAGCAGATCCAACAGATCATCGCCGGGCATGGCATCGCTATAGCGGCGCACGGTCCTGCGCGCGATTACCCGCGCAATGAAGCCATTGTCGGCAACATCCCCGCCGGTCGGGCCGCCATCGCCGAACCGCCGCTCGATTGCCTCTTGATAGGACATCCGCCGCCACCTCTATCCGGTTCCGCAGACCCAGCGAGCGGCTGGCCCAATCCCATCACGCAACCGAATCATAATTGTGGGAGCAAGGGATATGCCAGAACGCACCATCACCCCCGATGCCTGCGAAACACGCCGCCGCCCTTGCGTACGCGCAAACGCTTGCGAAACATCGACGAATCTTCCGTAGCCGCGGTTCCGAACGACCTGACTGCGACGCCTGCCTGGTCATGCCCCAGACCTTGGCACCCGCGGGCTCCGGACAGCCGCTTTCGAGGCAATGTGCACAGATTGTAGCCGCCCGATCAATTGTCCAGGTATCAGGCATAGATTTTCTGCAAAGGAAGGTGCCGCTGGATCTTTCTCCTGAAGGGAGAGCTTCGCGCACCTTGACGCGCGAAACCTGCTCCTTCGTCATTGCGAGCGTCAGCGAAGCCATCCGGCTTTGGCGCCGCACACGAAGCTGGATGGCTTCGTCGCGAAGAGCTCCTCGCCATGACGGGCCCTACCGTCCGGTCCTAGCTTCAGGACAGGCATACCGCCCGTTTTATTCGGGTCGGACGAAGCCCGTGCAGAACTCGCACTGCTACTTCGCAGCCAGCGCATGACAACTGGCGTTGTTCCTGTCGGGCGCGAGGTCGATGCCCGGATTGCGATCGAAAAAGCCGCTCGGCATCAGCTTGAAGCCGGTGAAGATGCAGGGCTGCACCGGAAAATCTTCGGGGCGGACCTGATGGTGAAGACCGAACACGTGCCAGAGGACGATGTCGGCATTCTCGATGTTCCGGTTCTTTTTGACGAAATCGGCAACACCTCCGGTGCCGTCCGAGTGGTTCATGTGCTCGCCGGCCGGATAGCGCTCTTCCGGATCGTAAGCCGTAACCCAGAGCTGATTCTTGATGAAATTCGACCGTTTGCCCGAGGGCGACTCGGGATGAATGAATGGCGTGACCGGATGGCTCGCCTCGAGCTTGTAGGCCGTGGGCGTCCCCACCCAGTTCCTGCGGTTGGGGTTGACAACCTTCCAGGCACGATGCGTCGCCGGATTGACCTGGCGGCAGCCGCCGAGTTCGGTTTTCAGAACCGTCTCCTCCTCGTAGAAGCCGTTGCCATAGGCATTGTCGGGCCCCCAGGGATCGGCATGCGTGTTAAGTTCCACGACGCTGTTCTGATCGCCGTCGACATTCATGTCCAGTCGGGCACAGAAAATATGCTGATGAATATGACCGACCACGCCGGGCGCGACCTCGTTGCCGTATTTGCCAGGCTGGCCGGGCAGGCAAGCGGCCGTATTGATGATGCCGGTGGCCTTCAGTTCGAACTGGATCGAACCATCGCTGTGGAAGTACCAGAACAACCCATACTCATAATTCGCGACGGTCGCGATGCACGAAATGACCAGCCGGCGTGCCCGGCGCGATTCCACGTGGTTGGAGCGGAAGTCCCAGTGCTTCCACAGCAGGCCGGCATCTTCCTCGTGGACGCAGATGGCATTTTCAATGGTGACGACGTTGCCATCCATGGTGGCGAGGTGGGCGTCGAGATATTCGATGGCGCCGAGACAATCACAGCCGAGCTTGAGCGAATTGGCCAGTTTACCGATGCCGTATTCGCCGATATCGAAGACATTCTTCCGGAAATGTCCCTTTTCGGTGGTGCCATAGGGCACGACCATTTCGACCAGCGAGGCACGATGCGCGATCGGTCTACCGTCATAGCTGATGTCGTGCAGGGTCAGGCCTTCGCGGGAATTGAAGCCGACCAGCACCGACCAGCGGTCCCAAATGATCCGATGTCCGTCGAGCTTGAATGAAACCCCTTCGGGCTGGACAATATCGAGCGGCTTGTACGGCATTCGCGGGTTCTTGATGAACTCGGCTTCATAGTTCACCTCGGCTGTGGGGATCGGAATGATCCCGTGATCATCGACGCGGATGATCTCATAGGTTCGGATGTCGACGACGGCATTGAGCCCGCCGATGGGGTGCGCATAGAGGTTGTCATTCTCCCGCAGGCGGACCCAGGCGAAGATGTGGGCGAGATAGCGGCCGTCTTCCCCTGGGATACCGAAATTGCCGGCCGACCAGGGATCGATGCAGACCAGCGACATGTCCTCAATGCCGCGTTTCCTGCAGGCCTCGATGAACGCGGGAGCCGCGCGCACCGCATCCTCGATGGCCGTGAACTGCTCAAGCTGGATCATCGGCTTGGCGGTCGGCAGATAGTTCGAAGCAACAACCTTCCCTTGGGTCAGCGAGACGATCAGCCGCCAGATGCCGTCCTGCTTGACCGTGAACAGATTGACCCGTGCGGTCCTGTTGATCGGCTCGCCGGATTTATATCGGCGCACGACTGACTTTTCTGGCTCCAGAAGTTCGATCGTCTCAAACAGGAACGCCTCGCCATACTGGGCGTCGTCGCGGACGATCTGCACAACCGCGCGAATTTCGGCCGCTGTCAGGGGATCGAGAGGGTGTTTCACGTCATCCGCTCGTTGACTATCCGAGGCGCAGGTACAGGGGGTGGCGACGGTATCCATGAGCTGTCTCCTTATAATCCTGCATATTGCCTGCCGCAGGGGCTTCGCTGCTCCCAGAAGATGCAAGGTCCGCGCTCGGAGCCGAGTGTGCGTTGCAAGGCGCTGTTCGGCGATACGTCAGTTAACCGATCCTGCTCACGCTTGTCGAGCAGCGCGAAGCAACGCCACTTGCTCTTCTCATGCCTCGGGAACTTCGGGCGGCGAGGCGGTTCGTCGCGGAAACAAGACGCACACGGATATCGCGCGCCTGACGGGCTTGACGCCTTTGATCGTTCGTCCTTACTTACGTCAGGCGTATTCGAAGCTGAACATCGATAACAAGGCCGCGCTGGCCAACCTCCTCCATCGCCGAGGAATTGCGTTGTCAGCTCAGCGCGGGCCGAGCTGCTTTATAGCCCATTGATCAGTACAGGAGAACAAGCATGTCTCTGGATACACTATCAACCGGTCCCGCCAATCCCAGCGCCAGCTTCGACCTGCTGCTGCGCGGCGGCCGGGTCATCGATCCGGCGATGGGGATCGACGGCATCCGGGATGTCGCGATCCGCGACGGCCGGATCGCGCTGGTCCAGGCCGACATTCTGCCGGCCAGCGCCAGGGAGGTGATCGATGTCAGCGGCCGGCTGGTGCTGCCCGGACTCATCGATACCCATGCGCATGTCTACCAGTATGTCACCGGCCGCTTCGGCATGAATGCGGACCTGGTCGGCGTGCAGTCAGGGGTGACCACCCTGGTCGATCAGGGCGGCCCGTCCTGCATGACCCTGCCAGGTTTCCGGCATTTCATTGCCGAGCCGGCGAAATCCCGGGTTTATGCTTTCCTCTCGGCCTATCTGGTCGGCGGGCTCGAGGGCCATTATTACCCCAATCTCTACAGCCCTGACGGCGTCGACATCGATGCCACCGTGAAGTCGGCGGTCGCCAACCGCGATCTGGTGCGCGGCATCAAGGCGCATGCCGAGATCGGCGGCTTCGCGCGCTGGGGCATCCGGGTCATCGAAATGGCCGCCGAGATCGGCCGCCGCGCCGAGCTGCCGGTCTATGTGCATTTCGGCCAGCTCTGGGGATTGCCTTCGAGCGGCGCCAATGGCGAGGACGTCGATACGATCCTGACCCGGGTGATCCCGCTGCTGCGCGCCGGCGATGTCCTGGCGCATCCGTTCACGCGGCATCCCGGCGGTTTTGTCAACCGGGAGGGCGAGGTTCACCCGGTGATCCAGGCCGCGCTCGATCGCGGCCTGAAGATCGATGTCGGTCACGGCAGTCATTTTTCCTACCGCCTGGCGCGCAAGGCGATCGCGGCCGGCATCGTTCCGACAACGCTCGGCGCCGACATCCACGGCTACAATACGCACGTGCCGGCGCCCGCCGGGACCCCGGGGCAGCATGCCGATGACGAGAACCATCCGTTCGCGGGCCAGGCCAAGTTCAGCCTGGTTCAGGCGATGAGTTCGATGATGGCGCTCGGGCTTTCGCTCGAGCAGGTGGTGCCGATGGTAACCTCGCATCCGGCGCAACTGCTCGGCCTCGCCGACCGCATCGGCGCGCTGCGGCCGGGCTATGAGGCCGATGTCAGCGTGCTGACGCAAAAAACCGGCCGCTTTATCCTGCGCGACAACGAAAAAACCGAAGTGGTGGCGGACAGCCTGCTGCAGCCGGTATTCTGTTTGCGCGCCGGCGTCCGCCATGATGCGGTGGCATCCATTCTGCCGCAGGCGGTCGCGGCCTGATCCGGCGACCAGCACTGGTGAATCAATTCGATGAAAATTATTGGTTGGATCATGGCGCGTTTGCAACCTCTCCCCGCTTGCGGGGAGAGGTCGGATCGCCGAGGCGAAGCGGAGCTTCGCCGGGGCGTTCCGGGTGAGGGGGAGCCTCCGCAAGCGAACTGGCAATGGCTTGAAGCAGTCCGTCAGCCACGATGTGGCACGGCCGGGTCGATCGCATCGCCACCGCGCCTGCTGAAGCTCCCCCTCACCCGAAATTCGCTGACGCGAATTTCGACCTTTCCCCGCAAGCGGGGCGAGGTTTGCGACGCGCAGTTTGCAGCTGCGGCCCTTAGAGGGCGCCGCTGATGTCGGAGGTTGCAGGCGACCCTGGCGCGAGCGCCAAACCCCCGCAGGGTGTCGGCGCGCGGCTGCCGCGCAAGGAAGATGATCGCCTGATGCGTGGACGCGGCCAGTTTGTCGGCGATATCCGCATCGCCGGGCTGAAGGATGTGGCCTTCGTGCGCAGTCCCCTGGCGCATGCCAGGATCGCGGCCGTGCATGTGCCGGCCGCCTGTCGCGATATGGTGTTCACCGCCGCGGACCTCACCGGCGTCAAGCCGATCCGCGCGGTGTCGGGCCTGCCCGGCTTCAAGATCTCCGAACAGCCGGTGCTGGCGAGCGGCAAGGTGCGCCATGTCGGCGAACTCGTCGCGATGTGCGTCGGATCGAGCCGGGCCGAGGCCGAGGACATCGCCGCCGCCGTGACCCTCGAGCTCGACGAACTGCCTGTTGTCCATGACATGCGCCGGGCGCGCGATGCGGACGCCGCGCTGGTCCACGAGCATTGGGCCGATAATGTCTTTCTCGAAACCAACTTTGAGGTCGATATATCAGCGGCGTTGGACGCGCCGATCCAGGTCAGCCGCGAAATCTCAACGGCGCGGCAATGCATGTCGCCGCTGGAGGGACGCGGCGTGGTCGCGAGCTTCGATCATCGGCTCGATCAGCTGACGCTGCATACCGGCTCGCAGATGCCGCATATCGTTCGCAACGGCCTGTCCGATTGCCTTGGCATCGCGCAGGGCCGGATCCGGATCGTGTCGCCCGACATCGGCGGCGGATTCGGTCACAAGGGCATTCTGCTGCCCGAGGAAGTCTGCCTGGCCTGGCTGGCGCTGCGCGACGGCACACCGTTGCGCTGGATCGAGGACCGCCGCGAACATCTGACCGCGAGCGCCAATTGCCGCGAGCATTTTTACCGGATCACCGCCTATGCCGATCGCGACGGCCGACTGCGCGGCATCGATTGCGAGGCGACAGTCGATTCCGGCGCCTATTCCTCCTATCCTTTCTCAGCCTGTCTCGAGGCGGCGCAGGTGGCGAGCATCCTGCCGGGGCCCTATCAGATGCCGGCCTATCGCTGCCGCACCTTTTCGGCCGCGACCAACAAATGCCCGATCCTGCCCTATCGCGGCGTCGCCCGCACCGGGGTCTGCTTCGCGCTGGAAATCATGCTGGACGCCGTCGCGGTCGCGGCCGGGATCGAGCCCGGCGAGGTTCGACTGCGCAATCTGGTGCGGCCCGAGCAGATGCCGTTCGACAACATCACCCACAAGCATTTTGACAGCGGCGATTATCCGCAGGCCCTGCGGCGCGCGCTTGAGGCGATCGATGTCGCGGCGGTCCGGGCGCGTCAGCGTGTCCCCGAACCGGACGGACGGTTGATCGGCATCGGGCTCTCGATCTATTGCGAGCAGGCCGCGCACGGCACCGCGGTCTATGCCGGCTGGGGCATCCCGATGGTGCCCGGCCACGAACAGGCCCAGGCGCGGATGACGCCCGATGGCGGCCTTGAACTGCGGGTCGGCGTGCACTCCCATGGCCAGGGGCTCGAGACCACGCTGGCCCAGATCGCCTATGAAATTCTCGGGATCGATACCGCGCAGGTGCGCGTCGTACATGGCGATACCGCGCTGACCCCCTATTCCACCGGCACCTGGGGCTCGCGATCGATGGTGATGGCCGGCGGTGCGGTGGCCACCGCCTGCATCGAGATCGGCGAGCGCCTGAAGAAGATCGGCGCCACGCTGCTGCAGCTCGATCCGGCCAACGTTGTGTTGCGCGACGGCCGGGTCTGCGGCCCGGCCAGCAGCGTGACCATCGCGGAAATCGCCCACACCTGGTACCGGCGGCCGCAGGACCTGCCCGCCGATGTCGATCCCGCGGGGCTGGAGGCAATCTCTGGCTACAAGCCGCAACGCGACAGCGGCACCTTTTCCTATGCAGCGCACGCGGTTACGGTGGCGGTCGATCCCGATCTCGGCGAGGTCGAGATTCTCGATTATGTCATCGTCGAGGATGGCGGCGTGCTGGTCAATCCGATGGTCGTCGACGGCCAGATCTTTGGCGGGCTGGCGCAGGGCATCGGCACCGCGCTATACGAAGAAATGCCGTTCGATGAAGCCGGGCAGCCGCTCGCGACCACGCTCGCCGACTATCTGTTGCCGGGTCCGACCGAGGTCCCCGAACCCCGTCTCGATCACATGGCGACGCCCTCGCCCTATACGATGTTCGGGGTCAAGGGCATTGGCGAGGGCGGTGCGATCGCGCCGCCGGCGGCGATCGCCAATGCGGTGAATGATGCGCTGCGCCCGCTCGGCGTCGAGCTGTTGCATTCGCCGATGTCGCCGCGCCGCATCGTCACGGCGATTCTCGCGGCGGCTGACCGGCAAAGACCCGCGGCGTGAAGGCGGCGGCGTTCGCCTACCAGCGCCCGGCGGATCTCAAGGCGGCGCTTGCCCTGATCGCCGCCAGCGGCGGCGCCGCCAAGATCATGGCCGGCGGCCAGTCGCTCGGTCCGATGCTCAATCTGCGGCTGATTACACCCGATCAGATCATCGACATCTCAGGGCTTGCCGAGTTGAAGCAGGCCGACCGCAGCGGCGAGGAACTGGTGATCGGCGCCTGCGTCACCCATGGCGATATCGAGGATGGACGGATTCACGATGTGACGCGCGGCGCGATGGCGCGGATCGCCGCCGCCATCGCCTATCGCGCGGTGCGCAACCGCGGCACCATCGGCGGATCGCTCTGCCACGCCGATCCGGCCGCGGACTGGGTCTCGGCGCTGGCGGCGTTGTCCGCCCGGGTGACGCTGCGCAGCCTCAAGGGCACCCGCCATCTCGCGGTCGAGCATTTTGTCACCGGCGCGCTGCAATCGGCGCTGCGCGAGGGCGAGATCGTCGAGGCCATCCGGGTGCCCAAGCTTCGCCCCGCGGCGCACTTTGGCTACGTCAAGGCCTGCCGCAAGCCCGGTGAATTCGCCGATGCGATCGCGGCCCTGCTGATCGATCCGGATGCCGGCACGGCGCGGGCCGTGATCGGCGCGGTGGATGCCGCGCCGATCGTGCTCGGCGACGCGGCCGAGCTGTTTGGCGGCCGCGTCACCGCGGATTTCGCGCAGGCCTTCGACGCCAGGGCCGCCGACGCGAGGCTTAAGCAAGCGGGCCTCAGCGACGCCGTCGACCGGCATATCCATCTGGCGGTGCTTCGCCGCGCGGTGATAGAGGCGTCCGCATGATCAAACTTGGGCTCACCGTCAACGCCCGCGCGGTCGAGGCCACGGTCGAGCCGCGCACCCATCTGGCCGATTTTGTCCGCGATCATCTCAACCTGACCGGCACCCATCTCGGTTGCGAACACGGCGTCTGCGGCGCCTGCACGCTGCTGCTCGACGGCATGCCGGCGCGCTCCTGCATCACCTACGCGGTCGCCTGCGACGGCGCCGCCATCACCACCATCGAAGGCCTTGACGCCGACGACATCGCCATCGAACTGCGCGCAGCCTTCAGCCGCGAGCACGCGCTGCAATGCGGCTATTGCACGCCGGGAATGCTGATCTCGGCGCGCGATCTGGTGCTGCGGCTGCCCGACTCCGATGAAGTCAGGATTCGCGTCGCCCTGAGCGGCAATCTGTGCCGCTGCACCGGCTATGTCGGCATCATCCGGGCGATCCGGTCGGTGATTGAACAACGCCGCGCGCGCGGCATTGCGCCAGTGCCGGGCGCCGGCCGAACCACGCTTGGCCCGGTCGGCGCGGGCCATGGCGAAGCAGTCACCCCCGCGGCCCTGGAAGAGGCCAGGGTCGAGGCCGTGCAGCCGCAGCGCGACCTCACGATTCCTGTGTTCACGCCGGCCCAGCGCTTGCAAGATTCGTTCGAGGTTGGCTATCCGCCCGCCCGCGTGTTCGAGATGTTCGGCGATGTCGCCGGCATCGCCGGCTGCCTGCCCGGCGTGTCGTTGACAGGCCTGCCCACCCCCGAACGGGTTGACGGCGCGATCCGCATCAAGCTCGGACCTGTGACAGCCGAGTTCCGCGGCGCGGCGCGGATCGAGCGCCATCCCGCCGATCTCTCGGGGCGGATCATAGGCATCGGCCGCGATCAGCGCCGCGGTTCGTCCACACAAGGCGAGATCGTTTATCGGCTGCACCCGATCAAGGACGGCGCGGCGACCCGGGTCGAGCTCGTGATCGGCTACAGCCTGCGCGGCATGCTGGCGCAGGTCGCCCGTGCCGGCCTGGTCCGCGACCTCGCGGCCCGGCTGACCGCGGAATTCGCGCGCAATCTCGATTCCTATCTCGCCGGCGCCGGGATGAATCCAGCGCCGGCCGCGCAAGATCTGAATGTTTTCACTTGGCTCCTGCACCTGTTTCGCGAGCGCGCGCGTGAGATGGCGCAGCGCTTCTTCCAAAGATGACAGCGACGTCATTGGAACGGATGATCGGTCGCGGATCGGTCGTCCTCTCGGGCCTCCGCTTCCCAGACGCGCGGCGGCGCCTCAACGATGCACCGCCGCCAGCACCGGCGAACCTGGGTCATTGGCCGCCAGCGCCGACGGATCGCCAATCAGCGTGCCGCCATGGCCGTCGCTGGCCATGCTGAACTGCGCCGCCATATATTGCCCGAGCAGCGCCAGGCTCGCAACATGGCTACCGTCGCTCACGGTAAGGGTACCGCCAAGATTGTTGGCGGACTCGGAGAAACCGAGCGTGGTGGTGGCCGGGTTGAAGGCGATATCGGCGAGATCGAGTTCATCCGACTGGCCGAAGCCCGCTATGGTGCCGGCGAACAACCGCGAGCCGTCGAGCTGCAGCAGGCTGCTGGCGCCGGAGGCAAAGGTCACGTCGCCGGCCAAGCCGCCACTGCCGATCTCGAGCGCGCCGCCGGAGATGACGGCACCCGCCACCGCGCCGCCCGACGCGACATCGACCGCGCCGCCGCTATCGACCTGCAGCCCGCTGACGCTGCCGCCGTTTTCCACCACGACCAAGCCGCCGCTCTGCACGGTCTCGTTGATCGCCGAGCCATGGACGTCTTGTGTCCCGCCGACGATTGCGCCGCTGGCCGAGCCGCCGGCCTCGACGACGAGCAGGCCGCCGCTTGATACCGTCGTGCCGGAGGCCGAGCCGTAGACGTCTTCCTCGCCGCCATTGCTGAGGATCCCGCCATTGGTACGACCGCCGGACGAGACGCTGATCGTGCCGCCGCTGAACACCGTGTAATTGTTGGTGAGATCACCGTCCAGGACGACGCTGCCGCCGCTCGAAACCAGAATGTGCTGGGTCGACCCGCCGGCGGCGATATCCAGGATGCCACCGCTGGAGACGGTGGCATAGGCCAGTTCGCCTCCCGACAGCACGTCAATCGTACCGCCGGAAATTCCGGTTCCAGTCCCGCCCGGCCCGGTCGAAAATCCCCCCGACGAAATCACCTCCAGGCCGCCCGCAAAGACCGCGACGTTGTTGGTGATGGTCCCCATCACATCCACCAGCCCGCCGCTTGATATCGACAGATGGCTGCCGCTGCCGCCCTCCGAAATCGTGGTGACGCCGCCCGCATAGTCGGTGAAGTAACGGAATAGGCCGCCTGAGAGAACCTCGACCGTGCCGCCGTGAATGCCCGTCCCGATCCCGAGCGCACCTGACACCACCCCGCCCGACGAAACGACCATCAGGCCGCCGCTTGAGATTGTGACGTTGCTGGTGACGGTGCCGAGAACATCAAGCTCGCCGCCACTGGAGATGGTCAGATGGTCGGCGATGCCGCCGGCGAAGATGGTGGTGACGCCGCCCGCGAAGTCGGTGGAAGAGCCAAAGCTGCCGCCGGACATCACGTCGAGCGTTCCGCCAAAAATCCCGGCGCCAGAGGCCGAGCCATAGACATCCTGCTCGCCGCCGCTGCTGATGGTTGCAACGTAAGCTACGCCATCGCTCTCGACGACCTCCAGACCACCCACGATCAGCGTCGCCACCGCCAGACCGTCGACGGTCAGCAGGCCGCCACTGCTGACCACCGTGTCGAGGGTCGTCGCGCCCGACTGAACCGAAACAGAGCCGCCGCTTTCGACGGTGAGATCATTCCCAGTCTGGCCGGAGGTAACAAGCAGGTTCTGGCCGCTGCTGACCAATTCGCTGGTCGAGATCCAGCCCAGTGCGCTCATCAACGTAAGATCGGTCGGCGTGACTTCGTTGACCGCACCCGAAGGGCTGTTGTCCAGATAGGAATCAAAGCCGGCGCTGGGCGCCCAATCGCCGAGATCGCCGCCATTGCCGGTAACGTAATTGTTCCAGGCATCCAGTGCGGTCACGCCGCCATCGATCGAGAAATAGGACGGCGCCCCGGTGGTCAATTGCGGGTCGCCGGGCGCCTGATAGCGGAACAGATCCATCGGCGCGTATGCGCCGGGAGCGTCGAGCAGAGAGATCCGGCCCATGACCTCGGAAAGCTCGTGTTCCGCGGTGCCGATGAAATAATACTGGCCCGCGACAGCTGTGTCGGACGCAAAGGAAAACGGGAGCGTGCTGCTAAATCCGACATAGCCGTCGAACGTTGGGCCGGCCTGCAGCAGCCCCAGTGCCTTGGCTTCCGCCGTCGTCAGGAGCAACTGGTCAGACGTCGGCGCCGTATCTGGCAGGCTGCCGGCGCCGGCGGCGCCCTCGTTGACAAGGGCCTGCTGCAACTGCGCGTAAGTGACGCCCGGATCAAGATAGCCGGAACTTTCGCCAAGCGCATTGGAATTCAAGGCATTGCCGGCGATCTCGCCATAACCGACATCGATGTTGATGGTGGCCGCGTTGGTAAAATCGCTCTCGTAAAGGGCGACCACGTCATTGAGCGCGGTCTTGAAAGCGGCCGGCGCCGAACCCGCGCTCGAATCGAAGGTCAGATTGATCGAAAGGCCGTTCGCCATCTCAATGTCGGTGCCGCCATTGCCGTCCGAGGCCAGCCGGAACGAAACATTCGATAAATTCTGTGTCGGATCCAGTTGCAGATCGTAAGAGATGCCATTGGCGACTAATTGCAGCAAGTTGCCGGCCTCAAGCTGGACGCTCCCGCCATTGGCGAAGCTGACGCCGGTCAGATCAATCGCATCACCGACCGCGAAACCGCTGATTACATCCCTTGGCATCGACGTGCCGCCGATGCTCAAGGTGCCACTGCTGCCTGAGAAATTCAGATTGTCCGTGATCGCAATGCTGGTGCCGCCGGTCCCGTCCGAGCTGAGCTGGAACGACGCATGCGAGAAATCCTGCGCGGCGTCGAGCTGCAGTTGGTAGGAATTGCCGTTCTCAATAACGTTCAGAACGTTGCCGGCCTGCAGCTGGACGATGCCGGCGCTGCCGAAGCCGACACCGGCCAGAACGATCGCATCGCCACTCGCAAAACCGCTGATCACTGCGGTTGGCATGGTGGCGTCGTCGATCTGCAAGGTGCCATTTGCCGCGAAGCTCAGCGAACCGGAGACACCGCTTCCGTCGGCAACCTCAAGCAAGCCGCCGTTGATCACGGTGTCGCTGGTGACGCCGCCGGAGGCGACGAATTGCTCGCCGCCGCTGCCGATCGTCGTGCCAAACGCAGCGCCGTCGCTGTTGACGATTTCCAGACCACCCAAGATCAGCGTCGCCACCGCGGAGCCGTCGACGGTCAGCAGACCCCCATTGCCGACGATCGCATCGCTTTCGCTGCCGCCCGACAGCACCGCGATGGTGCCGCCGCTTTCAACATTGTCGGCGAGCGACGAACCATTGACATAGAGCGTGCCGCCGACCTGAGAACCCGTATCAAACGCGCCGGATTCAACATATTCAACACCGCCGCTCTGGATGAAGTTGGCGTTGGAGTTGCCGTCATCATACAGCACGCCACCACTGAGCACGGTGTCCAGGGAAGCGAATCCGTAGACCTCCTGCGTGCCACCGACGAATGATTGGAACGCCGAGCCGCCCGCT
>Ga0302154_10002121_pt1 | contig 15426 bp, 9 predicted proteins | sample I_Bog_N2_3_FD_193507 | JGI IMG/M metagenome (GOLD analysis project Ga0302154, IMG submission 193507) | Peat permafrost microbial communities from Stordalen Mire near Abisko, Sweden - I_Bog_N2_3 | ecosystem: Environmental > Terrestrial > Soil > Wetlands > Peat | place: Sweden: Abisko, Stordalen...
AAGGCAATGACAAAAGTTGGTAGCGGCCGAGGCGAATTAGGCGAATTAAAGGTGAGGCGGGCGCGTCTTCCCGGCGGCGATGCCGTCTTTGTCTGTAGCAATCGATGTGGGTGAAGGAGCAAGGAATGCGTCGTAGAACGAGCTTGGCGGCTTCGGTGTTGGGAATGATGCTGTGCGTGGCGGTAGTCCGGGCGCAGGACTTGGGGGAAACGCAGCAGGGCGGAGGACGTGGGCAGTTTGCTGGGATGCAGCGGGTGGCGGGAGAGGTGACGGCTGTGGCCGGGACATCTCTGACAGTGAAGACGGAGGATGGGGCGTCGGTGCAGGTGGTGACCACCGACAATACTCGAGTGATGAAGGGACGCGGGGTGACGGTGAAGGTGGCAGATCTGAAGGTGGGGGATGGGGTGATGGCGGCCGGGATGTTGGATGCTCCGAACAAGACGCTGCATGCGGCGATCGTGTTTGCAACAGACGCGGCGCAGTTGAAGGCGATGAAGGAGAATTTGGGGAAGACGTACATCGTGGGGAAGGTGACGGCAATTGATCTCGATAGTGCGAAGATGACGGTGGAGCGGCCAGATCATGTCGCGCAGACGATCGGCTTTGACGAGACGACGTCATTCAAGAAGGGAGGGCGTGGAGCACGGATGGGTGGCGGTGAGGCGGGAGGTGAACCTGGCGGGGAGAGTATTACGCTGGCGGATATTCAGGTGGGGGAATATGTGCGAGGGACGGGATCGGTGAAGGGCGGGACGTTTGTGCCAGTGGAGCTGGTGGTGATGGAGCGCGGGCCTCGCAGGGATGGCGATGCGGAGTCGGGCGGAAAGGCTCGGCCAGGGAGCAACCCGAATCCTCGGTAGGGCGAGCGCAGAGCAGGGCTAGAACAGAGCGGAGCGAATTGGGCGCTGTAAGAGATTGAGGAGAGGTGTACGTGACGGCTTGGTCGGTAGGAGGGCGGGCGTGGTTTGCAGTGGCGATGCTTTGCGGGGGTGCGCTGATGGCACAGACGCCTGCAACGGTACAGCCTCCATCGGCGATGCAACCGGCTGCGGTGCAAGGTGGGACGATTCAGGGTCAGGTAGTCGCTGGCGCGAGTGGGAAGGCTGGAGGCGTTCCGCTACCTGGCGTTGCGATTACGGCCATGAATTCGTTGACGGGAAAGAAGTTTGCGACAACCACGGATATTGATGGCAAGTATGCGATGGCGATTCCTCGCAATGGACGATACGTGGTGCGGGCGGAGCTGGTGGGGTTTGCTGCGGTGACGCAGGAAGTGGTGCTGAATGGTGTGGAGGCCCAGGCGGCGAACCAGGGAATCACGATTGTGCCGAAGGCTACGGACTTTGGGTTGCAGTTGGCGAGCCGGGTAGCCGCGGAGGAGGCACGGCAGGGCGCAGGGCCAGGAACGCAGGGGGGAATGCAGGGGCTGAGTTTAGGTAGTGGTGTTGGGGACGTGGCGGATGCGACGACGGGGACGCGGAATGCGGGAGCGGTGATGCCGACGCTGTCGGGGCTGGGGGATGAGTCGGCCGATTCGGTGGCGGTGCAGGGGCAGGCGGGTTCGACGAATGGACTGGCGAATTTTAGCGAAGACGAGATTCGGCAGCGGGTGCAGGACGCAGTGGCACAAGCGCGGGCGAGCGGGATGCTGCCCGGTGGCGGCGATCCTACCAATGCGATTGTGGGAGCGCTGGGTGGGATGATGGGTGGTGGTGGTTTCGGTGGCGGCGGGTTTGGTGGCGGGCGCGGCGGCGGTGGTGGTCGAGGCGGGTTCGGGAGTGGGGCGTTTCGGAACTTCAATCCGTCGCAGCCGCATGGAAGCATCTTTTACCGGGGAGCGAATGGGGCGCTGGATTCGGCGCAGTGGTCGCCGACGTTGCAGCCGCAGACGAAGCCATCGTCATACAGCAATCAATATGGTGTGACGTTTGCGGCGTCTCCCTATATTCCAGGATTGACGAAGCCGAATTTGAAGCAATTTCTGTTCCTGAACTTAACCGGGCAGAAAAATCTGAATGCGTTTCTGGGTGGGCCGGAGCGGGTGCCGACGACGCTGGAGCGTGAGGGTAATTTTTCGCAGTCGACGCAGGTGGTGAGTGGCGCGACGGTTCCGGTAACGGTCTACGACCCGGCGACGGGGCTTCCGGTGGCTGGAGATAATCTTGCAAATGCGACGACGCCGATTTCTGCTCAGGCACTGGCGCTCTTGCAGTATTATCCGGCGCCGAATATTCCGACCAATGCGCAGGGATATAACTACGAGACGATCTCCAATGCGGGTAGCAATGTGGTTGCGCTGAACACGCGCTATGTTCGCACGTTGGGCGGCGCTGCGGGATCGCCGTTTGGGATGTTTGGGGGTGGCGGGGGACGTCGCGGCGGATCGAATGGGCCGGCAACGTTGCAGCAGAACATCAACATTGGGTACAACTACTCGCACCAGGCGCAGGACAATCGGAATATCTTCCTGCTGCTCGGCGGGGCTAGCGAGAGTGATGGCAATGGATTAAACGCGGGCTATACCGTATCGTACGGACGGCTGTCGAACCACGCGACGCTGACGTGGAATCGGCTAAATACGGAGTCGCGCAATTACTTTACGAACACAGCGAATGATCCGACTACGGCGGCGGGATTGACGATTCCGAATCGGAGCGGAGGGTTTGCGGATCCGAATTTTTATAACGGCTTGCCTTCGCTAAACATCAGCAACTTTGCGGGCCTATCGAATGCGACGCCGAGCCAGTTGATTAACCAGACGATCAGCTTTTCGGACTTCGTGGCGTATCGGCATGCGAAGCATAACTTCCGGTTTGGCTTGGACATTCGGAGGGTGCATGCGGATTCGATTGGCGGAAACGATCCGTTGGGGCAATTCACGTTTACGGGGTATGCGACGGAGAGCCCGGCAGATAAAGCTGCCGGGAGTGCGGCGACTACTGGATCGGGGTTTGCAGATTTTCTATTAGGGCTGCCGCAAAGTACGGCGATCCAGGCGGGACTATACAAGATTTATCTGCGGGACAATGTGTATGACTGGTACGTGCAGGATGACTTTCGGCTGGCGCCGAACTGGACGCTAAATTACGGCGTTCGGTATGAGTATTTCGGCCCGTACACGGAAAAGAATCATCGGCTGGTAAACCTGGACCATAACGCAGACTTTAGCGCGGTGGATCCGGTGGAACCGGGACAGACAGGGCTATATCAAGGCAAGTTCAATAGCAGCCTTGTGAATCCTGATCGGGCGATGATTGCGCCCCGATTTGGTTTGGCGTGGAGGCCGAAATCGGAGTCGAAGTGGTTGAAGCAGACGGTGGTTCGCGCAGGGTACGGAATCAACTACAACACAGGGCAGTTTGCGACGATGGCGAAGTCGCTCTCGTTCCAGCCTCCCTTTGCGGAGACGCAGACGAACGATATCCCGGTGCCCAGCACAGCGAATCCAACGCCGGCGGCTACGGGGTGCGTGACGACGACGCCGACGTCGACAGCGAACATGACGCTGGCGAATGGATTTGATTGCTCGACGGCAGAGACCATTCAGAACGATTATTCCGTGGATAAAAACTATCGGCTGGGAATGGTGCAGGCGTACAACGTAAATATTCAACGAGTGTTTCCGATGGGGATCGTCTTTAACATTGGGTACAACGGGGCGAAGGGCAGCAATCTGGATGTGGTGGGGTCGCCGAACAGCACGCCCGCGGGAGTGAGTACGCCGGGGGTAGCGCCGTTCTTATATGAGACTTCAGTGGCGGGATCGCATGCGAACACGCTCGTGGTGAGCGTGCAGAAGCGTCAGCAGAAAGGGATCGCGCTGGGGATTACGTACACGTACGGGCACTCGATCGATAACGCGTCGTCGATTGGCGGATCGAGCGCGACGAGTGTGCAGAACTTCCGGCGACTGGATCTGGAGGAGAGCAACTCGGCCTTCGATGTGCGGCAGAGCGCCACGGGTAATTGGCTGTTGGAGCTTCCGTTTGGACCGAACCGCGCCTACTTCAACAAGGGAGGATTCTGGTCGCATGCGCTGGATAATTTTTCGTTGAGTGGGACCTTTACGTTCTCGACGGGCGAGTACTTTACTCCGTCATATTCGGGCAGCCAGGAGGAGGCCTCGTCGGGTAACTTGTTCACGCTACGGCCGGACCGGGTGGTGGGCGAACCGGTGAAAGGTGCGGGAACGATCACCGACTTCTTCAACAAAGCCGCATTTGCGGCTCCTGCGGGGGAGTATGGGACGGCGTCGCGGAATTCGATTGAGGGGCCGGGGACGGTGTCGGTGGATGCGTCGCTATCGCGAACGATTGAGTTTGGATCGACGCGGAGCTTTGAGGCGCGCGTGACAGCTAACAACGTGTTCAACACGGTGCAATACAGCGGGATTAATACGACGGAGAACTCGGCGAACTTTGGCGAGGTGACGAGTGGCGCGGAGATGCGGAAGCTGCTGGTGCAGGCGCGGTACAGGTTCTGAGAAAAGCAAGTAGACAGTAGAGCGTAAAGGATGACGATGCGGCGATTGGTGGCGGCGGTAATGGCTGGGATAGTCGGTATGAGCGGGCCGCTTGGTACTGCGCAGGCAGCTGCGCCGGTAACGCAGGATCGTGGCGCGCAGACGGGTGAGGGGACGTATCGACTGAGCTTGAATACGAATATTGTGTTGACGAATGTGGTGGTACGCGACAAGAAGACGGGCGCGGTGGTGAAAGGATTGAAGGCGTCCGACTTCACGATTCTGGAGGACAAAAAGCCGCAGAAGATTATCAGCTTCGACTATCAGAATGTGGATGAGGCGGCAGTGCTGGCGGAGAAGTCTACGGCGTCGGGCAAGGCAACCGTGGCGGATTTGCTGGAGCGGAATTTTGCGGCTAGCCCGAAGGAGTTGAAGGACCATCGGTTGATTGTGTTGTTCTTTGATCTGAGCTCGATGCAGGACGAGGATATCGATCGGGCGGTGGAGGCGGCGCAGAAGTATGTGAAGACGCAGATGCAGCCGGCGGATCTGGTGGCACTGGTGAGTATGTCGACGGGCCTGACGATGGACCAGGATTTCACGTCAAATAAGGACGCTCTGCTTCGCGGGCTGGGCAGGTATAACGGCACGGATGAGACGGGGTTTGCGAATGGCGGGACGGGATCGACGAGCGGAACGGCCGATGATACGAGCGCGTTTGCGGCGGATGACACCGAGTACAACAGTTTAAACACGGACCGCGAACTGCTGGCGATTCGGACGATTGCGAAAAGCCTGGAGCGGGTGGCTCAGCGGAAGTCGATGCTGTATTTTTCGGGTGGGCTGACTCGGAATGGGATCGAGAACGAGGCCAGTTTGCGGGCCGCGACGAATGAGGCGGCGAAGGCGAACCTGGCGATCTATTCGGTGGATACGCGGGGGCTGCAGGCACTGCCGCCGGTGGGTGATGCGAGTACGGGAAGTTTGCGCGGGAACTCGGCGTATAGCGGGGCGTCGGCGACCACGCAGGTCAGCACAAATTATCAGTCGCAGGAGACGCTGGATACGCTGAGTTTGGATACGGGCGGTAAGTCATTTATGGATTCGAATGATTTTGCTCCCGCGTTTCAGCAAGTGCAGCATGACACCGAAGCTTATTACATCTTGGGTTTCCGATCGACGAACCAGCGGCAGGATGGATCGTATCGGCACTTGACGGTGAAGGTGAATCGCGACGATGTGAAGCTGGAGTTTCGGCCGGGCTACTATGCCGGCGCGGACTTCCAGCACCAGAAGACGGAGGATCGCGAAGAGGCGCTTACGGAGCAGATGAGAAGCGATCTGCCGGCGACCGATGTCGCTGTCTATCTCCAGGCCTTGTACTTCATGAGGAGCAAGAATTTGTACTTTATTCCAGTGAGCCTGATTGTGCCGGGATCGCAGATTCCCTTTGTAAAGGGCGGCGATCGGGATAAAGCTACGCTGGATATTGCGGGCGAGGTGAAGGACGCGCAGGGCATTGTGGTAGGGAATGCCCGGCAGACGGTGAAGCTGGCGGTGGATGCAGCGGCGGAGGTGCAGCGGAAGAATATTGAGTACTCGACTGAATTTACGCTGGCGCCAGGGAGGTATCACTTGAAGTTCGTGGTGCGCGAAAACCAGACAGGCAACATGGGAAGTTTTGAGACGGACATCCAGGTGCCGGACTTGAAGAAGGCACCGCTGAAGATGAGCTCGGTGGTGGTGGCGAGCCAGCGGACTCCGAATACGGACAAGCATGCGACGAGCCCGCTGGTAAGGGATGGGCTGGAGTGGGTTCCGAATGTGGCGCATGTGTTTCGGCAGAGTCAGCACCTTTATTTTCTGTACGAAGTGTATGACCCAGCGAAGGCGAAAAATGTTAAGAGCCCGGCTACTGCCATGCCGATCAAGCTGCTGACGAACATTGAATTCGTGTTGAATGGGACAAAGGTTTACGAGACGGCACTCGCGACAGCGACTTCGGTGAACGATCCCGAACATGATGCGGTGATATTCCAGGTCGATGTGCCACTGACACAGCTGAAGCCGGGAACCTATATCTGCCAAGTGAACGTGATTGATGATGCGGCTGGAAGCTTCATGTTTCCACGGCTGGCTCTGAAGGTGGCGGCACCCGCAACCGCGGCGGGCGGAGCACACTGACCGTAGAGGGAATGGAAGGGCAGATAGGATCGTGGCAACCGGGCCTGCAGGTGAGGTAGACGATATGTACTGCGAAAGCGATACTCCGAGAGCCGTGGCGGCGTCCTAGTAGGAACAGGCTGGCGTACGAACCAAAGGATGAATTAATCCCTTCGAGGAGGCAGCGAATCCAGGTCCCGGCGAGCAGGAGGCAGTCATGTTGATTATGCGGTGCGGGATTTTGGCAGTTTTGTTGGGCTTGGGAATGGCTCCGATTGGACGCGGATATGCGCAAGAGCCGGGGAGCCCGGCCAATTCCCAGGGAAAGATTCAACTGGATGTCGAGGTTACGACGGACAAAGGCAAGCCGACGGGGCTACTGGATGAGAAGGACTTCACGGTGCTGGATAACAAGAACCCTCGGCCGATTGTATCGTTCACCCCGGTGAAGGGGAAGGATGCCCAGTTGGAGGTGTTGATTATCGTCGACTCCGTAAACACTCCGTTTACGTATCTAGGATCTCAGCGTCAGCAGATTTCGAAGTATCTGCGCAGCAACGACGGCGTGCTTCCGTATCCGACCAGCTTCGCGATTCTAACCGACAAGAACTTTGAGTTGCACAGCGTGGCGACCAAGGACGGCAATGCACTGGCAGACCAGTTGGATCACGCGGACATCGGGTTGAGAGAGATCAATCGGAGCCAGGGGTTCTGGGGGGCGGCTGACCGTATGACGATCTCGCTGAATGCCCTACGCAGCTTGACGGAGGCGGAGGAAAAGCAGCCGGGACGCAAGCTGGTGCTATGGGTGTCTCCGGGTTGGCCGCTGTTGTCAGGCCCAAATATGCAGTTGGATGGAGGACAGGCGGACGATGTGTATCGGAATGCGATTGCGTTCTCACGGGAGCTACGCAACGCGGACATCACGCTGTACAGCGTGAATAGCTGGGGCGCAAGTGAATCGGTGGGGCGGGAGTTTTTTTACCAGAACTTTCTAAAAGGGCTGAAAGGGCCGGCCGACGCGGAATGGGGCAACGTGTCACTGCAGGTGTTGGCGACGCAGAGCGGCGGATTAGTGCTGAATTCAAACGATGTGGCTTCGATGATGAGGCAGTGTATCGCCGATGCGGACCAGTATTACCGCATTGTGCTGGATGCCGCGCCTGACGAAAAACCAAACATGTATCACCAGATTGAGGTGAAGGTGGCTCCGCGCGACCTCGAAGCTCGCACACGAACGGGTTACTACTCCCAGCCGTGAGGCTCGATGGAAGAATGCTACTTGTATGGGCAGTGACGGCAATCGGACTTGCAGCAGGAGCCGCGGCGGAGGTGGTAGGCGGCGGTGAAGACGACGTATGGGCCCTCCATGTAGAAGTCTTCGGGAGCAAGGGGCTCGATTGCCGCAGGCGGTTGCACGGGCTGTGGGATGGGGAGTTTATCGAGCTTGATCTCACTCATTAGAAGAGGCCGGGAGAGACGGCGGGTGCGGGGGTGCGAGCGGCGAGGGCTTCGGCGCGGAGCATGTCGGGGATACTGCGTATGCGGGCGACGCGGATAGCTTTGGCGGGCAGTTCGATCTTGGGGTTTTCCTCGACGGTGACGCCGTTCTGAAAGCTGACGGTGCGACCAGGGACTGCGGGGATGCGGTCGCCGGGGACGAGGATGCCGGCGAGGTTGAGAGGATCGGCTGCGGAGACGGTGATGGCTGGTTCGGTGGCTCGGGAGGCGTGCTGTGTGCGGGCTTTGCGGAGACTGTCGACGGCTTCGGAGAGGGCGTATTGCTCGCCGAAGGGGCCGGAGACGAAGCGGCCTCCGCGGATCTCGCCGCGGGCTTCAAGGCGGCGGAGGATGGGGAGTAGGTCGCGCCACTTGGGGGCGTTGGCTTCGCGAGTGAGGAGCTCGCGGAAGAGGACGCCGTAGCGGCAGAGTAGGATGCGGGCGTGGGCGTCGAGCGCGGCGTCGGTTTGCTTGGCGAGCGCGATCGCAGCGTGTGTGGTGTCCGTGGCGCGCTGACCTGCAGGTCTCTCCACTACGGCTGCGCCTCCGGTCGAGATGACATAGCTTTGGGTGGATGCGCAGGCGAGGAGGGACCAGCGGCCGGCGGTGGTGCGGGCGGCGGCTTTTTTGCGGAGGCTGGGCGCGGTGGTGGACGTGGTGGCGGATTTGCGGCGGGGGTCCATCATGGCGCGGAGCTGGTCGAAACCATCTGCTGAGGCGAGGCCAGCGGTGGCTAACTCCCAAAGAGCGGTGCAGGTTTGGAGCTTGGTGAGGCCGGAGAGACGCTGGAGATCGGCGGTGAACGCTGCGCCTTGCGTGGCAAGGAGGGAGCGGATTGCCTGGGCTTCTGGTGAAAGAGATTGGGTGAGGGTGGTCTCGTCGACAGACTTGGAGGCGAGCGCGTGGTGGAGCCACTCAGAGGAGTCGCGAAGGTAGAAGGTGATGGGTGCGGCGGTGGTGGGGATGACGCGGCGTGGGGCAGTTCCCTCCCCTGCTGACCAGGCCGGGTGCGGGGAGATGCGGCCCCAGGCGAGGACGCCGGCAAGGCAGAGGTTGTCGAGCCACTGAGGCTGATAGTTGGCTACGCGAGCGGGGAGCACGGTGCGCTCCCATTCGATCGCGGGGGCTTCGAAGCCTTCGAGCTGCTCGATGGCAGCCAGGACGGCTTCTTCGCCGGTGAGTTGCGTGTCGGGGGCGAGGTGGTGCCAGTCGAGTAGCCAGCGCATGAAGATGGCGGGGGTGACGGGCTCGACTTGCTTGCGGAGTGTGCCGAGGGTGAGGCGGTGGATGCGGTGCAGGATGCGGCGCTCGCACCACTCTTCTGCGTGGGGATCCGTGGTTGGCGGGTGCTCGAAGACGCCGCGCATGGAGAGGCCTTGCATCTCCATGGTGAGTAGGGATTGGTGGATCGAGGACGGTTGGAGATGCGTTAGCGCGGCGAGGTGCGCGGAGGTGGTCGGGCCGAGGAGTTGAAGATAGCCTTGCGTGAGGGTCAGGGTCGCGGCGTCGCGTGTCGTCGTGGCTGGGGCAGTAGAGCTTACATGAGGGGCTGAAGCCCCTTCTTCCGGAGTGGGCTGTGAGACCCAAGCCTGAAGGCTCGGGGTACCTGGATACGAAGGCCAGAGGAGGGCTGCTTCGGGGAGCCGCTCGGTGGCGATCCAGGCTGGGGTACCGTCGAGATCGATACAGTGCGCGCGGCCTTGTTGGGACAGGCGGTCGAAGAAAAGGGGCCAGTGTTGGGTCTTGGCTGGGGAGGCAGCTTGCAATCCCACCCATGACGATGATGAAGCCATCGTCATGGATGGGGCACCCGAGAGGTATGGGCTCGTGGAGCTGTCAAGGAAAGCGATGGGGAGGGCGATGAGTTGGAGGAGGAGGTCGTGGAGCTCGTGCTCGTCGCGGATGTCGGGCCAGAGCTGGGCGCGGACGGTGGCGATGGCGGCGGGGTCGATGTGGCCGGGAGCTTCAGGGAGACGCGAGGGGACGTTGCCGCGGGTGCTGACGGCGCGGGCGCGGCGAGCGGCGGCGTCCTCGGGGTCGAGGTAGGCATAGGGCATGGCGTTGATGAGCTCATGCGCGAAGAGGCTGGGGATGGGCGTGTCGACGGCGATGCAGCGGATGGTTCCATCGGCGATGCAGGCGAGGACTTCGAGGAGGCCTTCGAGATCCATCGCCTCGGTGAGTGTGTCCTTCATGACTTCGCGGACGAGCGGGTGATCGGGGATCTCGATGTCGCCGGTCATGGTTTCTGGGCATGCGGAGGCGTGGGGGAAGACGCTGGCGAGGAGGTCGTCGGAGCGGGTGCGCTGGATCTGGGGGGCGACGCGCTTGCCCTTCTGCATGCGCAGGAGTTGGAGGCTGCGGCCTGCGGCCCAGCGCCAGCGGTTCTTGAAGAGGGGCGATGGGATGCACGCCTGCTCGAGTAGCTCGCGGGCGGTGAGGGTGCTGAGGAAGTGGAAGACATCGGCGAGTGGGAAGCTGTGCTGCTCGGCGAGGGAGATGTTGATGCCGTTGTCGGTGGCGGCGGCTTGCAGCTCGAAGTTGAAGCCGCGGCAGAAGCGCTTGCGGAGGGCCAAGCCCCAGGCCTTGTTGAGGCGGCCGCCGAAGGGCGCGTGGAGGATGAGCTGCTGGCCACCACCTTCGTCGAAGAAGCGCTCGGCGATGAGGGTGGTTTTGGTGGGGACCGCGCCGAGGACGGCTCGGCCGTGGACGATGTAGGTGATGAGTTGGAGGGCGGCGGAGTCGGAGAGGAAGCACTCGCGTTGGAGGAACGCGATGGCGTCTTGGAGTTGTGCCTCAGGTGCAGTCACTACCTCGGACGAAATACAGGGGTCTCTCCACTCCGCTGCGCTCCGGTCGAGATGACGATTTTGTAGCAGATGCGAGGGGGAAATATTGCTGGTGCGCTCGTCGATCTCGGTTCGCAGGGCGCTTACGCCGTCGCTGAGTACGGAGGTGCGCTGGGGGGCTTCGCCTTCCCAGAAGGGGATGCTGGGTGGGGCCCCGTGTGCATCTTCTACCAAGACCTTGCCGCTGGGGTCTACGCGCTGGATGCGCCAGCTAGTGTTGCCTAGAAGGATGACGTCGCCGGGAGAGCTGTCGACGGCGAAGTGCTCGTCTAGGGTGGCGATCTGGACGTTCTCGGGCTGGAGCATGACCGCGAAGATGGAGGTGTCGGGGATGGCTCCGCCGTTGGAGATGGCGATGGAGCGCGAGCCTCGGCGGGCGTGGAGATGGCCCTGAACGCGGTCGCGAAGGATGTAGGCGCCGTAGCGGCCTCGGGAGTTCTCGATGCCGTTGTGGAGGAGGGCGAGGACCTCTTCGTACTGCTCGCGGGTTAGGTTGCGGTACGGGTACGCGCGGCGGAGGACGTGGAAGAGCGCGTCTTCGGACCATGACTCCGCGCCGACCATGGCGACGATCTGCTGCATGAGGACGTCGATGGGCTGGTCGGGGATCTCGAGGAGATCGAGTTCGCCGGCTACCATCTTGCGGAGGAGGGCAGCCTGCTCGAAGAGGTCGTCGCGGGTGGTGGCGAAGAAGCGGCCCTTGGGGATGGCTCCGCGCCAGTGACCGGCTCGGCCTACGCGCTGCATGGCGACTGCGACTGCGCGGGTGGTGGAGATCTGGCAGACGAGGTCTACGGTGCCGATGTCGATGCCTAGCTCCAGCGAGGCGGTGGCGATGAGGATCTTGCACTCGCCTGCCTTGAGGCGCTGTTCGGCGTCTAAACGGAGCGTGCGGGAGAGCGAGCCGTGATGCGCGGCTACCGCGTCTTCGCCAAGGCGGTTGGAGAGCTCGAAGCTGATCTTCTCTACCAGCTTGCGGGTGTTGACGAAGACTAGCGTGCTGCGGTGTTGCTCGGCTAGCGCGGCTAGCTTGTCGTAGATCTCCTCCCACATGGCGATGGAGGTGATCGAGGTGAGTTCGGCAGAGGGGACTTCGATGGCCAGGTCGAGGGTTCGGCGTTGGCCTACTTGGATGATGGTGGCTGGTTGACGCGTTCCCTCAGGGGCTAAAGCCCCCTTTCCCCGAAGAGGACTAACGGACGGGCTGAAGCCCGTCCCTTTCAAGGATGCCTTTTGGCGATCCGAGTGGGTGCCGGTGAGGAACGCCGCAACTAACTCGATGGGATTCTGGGTTGCGGAGAGGCCTATGCGCTGCGGTGGTGCGCTTAGGCCGGTTAGCATTGCACCGGGAACTAGGTGGTTCTCACCGCAGACCAAGGCGTCGAGGCGCTCGAGGGTTAGGGCTAAGTGGGCGCCTCGCTTGTCGTCGGCGAGGGCGTGGATCTCGTCGACGATGACGGTTTGGACGCGGGTTAGGTTCTGGCGCGACTTCCCTGCCGTGAGCAGGATGTAGAGCGACTCGGGCGTGGTGACGAGGATGTGCGGCGGATGCTTCAGCATCGCGAGGCGGTGCTTGGTGAGCGTGTCGCCGGTGCGGACGCCAGTGCGGATTTCGGGGCAGAGATAGCCGCGCGCGATGGCTAGCTGCTGGATCTCGGCTAGCGGTGCGTCGAGGTTCTTCTGGATGTCGTTGGAGAGGGCTTTGAGGGGCGAGATGTAGACGACGTGCGTGTGGGGCGCGAGGCGGCCCTCGATGGCAGCGCGCAGGAGTTTGTCGATGCAGACTAGAAACGCGGACAGAGTCTTACCCGAACCAGTCGGCGCGGAGATGAGGGTTGGATCGCCGCGGAGGATTGCGGGCCAGCCGTGGATTTGGGGTTCAGTGGGCGAGCCGAACTTGGTAAGGAACCACTCCTGCACGATGGGGTGAGCCCAAGCGAGATGGGGGTCGGTGAGGGTGAAGGGTTCCGAGATTGGGAGGAGCTCGGGCATGGGATATTGTAGCGCGGGATTCGCGGTTTGTTCGCCCAAAGGATAAATGTCTACAATGGACACGATGAGGGCGGAAGAACGCGCGTTCCTGCTGGAGCGACTGACGGCGAGTGAGGCAAAGTTGCTGGCGTTGGCGGAAGGGATGACGCCGGAGCAGTGGCTGTTTCGCGAGATGCCTGAGCGCTGGTCGATCGCGGAAAACTTTGAGCACCTGGTGCTGTTTGAGCGGTTCATTCGCGGAGTGGTAGCGAAGGTTATCGCAACGCCGGCGGAACCGGAGAAGATGCAGGCGGTTGCGCGAAAACAAGATTCGGTGCTCGAGCTGGCGGTGGTGGGAGAGCGGAAGATTGAAGCGCGTGAAGTTGTGCGGCCTGTCGGCGGTTTCGTGGATGCGGCAACGATGCAGGAGATGCTGAGGCGCGAGCGTGCGGAGACGATTGCCTTCGCGCGAGAGGTGCAGGCCGATCTGCGCCAGCACTTCTTCCCCCACCTCACGCTGGGAGATCTTGATGGGTATCAATGGCTGCTGGTGATTGCGCAGCACAGTGACCGTCATGCCGGGCAGATCAAGCGGGTGATGTTGGACCCTCGCTATCCCCATACGCGGGGGTGAGTTGCAGCGGTTGGACTACATGTTGCCAGCACCGATGTCGGCGGATTTTGCTTCGGCGCTGTTGGGGTCGAGGTATTGCTCGATGGTTTGGTCGAGGATGCCGCGGGCGTTGAGGATGAAGTCGATGGCATCGCGGCCGGCGCCCTGGCCTCCGGGATTGGGGGTGGTGTAGTGGGCGGCGGCCTTGGCTTGTGGACGGGCGTTGGCCGTGGCGATGGCGAAGCCTACTTTGCGCATGACGGGGAGGTCGATGATGTCGTCGCCCACATAGGCGATTTCGTCGAGGGTGCAGCCTTCGGCGGCGATGATCTTGTTGAGCGCGTCGACCTTGTTGGACTGGCCCTGGTAGACGTGGTCGATCTTGAGGTCTCGGGCACGGATGGCGACTACCTGCGATTGACGCTTGGTGACGAAGCCGATTTTGAGGCCGGCGAGGCGGGCGATGCTGATCCCCATCCCGTCGTGCGCGGAGAAGGATTTGACCTCGGTGGCGCGGCCATTGGGGTCGCCGTCGAGGGGCGGGATGATGGTGATGTCGCCGTTGGTGAGGACGCCATCGACGTCGTAGAGCAGGACTTTGACGCGGCGGGCGCGGTCTTCGGGGGTGAGATCGGACATGGATTGATGATAGTTGAGGGAGAGACAGTCAACAGGGAGACAGCAGCAGCGGGGTGGGGGACTTCCCATGCTCCCGACTGTCTACTGTCTGCCCTTACTGTCTACTGTCTGTCTTTAGCGGCGCCAATGGCCTTCCACCCAAACATAGCCTCCGGGACCTGGACGCCAGTGGCCGGGAACCCAGCGGGCACCGCCGTAAGGTGGCTCAACCCAATGGCCAGGAACCCAGACGTAACGGACTCCGTCCCAGCGATGGAAGCCGGGTTGCCAGACCCAGCCGGGGTATGGGGCGGCGGGAATAACTTCAACGGGTCGCGGTGGAGGTGGTCCGATACGGACGACTACCTGAGCTCCTGCAGTAAGCGATGCGGAGAGGAGAATGCCACCGGCAATTGCGAGTAGTTTATTCTTTGATTTCATAGACTTCAACTCCTTGTAGAAATCGTGATCCATGGAAGCTCAGACCTTGCTGCGCCGAAAAAGTTGCGGCGACAGACGGGCTGATTCCACGAGTAATGATTCGACTAGAAGACTCACCCGTTGCCTCGGAGGCTGGGTCTGCGAGGGGTCATTCTTCGCTGATTTGGGGCGCGGGAGTTCCTCCGTTGAAAAGAGCAGCGGCTTCGGCCTTGCGGCGCTCCTTTTCCTTCTCCTCTGCCTGGAGCATGTTCCAGTAACGAGTGGCGGTGCCAGGGCGCTCCCAACTCTGAGTTTCCTCGGGGTCTTCGGGATCTTCGTCGGGAGCGATGAGCCTGCTGCCGGAAGAGTCGAGGACCGTCTTACTGACTTTGCCGGGATCGCGTTTGGGCGAAGGGTTAAGCTTGTGTGCGTTGGAGCTGGCGACCTGGAGACCGTAAAAGAGCATTGCGGCGTGTTTGGAATCGATGCGACCTTCGGCCAGGGCAGTAATGACCATGGAGAGGGCGATCTGGATGGAGTGACGGTCCTCAAGGGGCGGGAGATCGAGTTGGAAGGGAGGCTCAGTGGGTTCGGCGAAGATGGGGTCGCGTTGGGAGCCGTCCTGCAGAGAAATGGGGCGAAGAACGGTGGGGGATACCTCGCAACGCGGATTGCAGCGGCCATGGCGACGCTTGATTTCGACGTGGTAGTAGCAAAAGACCTGGTTGGTCAGCGCGGGCGAACCGCAGCGCTCTCCGTTAATTTTGATGTGACGACAGAACTTGGTAGGCATGTGTTCCTTTTTTGAAGAGTCCCCCTCCCCCCTT
>Ga0302154_10002125_pt1 | contig 15418 bp, 18 predicted proteins | sample I_Bog_N2_3_FD_193507 | JGI IMG/M metagenome (GOLD analysis project Ga0302154, IMG submission 193507) | Peat permafrost microbial communities from Stordalen Mire near Abisko, Sweden - I_Bog_N2_3 | ecosystem: Environmental > Terrestrial > Soil > Wetlands > Peat | place: Sweden: Abisko, Stordalen...
ACACCTACAGCGCCTACGGCGAGAGCCCGAGCCTCGCCGGCAACGCCTTCCGCTACACCGGGCGCCGCGTCGATGCCGAAACCGGCCTCTACTACTACCGCGCCCGCTACTACTCCCCCAGGCTCGGACGCTTCCTGCAACCCGACCCCATCGGATATCAAGGCGGCCTCAACCTATACGCATATGTCGGCGGCGACCCACTCAACCTGACGGACCCGTCCGGGCTGATCCAAGAGGCGGTCGGGAACGCGGTGAACGCCCTGATCCAGAACCTCAACCCAATCGGGACGGCAAATGCGCAGGCTGCTCTTGGATTATGTGCCGCCGGGCCCGCCGGATGCGCGGCAGGGGCGTCGATAACTGCAGGCCAGATTATCCTGGGCGGTGCAGCGGTGGCAGGCGCTGGCGCGATCATCCTAGAAAGCCAGGACCAGGGTCTAAACGGTGGCTCATCGACGTACCGGCAGCGGGCACTGGCAGACGCGGGGATTGATCCCGGAGACGCTGGGGATTATCAGGTTCATCACATAGTGGCGCAGAGTGCTTCAGTTGCCGGTCCGGCCCAAGTGGCACTCAGCAACGCGGGGATTGGAATTCATGACCTTGATAATCTGATTGCTCTGCCCACAGCGGTGCATCAGTCGCTAAATAATCCTGCGTACTACAACGCAGTCAACGCCGCGGTCGTAGGTGGTTACCAAGCTGCCGGGACTCCTGGCGTATCGGCTGCCCTGGCCCAAATCAAGGCGTCGCTCCTGGCGAAAGGAAGCTTCCCATGAAATTTTGGCTGATGAGCTTGGCAGAGGGCCCACTTAGCAGCCCACTTGGCAGCGTCATGCCTGATACCGAATTTTCCAAGGCCGCCTCTCTTTGTGGAAGCACGCCGGCTGCCGTGAGGAAAGTGTTTCGTGCCGCGAACGCAAATACGGTCGAAATGCAGCTAGCTAAGGCCGGATCTCCGACCGTAGAAAGAGAGCATCAGGTGATTCCGGATCTCCTTTTTTGGGTATCAACACCGATTTTCTCTGAGAGAGCTGCATCGCTTGCAATCGAGTTTGGTTGCGACTCCGAAGAGTTCTGGCCGTGCCGATTTGACACCAACCAAGAGGAAAAGTTCTTCTTTCATCTACCCCTAAGGAGCTTTGATATTATCGATTACGAAAAATCGAGCTTTTCGATGACCATTCCCAGTACACCACCTCTCCCCATGTTCATTCAAGCCATTACGATAAAAGAAGTGGTCGGTTTTATTGCGCCATGTTTCAGAGCAAGCATACCTGGCCGCGAACAAGTGCTTACTGAATTATTTGTTCTGGATAATTTTAAGAGCGCATGGGAGTTAAGGGGATTTAGCGGTGCTGCATTTCGTTTGCTGTCAGATTGATCACCTTGGGTCGAATCCATGCGTCCCGGGTCGGACGGCGAGGCGGCCGGGTGGATCGCTGGCTCGGGCCCGGCTTGGCGGATAGTTCTTGACATAGTTATGGGCGGCTGGATTCTAAAGGCGGGCGTGATCCCGCCACCCGACCTCAACAAGTTGAGCCCTCGCTGATCCTGGCGCTGATGGCAAGTCTTGCGGCCCGCGGAGCAGTGGATCGTTGCGTTGGAAGCGCAGGTTGCGACGTTGACCCAGCCGCCGAAGACCCCGGGCAACTCGTCGACACCTCCCTCGAAGGGCCAGAAAGAGGACCGTCCGGCACCCGGCGGTAAACGTATACGCATATGTCGGCGGCGATCCGCTCAACCTGACGGACCCGTCCGGGCTGATCCAAGAGGCTGTCGGAAACGCGGCGAACAGCCTAATCCAAAATCACCCGCAAGCGGTCGGCGGAACGCTTGTCGGGCTGGGCGGAGCACTTGCTCTCACCGGCATCGGCTCCGGGCCAGGTGTTGCAACAGCAGGGGCTGGCGTAGCGATCCTGAGCGGTGCAATCGTAGTGACAGATGCCGCTGCCGTCGCAGTGGGGGCTGCGGCAGTCGCGACCGGCACCGTTCTGATGAACCAGAACCAGGGGGATCAAGGCAGCAGCAGCAGCAGCAGCAGTGGCGGCGGCACGAGCGGTCCGAGTTCCACCTACGACACATCGATCACCTCGCCAGGCAGCCAATACCCGAACGTTAGCACCAATGTGACTGCGACGGATTTTCAAGCGACCCTACAACAGAACGGCTATAACGTTGTTAAACAAACCAGCGGATCAAATGGCCCCGTTACGGTACTAAGCAATGGTAACTCGACATATACGATCTACACTAGAGGACGAGTACTGGCCAATCTGGCGCCCCAGTATTTTGGGCCTAATGGGAACTCAGTCAAATTCTCGCTCTCTGGTCCGTGATGTCTGGGCTTTCGGAAAGGAGCCGTAACGTGATATCAACGACTGCAGACGATGACTGCAAGCGGTTGGCCTTGAATAACGCGTCGCGCTCGCTCGACTTCGACCGGCGCCTTCCCGAGCGGGTTTTCTCCGTGGACTGGTCGCGTTTTCGGTTCTTCCAGTCTGACCGGCTTTTTGTCGGGAAATTCATTGTTGCGTTGCACGATCTTCTGGCCACGGAGGGCGGAACAACGGGCTGTCTAGTGAACCTGAGCGAAACACGCTCCTTTAGCCAAGATGAGGTGGCTGCCTGGTTTCTGGACACGACGACAATGGAAGACGAGTTCGTCACGCGGCTTCGTGGCGATAACCCGGCCGAGGGCTGGCTCTACGCGATGGATCGGTACGTCTGCGCTTCAGATGTAGGGCAGTGGTGCATTTACAGCGAGAAAGAAAACGATATTGCCGTCATAGGTTTCCACGACGACAAGGGGCTAAATGACTTCCGCCAAACCGTCGAAGACTTACAGGCTTTGTCGTTAGATACGATCGAGGACGTTTCATCCGGCCCATTCCCGTTCAACAGCCTAACGCTGGCATGGCGCGAAGCGCTCAAAAGGCATTACAAGGAGACGACCTAAAGAGCCCGTTTTAAGGAAATTTACCCCTCGCGCGCTGCATGAGACGACAGGCTGGGGACACCTAACCCAGCGCGCGAACACGACAGTGCCGGCACGCGACTTCTCGCCCAGCCGTCAGGGTAATCGCACTTCAGAATGATGCGAGCAGGCGGGACAGATAAGCGTCGTCCCAGCCGGCCCGTTTGAACTTGCCACGCAAGGAGCCCTTGGAGGCGTCCTTTTGCATGACGTTCAGGGCCATGTGTCGCAGGACAGCGAGGTTATGAGGTCCGTTGCCCACTCGGGTCCTGTCCTGGTCCTCGTTCATCACGACGTCCAGCCGCCAGTGCAGCTTATTTTCGACGCCCCAATGTGAGCGGGCCACCTCGTTGAAGCGTTCGCCGGATAGCGCTGTACTGAGCAGATAATGCGCTGTCTCCGTCGTCGTCTTGGCCTGCGTCGTAGTGTTGGCGGCGGTTTCTCGGACACGGACCACCTTGCCGATGGCGGCCAGGCCCGGCCAGCGATGATCATCCTGCAACCAGGCGATATCGGCCGACACCGTGGCCGTGCGGGTTTCGATGCGGCCGTGATCGGCATCGACCGTCGTATGGCTCGCGGTGACGGCAGACGCCGGGTCGTCCAAGAACCGCCTGACATCGTCATGCAGCGTGCCTTGGTTGCCCTTCAGCGCCAGGACGAAGTCGCCGTCTTGGTCAATGTGGTAGAATCGATCACGCCCGAGCCGGGCAAGCCCGGAGCCTCATGTCAAGCGCATTCCAAATGCGATTCCCCTGGCCCAGCCGTTCTGGTCCCTCCCGTCAGACCGAATAAGCGATTATGCTGCGCCATGAATCCGGCAACGACCATTGGGTCTCTCCTCCTTCGCCGAGGCGTCCTGGTAGGACCGGCACTTGAGCGTGCGCGCCGTCTGGAGGCGGAAAGCGGCGAGCGGATCGACCGGATCGCAGCCAAACTCGGCATGGTATCGGACGCCGACCTGGCGGGATCCTATGCCGAGATGCTCGGCTCATCAGTGCTCGGCGCCGCGGATTTTCCCACCGAGCCGGTCGCCGCCGATCGCTTGCAAAGCACTTTTTTGAAACACGCGCGGGTCATCCCGCTGGCTGAATCGGAGCACGGGCTGACGGTCGCCATGGCCGACCCGCTGGACGATGTGGCGGCCGGGGCGCTGGCGTTTGCCCTCGAAAAGCCCGTTGTCCGGCATGTCGCACTGCCGACCGACATCGAGGCGGCCTGGGAGCGGCTCTATGGCGAGGGCCGGACCTCGCCCGGTGTAGCAGCCGACGCGCTCATCGAGCGCGACGATGAAGATCGCGACGCGGACCTGGAGCGGTTGAAGGACCTGGCGAGCGAGGCGCCGGTGATCCGGCTGGTCAACGCGCTGATCACCCGTGCGGTGGAGACGCGCGCCTCCGACATCCATCTCGAATCGGCCGAAAGCCGGCTTCGCGTCCGCTATCGCATTGACGGCGTGCTCCGCGAGATCGAGCCGCCTTCGCCCGCGCTGAAGCAGGCGGTGATCTCGCGGGTGAAGATCATGGCCCGGCTCAACATCGCCGAGCGGCGGCTCGCGCAGGATGGCCGTATTCGCCTCGCTGTGCGCGGAAAGGAGATCGACCTGCGGGTTTCGACCACCCCCTCGATCCATGGTGAAAGCGTGGTGCTGCGGATCCTGGACCGGGGTCATCTCGCGCTCGACTTCGCGACGCTCGGCTTTGACGCGACGCTGCTGACGCCCTTCCTGGAGATCCTGCGCCGGCCGCATGGGATCGTGCTGGTGACCGGGCCAACGGGTAGCGGCAAGACCACGACGCTCTATACCGCCCTGACCACGCTGAACTCGCCGGATAGCAAGGTCCTGACCGTGGAGGATCCGGTCGAATACGTGCTGGAAGGCATCAACCAGGTCCAGGTGATGCCGCAGATCGGGCTGACCTTCGCGAGCGCGCTGCGCAGCTTCCTCCGCCAGGATCCCGACATCATGATGATTGGCGAGATCCGCGACCTGGAGACCGCCCAGATCGCCGTGCAAGCCGCGCTCACCGGCCACCTGGTGCTCTCGACCGTGCACACCAACGACGCCGCGAGCGCGATGACGCGGCTGCTCGACATGGGGATCGAGGACTACCTTCTTACCTCCACGATTAACGGCGTGCTCGGACAGCGCTTGGTGCGTCAGCTCTGCCCGGCGTGCAAGGAGTCCTACGCCGCGCCGCCCGAACTTGCTGAGCGGCTTGGCCTCGTCGGGCTCGCCTCGTCCGGACATATCACGCTCTGGCGCTCGATCGGGTGCCCGGCCTGCAATGGCACGGGGTTTCGGGGACGGACGATGATCCTGGAACTGATGGTGATCACCGACGCGATCCGGCCGCTTGTGTTACGACACGCCGAGGCACGGGAAATCCAGGCCATGGCAACCGAAGGTGGGATGCAGACCATGTATGTGCACGGGATGCGGAAGGCGCTGGCCGGCGTCACCACGGTGGATGAGGTCGTGCGCGTCATCCGCGACACCTGAGCCGGATGGCCCGGTTTGTCTATCGTGCGCTGTCGGCTACCGGCGATGTCGTCAAAGGCGAGGTCGAAGGACCAGACGCGGCCAGTGTCATCGATCGGCTGCATGCGCAGGCGCTGCTGCCGATCGAGGCCACCGAGAAGCCGACGCAAAGTCCTGGCTTCACGCTTCGGCTTGGATCGTCGCGCAGCTTGCCGGGGCGCGAGCTGGCGCTCTTCAGTCAGCAGCTCGCGCGGCTGCTGAAGGCCGGCCTGCCACTTGATCGTGCGCTGGAGATCCTCGCGACACTGGCCCGAGATCGCCGGGTGGGCCAGGCTGTTCGCCGCGTCTTGGAACGGGTTCGCGACGGGGCGAGCCTCGCCGAAGCGATGGCGGCCCAGGAGCGTGCCTTCCCGCCGGCCTACGTCAGCATGGTGCGTGCTGGAGAGGCGGGCGGAGCGCTGCAGGGTGTGCTCGCCCGAGTCGCGGATTTCCTGGTCCGCAGCGAGGCAATCCGCCAAAAAGTCGTCTCGGCGCTGATCTACCCGGCCATCCTGACCGTGGTAGCGGCCGGCTCGGTCGCCCTGGTGCTCATCGTGGTGTTGCCCCAGTTTCAGCCGCTGTTCGAGGAGGCCGGCGCACGGCTGCCGACCAGTACGCGCATCGTGATGGCGGCCGGTGATATCGTACGCGGCTACTGGTGGACGATTCTGCTGGGTCTGGCGATGACCATTCTCCTCTGGCAGCGATTGATGCGGCAGCCGGCGATCGCCACGCGACGCGACCGGATTGTGCTCAGGCTGCCGATCATGCGCGAATTGGTCAGTAAGTTCGAGATCGGCCGTTTCAGCCGAACCCTGGGAGTGCTGCTCGCGAACGGCGTGCCGGCACCCCGCGCGCTGGCGCTTTGCGGCGCAACGGTCGGCAATCGCGCCATCGCAGATGCGATCGAAGACGTGGCAACGCGTTTCAAGGAGGGCGAGGGTCTGTCGGAGCCACTGGCTCGTACCGGCCGGTTCCCCAGCCTGTCAACGCAGCTGATCCGGATCGGCGAGGAGACTGGCCGGCTCGAAGAGATGCTGGAGGAAGTCGCGGAGATCTATGATCAGGAGGTGCAGCGTGCGCTTGAGCGATTGCTGGCCCTGCTGGTTCCGGGAATCACGATTTCCATGGGTGTATTGATCGCGACGATCATCGCATCGGTTCTGACTGCGATGATCAGCATCAACGACCTTGCGGTGTAGGAGCGCATGCGAGCGCGCCCCGGTCGGGAGGCTTGGCGGGCACCGGCAGGTTTCACGCTCATTGAAATGCTGGTGGTCCTCACAATCATGGCCCTTGTGATGACCGCGGTTCCATCGATCATGGCGGGCCTGCCAACGATCCGCTTGCGGGCGGCGGCCGATGAGATGGTGACGACGCTTCGTATGCTGCGTGACCAGGCGATCAGGCGGGGCACGCCGACCGAGCTGGTGTTGGACCCGATCGGCCGGACCTACACACTGACGACCGACACGGCGCCGCATCGTTTCCCGACGACCGTTGAAGCGGTCATCTTTCAGCGCGCGGCCGAGATTCCCGGGGCGCGGCTGGCACGCGTCCGGTTTTTTCCGGATGGGAGCGCCACAGGGGGCACGCTGCTCCTCAGCCACGGCCAGCAGGCGGTGCCGATCACGATCGACTGGCTGAGCGGGCACGTCCGCCGGCCGTGACCATCCCCAGACAGGCGCGCCGATCGGCGGGGTTCACGCTGATTGAAGTGCTGGTGGCACTTGCAGTGTTGGCGGTCGGGTTGGGGTTCGCTTTCCGCGGTCTTTCCGGTGGATTTCTCTGGGTCGACCGGTCGCGCGACGAGGCGGCAGCCCTCTCATTGGCCGATTCGGTGCTCGCACGGGTCGGCCACGACATCCCCCTGCAGGACGGAACACTGACCGGACAGGCTGAGCAGGGGCTCGCCTGGCGGCTCGAAACGACGCCCTACGGCGATTCCGCACAGCGGTCAGACACCAATCTGATCGGGCATCAGGTGACGGTGACGGTGACGTGGACCGCTGATCGATTCGATCGGCAGATCCGCCTGGTGACGCTCCGGCTCGGGCCAAGGCCGCCCGGCACATGAAGCCCATGCCAAGAGGCGATGCCGGGTTCACGCTGCTCGAAATCCTGATCGCAACCGCTCTTCTGGCCTTGCTCACGGGTCTTGTCTTTTGGGGGGTAAGGTTCGGAGCGCAGTCCTGGACTACCGTGAACGCCCGGACTGCGGCGACGGCCGACTCGGCGTCCGTGGGCGATCTCTTCCGTCGCACGATTCGCCAAGCCTATCCCGCCTTCCTCGCAGCCGACCTTTCAGATCGGCGCGTGGCCTTCGAGGGGGATAGCGAAACCCTGGCGCTCATTGCCCCGTTGCCTGATGCGATCGAACCTGGGGTCATGGCTTGGCAGCGCTTCTTTCTCGCGGAAGAGCATGGCCAACGGTCGCTGTACTTCGCCTGGCGGCTCGATCTTCCCGCTGCGGATGGCCGCAATGGGCTGCCGGAGAACCGTGCCAAGCTGGCGGAGAGCATCCGCTCGATCCGCTTCGCCTATTTTGGCGCAATCAATCCTGGCGATCCGCCGCAATGGTTCGACCGCTGGTCGGGCCAGGCAAGTCCGCCCGAACTGGTCCGTATCCGTATTGAAAGCGCCGACCCAAGAGGGCCGATCTGGCCCGACATCATTGTGCAACCAAGATCGACCACGAGCACCGCCTGCGTCTATGATCCCACGGATGCAAGCTGCCGAAGAATCCGATGAGCACGCCCTCGGCTGGCCCGTCTGCCGGTTTCGCTGAAGGTACCATGTCACAGGTGGTCGTGCCATCGGCGAGCCTGAGCGCCACCGGGCGCGTTGGCCGTCCGACCAGTTCAAGCCTTCTCTCGCCCCCCGTCCTCGCTGCGGTTGGCTTAGCCCGTCGCGCCGTCGTCTGGTGGCTCGAAGAGCTCGCCGGCATGGTCCCGCGTCGGCTCGCCGACGCTTGGAAAGGTCGGGGCGAGCCCGCCACAGTTCTTTTGCTGACGCGCGAGGCGGCGACGCTCCTCCTTCCAGCACGCGGTCGGTCCGGGGCCGTTACGGTGGCTCTGGCGGATGTCAGTGAAGAGCCCTTGCGCGCGCGCGTCAACGCGGTGCTCCGGGATCGTCACCTGAGCAACGCCGCTACGGTCCGGCTTGACCCGGTGTTTGTTCACGAAGCGGAGGTGACCCTGCCTGCCGCTGCGGAGCCTGCGCTGGGACAGGTCATGCAGCACCAAATCGAGCGCCTCGTACCGCTGCCCGCCAAGGATGTGGTGTTCGCCCGACGCGTTGCCGCCCGAGCGCCGGACGGCAAGTCGATAAAGGTTCGTGTGGTCATGACCAGGCGCACGACGATCGACCGCGCACTGCAGGTTGCCCGAGCCGCTGGGCTGATTCCGAAGCTGGTGATCGTCGGCGACAGCGATGCTGATCGCGGGACAGCCGCCGCCGTATTCTGGCGCGCCGAGCGGCGCCAGGCGTCCCGATATCCGCGGCTGCTTCGTCTCCTTGAGGCACTCATCGTTGTCCTGGCGCTCGCCGCGTATGGGCTACATGTTGATCGTCTCGACCGGATCCGAAGTGCCCTGGAGGCGGAGGTTGCTCGCGCTCGGCAGGAAGCAACATCCGTGCAGGCCAAAGCGGAGACTCTGGCGCAGGCGAGCGAAGCACTCGACTTCTTCGAAGCACGCCGGCACGAAATTCCGCCGTTGCGTATCATCGAGGAGCTCACGCGGCTTATTCCAAAGGATAGCTGGATCAACCAGCTATCCTTGCGCGGACGCACAATCGAGCTGACCGGGTTTGCGCCTCGCGCGACGGAACTGATTCCACGCCTGGAAGCCTCCGCTCTGTTCGAGAAGCCACAATTCCGTTCCGCCATCACCCTGTCGCCGGACGGCCGGAGCGAGCGTTTCAGTGTTGCTCTTGCGATCAAACCCGATCGCGTAGCGCCGTGATGAACACCAACCTGTCGCCCCCGTTCCGACGTGCTCTGGCGGTGCTTGTTTTGGTTCTTGTGCTCTGGTTTGGCTGGACGGCGCTCCTCGCACCCCTGCTCTCGCTGACCAGCGACCGGGAGTCCGACATCACGGCGCTTGCCGATCAGCTGGCCCACCTTCGGGCGGTGATCACGCGCAAACCCGCCTTGGACCAGCGCACAAGCACTGTCGATAAGGCACTTGCGGCCATCGGAAGCTTCTGGACCGGCCCCAGCCTGACCGCCGTCAGCGCCGGCATTCAGAGCACTCTGCGACCGGCGATCGAGGCAGGTGGCGGGCAGCTCCGAAGCACATCCGATGCCGGCGAGGCGAACGAGCACGGGTTCCGACGGGTTTCAGTCCGCTTCAACATCGAAGGCACCGTGGAAACGATGCAGCGCACTTTGCTGGCGGTCGAGACGGCCAAGCCATCGCTCTTTGTGGAGAGCCTGATCGTCATGGCCCCGGAAATCAGCGCCAGCCGCGACCGACCGCCACTGCTAACCGTTGATTTGACCGTTGCCGGCTACATGCGGCCTGACGCCGGCTCCGCCAAAGGTTCACACACGTGAGAATGGTTGGCAACTTGACGGTACTTGCCTCACCCCTGGGCTGGCGCGTTGCGGTCGCACTGGGGACGGCGTTGGTACTGATCGCCGAACTCATCGCGCCTACAACCCTGCCCGTGATCGGAGAGCCACTTTCCACCGCTCCTCCTCCAAGATCGGTAGGCTCGGACAAACCGACACCCGCGGCCGACTACGCCGCTATCGGTCAGCATCCACTGTTCCACACTTCCCGCGAGCCCTGGTCGCCGCCCGCAAACGAGCCTCCCAATCCCGCCGCGGCGGTTGCACCACCCATGCGGGCCGCCCCGCAGCCCCCGCAGGGTTACCGACTTGCCGGCATCGTCATAAGCGACGGGGTGCGGAGCGCGCTGCTGCAGTCGGCGAACGGCACGACCGTGAGGCTAAAAGTGGGTTCGGTTCTCGATGGCTGGACCGTACGCGAGATCAATCGGAATGGATTGCGTTTTCAGGCGGACAGCGCGGTCTATGAGGTGAGCTTCACGAAGCATCCTTAAGGCGGTTGCGGCCCCGTGGCGAACAATTGGGCCAGGCTCAAGATTACGTGTAAAAGAAAGCCCTGCGCGCACCTGGAGATACGAAAACCTATTTGAAACAGCGGCCTAGCAAGCGCTCTATCCGACGACCTCGAACAGCCCCGCGCCGGTTCGAACGCCACCGAGCCGCATCGCCCGCTTCGGCTTGTGATCGAACCCTTTGCCAGCCGCTCATGAGCCGCCGGCCGGCCATTCAGGATGTAACGCCCTGCTTCACTCTCGGAATCGAGCCTGGCCGCTGATCCTCTGGCTCGCTCTGACGACGGCAGCTTGCCAGAGCACGCCACCGCCGGTCACCTCGTCGACTTTCGCCAAGCCGCGGCCTGAGGCCCGTAGCATGCCCCAATCGCTTGGCAGCAATGCGCGTGAGCAACCAATCCCCGTTTCGCTTGGTAACCAGCCACGTCAGCCGCTTGTCGCCCCGAGTGTTGATCTCGGCACCGGCCGCTTTGTCGGGGCTGACCCCGCCACTCAGGGGCAGTCGCGGACGCCCGCTATTACCCCAGGCGGCCCCGTCACACTCGATTTCGTCAATGTCGACGTTCGCGACGTACTGCGCAGCGTGCTCGGCGATACGCTCGGCGTCTCCTATGTGCTCGATCCCGCGGTTCAGGGCACGATCACGCTGCAGACGGGCCAGCCCATCCCACGCTCAGCCGTGCTCACCACGCTGCAGAACACGCTGCAGCTGAATGGGATGGCGCTGGTGGCCCGGGACGGAGTCTACCAGGTGCTGCCGATCGCCAATGCCGCGCGCGAGGCACGGTTAGGGGGATCTGGAGGCGGCTTCGTGACACGCACGGTCACACCGCAATACGTCGCCGCCGCCGATTTGCAGCGCGTACTCGAACCGATGCTGCCGCCCGGGAGTTCGGTCAGGGCCGAGCCCTCCCGCAACCTGCTCATCATCACCGGATCCGATCAGAACGTCGCTGACGTCCAGCGCGCCATAGCGGTGTTCGATGTCGACACGCTGCGCGGCATGTCCTTCGCCCTGCTGCCGCTCCGCAACGCGCAGGCGCGCGACGTGGCGAGAGACGTCACTGGCCTGCTGGGTTCGTCGGGAAGCGCGATTTCCAGCTTGGTCCGGGTGACCCCCATCGAGCGGCTGAACGCCATCCTCGTCGCAGCGCAACAGCCGCGCTATATCGAACGCGTCCAATCCTGGGTCGCACGGTTTGATCGCGGCACCAGCTCCGTTGACCGGCAGCTGTTTGTGTACCGGGTACAGAACGGCCGTGCGGCTGACCTCGCTGGGGTCTTGCAGAAGACGCTTGGAATCGCAGCCTCCTCTGCAGGTTCTGGCGCCTCGGCGTCGCCCTCTTCCGGCGGCGGGTCGCCCGACTACAGCGCGGGCAGCCCTGGGGGCGTCGGGGGAGGATCTGGCTTGGGAGCCAACACACCCGCTACGTCCGCGAACGGGATTCCCAATCCGTTGCTCGGCGGCTTGCCCTCCCCTGTTGGCCTCCCCCCTCAGCCGGGCCAGACACTGGGCGACTCAGGGGCCTCACCAGGCACCTCGGCGCCACCCACCTCAAGTGCCGATACGAGCGGCGTTCGCATTACGGCGGACGAAGCCAATAACGCCCTGGTAATCCGGGCAACCCTGCAGGAGTACCGTCAGATCGAAGCCGCGCTGCAACGGCTCGATCTTCTGCCGCTGCAGGTGGCCATCGAAGCGACGATCGCAGAAGTCACGCTCAACGATCAACTGAGCTTCGGCCTGGAGTATTTTATTCATTCCGGAAATTTCAGCGCGCTGCTGTCGCAGACCGCGGCGACCGGCACCGTTAATCAGGCCTTTCCGGGCTTCAGTTTCGGCTCCGGGTTCGGTGCGGCGCTCTCAGCCGTGGGGGGCAGCAGCGTGATCCTGCGGGCCTTGCAGCAGATCACCAATGTTCGGGTGCTCTCCTCGCCCAATCTGCTCGTGCTGAACAATCAGTCGGCGCGGCTACAAGTCGGTGATCAGGTGCCGATCGCGACAGCCTCCGCAGTGGGTACCCTCACCGCGGGTGCGCCGATCGTCAACTCGATCGAATATCGGGATACTGGTGTGATCCTGCGCATCACCCCACGCGTAAACGCCAGCGGTCTTGTGCTTCTGGACGTTGCCCAGGAGGTCAGCCAGGTCTCGACGACGACGACGTCCAACCTCGACTCACCAACGATATCACAGCGTCGGGTGACCAGTTCCGTCGCTGTCGCGGACGGGCAGACCATTGCGCTTGGCGGCCTGATTAGCGACAGTCGGAGCCAGAGCAAGAACGGCATCCCGGTTCTGCAGGACATTCCCTATGTCGGGTTCCTATTCGGTACACGAAGCTATCAGAACACGCGGACCGAGCTCATCGTGCTGATTACCCCACGCGTGATCCGCGGTCAGTCGGAAGCCCAGGCTGTCACCGATGAACTCCAGCGTAAATTGCCCATGACCATTCCCGTGGTGGCCCGCGCCCAATGACATCGCCGCAGGAATCGGAGCACGGCTTCGCGCTGGTCACCGCGCTTTGGGCCCTGGCGATCCTGTCCGTCATCGTGGCCAGTGTCTCGCTTACCGCACGCACCGAGGCGCGGCTGAGCCGAAACCGTCGAGAGCTCGCCGAACTCGGCGCAATCGCCGATGCTGCGATCAACATCGCGATCTTAAATCTTACGGACCGGCGCCTCGAACTGCGGCCCCCGGTTGACGCGACGCCCTTCATTGTCAACTTCGGCGGACAAGGCGTCCGCGTCTCGGTGCAGGACGAGGCCGGAAAGGTCGACCTCAATCAAGCCTCAGAAGATCTGCTGGTCCGGCTCCTTGGATCAGGCGGACTCGACGATGCCGCCGCTCAAGCGCTTGCGGACAAGATCATGGATTGGCGAGAGCCTGGCATTGGCAAGAGGCTCAATGGCGCGAAGGCGGAGGACTATCAGACGGCCGGCTATGCCTACGGGCCACGCAATGGACCGTTCGAAAGCATCGAGGAGCTCAAGCTCGTAATGGGAATGAAACGGGAGTTGTTCGACAGGGTCGCCGCGTCTGTTACGGTCTATGCTCAAGGGACCGACGTGAACCCGGCTGTCGCCCCTGCCGGTGTGCTCAGCATATTGCCGGGCGCCGACCCAAACCGTACAGCCGACATACTGGAACAACGGGCGAAACGCGCGACCGGCGGCCTCGACGACAACGCATCTCCGGTCGGGCTAGAGACAACCAGCCTGAGCGGACGGGCATTTAGCATTGTCGCCGAAGCGCAAGGACGTGACCTGATGAAAGCCCGACACACGGCGATCATACGTCTCAGCGGCCTGCAGGCTGCGCCAATTTGGATCTATCGATGGGACTGATCTTCCGTTTCGATCCGTTGCGACGATTCCTTGCTCGGATCGGCTGGGCGGCAATGGGCGCTGTTTGGGTGGTTCCGCTGGTCGTATCTGGATGTGCAACGGCCAATCTCACCTATCTGGCCGATGGGCAGCCGGCATATCAGGTGAACTGCAATCTGGGTCTCGACGGCTTCAACCGCTGCTATCGCAAGGCCGGCGAGATTTGCGGCCAACGCGGATTTGTTCTGTATGATTGGCAGGGTCGCACGCTTCCGGTCCGAAATTCCGACCCGAGCGAGATCAACATGGCCGGCTGGGAGGCGAAGAGCATTCTCGTCGCATGCAACCCAAGGTAGTCGGCTTGGCGAATGCGGGGTCTGCACTATTCGCGCCGCCGGCAATCTCGTTGGTTGGTCTGATCCCGCTCCATTCGTGGCGAAGCTGATCATGGGTTACAGATGAGATTCTCCTGCCCGGAGTCGCCGGATTGGCCGGGCGGCCCATGGGAGCACAAGTCGTATTCGCGACCATTCCGCGTCGAGGGATTGCGGTAGACATACGGATGGCTCCAGGCATCCACCGGGATCTGACCGCCTTTCAGGTAAGGACCGTTCCAGAGGTTGCTCTCGATTGGCTTGGCGATCAGCGCCTGCAACCCTTGCTCCGTGCTGGGATAGCTACCGACATCAAGTTTATACAAATCGAGCACGGAGGACAACCGCTCGATCGATTGCCGGGCGACCGAAAGACGGGCGGAACCCAACTGGCGCAATGCCGCCGGCGCCACAAGACCGATAAGCAGCCCAAGAATCGCGATCACCACCAGAATTTCGAGAAGGGTGAAGCCTGCATCTTCGCCCACACCGTTGCCGACCAGACACAGTCGCTGCGTTTTGTGGCTATTGCGTCGTGAAAGCCTTGAAGGATCGGACCGCCCTGTGAGATGGGGAATGCGCATTCACAAGCACTCGGGCTGGATATTGGAAGGCCGGGAAACGGGTCCATGACAGTTCCTTTTTTGGCCTGCATGGTCGCGGTTGCCGCGTTCTATCATCTTCCGCCTCGGGTTCTGCCCTCGATTCAGCTCGTCGAAGGCGGCACGATCGGCACCGTCCATCACAATGAGGACGGGTCGGAAGACCTTGGGATTATGCAAATCAACACACGTTGGAGCCCCGCTTTGGCGCGCTACACGGGGCTGACTCCCGCTGCCGTACGCAGCCGCCTCTTGTTTGACGGCTGCTTCAACATTGCGGCTGGAGGGGCGATCTTGCGTCTGTATCTTGGTGAAACCCATGGGGACCTAATGCGTGCGATCGGCAATTATCACTCTCATACGCCCGTTCGCAATGAGGCGTATCAGGCGATGGTTGTGCGATCGGCATGGCGGCTTTTTGGCGGCGTTGGTCGGCGCGGGCGGTAGGCGTCTGGGCTGGGTATTACTGGGAGCAGCCCAGGCTGCCGCAGGTGATGGTCTGGGTCGTGCGGTTGGTAGCGGGGTC
>Ga0302154_10002128_pt1 | contig 15402 bp, 15 predicted proteins | sample I_Bog_N2_3_FD_193507 | JGI IMG/M metagenome (GOLD analysis project Ga0302154, IMG submission 193507) | Peat permafrost microbial communities from Stordalen Mire near Abisko, Sweden - I_Bog_N2_3 | ecosystem: Environmental > Terrestrial > Soil > Wetlands > Peat | place: Sweden: Abisko, Stordalen...
GCATGAAAATCGGCAGCCCTATCAAACACTTGGGATCTGAAGCGACACGTTTCCTCAGTGTCCGTGATTCTGATCCATCTTCGCGGCATTAAACAGTGAGGCATATCCCGCAATTGCATGATGCATTGCGAATCGATGAGTTTACAGAAAACCTTCTGCAAGCGTGTGATATAGCGACCGGCGGCAGACGAGCGCACTCGCGCCACGGCCGAGAAATACCACCGCCATGAGCGGCAGCGTCAGCGCCCGATTGCCGGTCATCTCCGTGACGATGACGAGTGCGGTGAGCGGCGCCTGTACGACGCCCGCGAAGTAGGCCCCCATGCACAGGATGACCATCGCACCCGACGGCGCCAAGGGCCACCAGGAATGCAATTCCGCGCCGATGCCGGCACCCACGGCCAATGACGGGGCGAATATGCCGCCAGGTATCCCGCTCACGAACGAGACGAGCGTCGCGAGCGCCTTGTACAAGGCGAAACCGGCGGTCGGCAGCGCGTCGTTTTGGAGCAATTCGCGCGCCTCGGCGTAGCCTGTGCCGTAGCTCGTCGCGAGCGAGAACGCGCCGAGACCCGCGATGCAGAGGCCGCAGAGTGCGGCGAACGCGACCGGCCGCGCCGCGCGTAAGGCCTGCAGCGGCGCCGGCAACGACGCGCCGAGGCGCACCATGACGCGCGCGAAAAGACCGCCCAAAAGGCCCGCAACGACGCCGCAGACCGGCACGGAGAGCCACATGTGCGCGTCCGTCATGACGGCGGCCGTCGAACCGAAGTACGTGTAATTACCGACCAGCGCGAGCGAGGTGATGCCGGCGAGAATCACGGCCGCAAGGATCGTCGCGCTCGTGCGCGGCTCGAACGCGCGCCACAGTTCCTCGATCGCGAACACCACGCCCGCAAGCGGCGTGTTGAACGCCGCCGCAATGCCGGCCGCGCCGCCCGCCAGAATCAAACCTCGGTCGACGTCGACTGCCGCAAAGCGCGCAAAGCGGCGCAGCGCATGCATGATCGAGGCGCCGACCTGCACGGTCGGGCCTTCGCGGCCGACCGAAGCGCCCGACGCGAGCGCGAGCAGGGTGAGCAGGATCTTTCCCGCAGCGATCCTGAGCGACAGTACCCGGTCGCGGTCCGCCTCGGTGGGTAGCGCAAGCGCCGCGATCGTCTGCGGGATGCCGCTGCCTTGTGCCCCGCGGAACACGCGCCGCGTGAGCCACGCCGAGAGCGCGAGGCCCAGAGGTCCCGCGAGGACCGGCCACCAGGCCCAGCGCCCGCGCGCCATCGTGAAGGCATGCATGGCAAGATCGCTGCCCTTCGCGAACAGCACGGCGACCGCACCCGTCGCGATCGCTCCGCCCCAGAACACGAGGCGCCGCCGCCACTCGTCAAGATCGAGCGTGCGGTCGAGGACGGTCATCGCGGGCGGTCAATGAAACGGATTCCGTCGCATGATCGTCTGATCGCGGTCCGGGCCGGTGGAGATCATCGTGATCGGGACGCCGACCAAGGCCTGGAGCCGATCCAGATACGCGCGGGCATTCCCCGGCAATTCCTCATAGCGCGTGATCCCGGCCGTCGGCGTCTTCCAACCGGGCCAGTCTTCGTACACCGCCGCACAGTCGGCGAGGCGGCTCGTCAGCAATGGCGGCGTGTCGATGACCAGGCCGTCGATCGAATAGCCCACGCAGACCCGAATCGTCTCGAGGCCGTCGAGCACGTCGAGTTTCGTCACGCAGAGCGCCGAGCAGCTGCTGTGGATGACCGCACGCCGCAGCGCCACCGTGTCGAACCAGCCGCAGCGCCGGCGCCGACCGGTCACGGAACCGAACTCCTTGCCGACGCGCGAGAGGTGCTCGCCGTACTGGTCGAACAACTCCGTCGGAAACGGTCCCGCACCCACGCGCGTCGCATAGGCCTTGACGATGCCGAGCACCTCATCGAGGCGGCGCGGGCCCAAGCCCGTGCCCGAGGCGGCGCCGCCCGCCGTCGTCGTCGAGGAGGTGACGAATGGGTACGTGCCGAGGTCGACGTCGAGCATGGCACCCTGCGCGCCTTCGAACAGCACGTTGTGGCCGTCACGGCTCAGCCGTTCGAGGATGCCGGTCACGTCCGCGACCAGGGGCTTCAGCCGCTCGCCGAGCGCGAGGTTCGCGTCCAACACCTGCTGGAAGTCGACGGGGTCGGTCTGAAAATAGCGCTGCAGAACGAAATTGTGATAGTCGAGTATGCCGCGCAGCTTCGTCGCGAAGCGCTCGGGATCGAACAGATCGCAGACGCGAACGGCCCGCCGCGCGACCTTGTCCTCATAGGCGGGGCCGATGCCGCGGCCCGTCGTGCCGATCGCGTTCGCCCCCTGGGACAGTTCGCGTGCACGGTCGAGCGCGATGTGCGAGGAGAGGATCAGCGGGCACAGCGGGCTCACGCGCAGGCGCTCGAGGACGGGCACGCCCTCGGCGATGAGCGTGTCGGCTTCCTTGAACAGCGCCTCGAGGCAAATCACCACGCCGTTGCCGATCAGGCTCTGGACCTGCCCGTGCAGGATGCCCGACGGGATCAACGACAGGATCGTCTTGCGGCCGGCGATGACGAGCGTGTGGCCGGCGTTGTGACCGCCCTGAAAACGGGCGACGGCCTGCGCGCTGTCGGTCAACAGGTCGACGACCTTTCCCTTGCCCTCGTCGCCCCACTGCAACCCGATGACGACGACGTTCTTACCCATTGCGCGCCACCCACAGGAGCGCGAGGCCGGCCACCATGCTGATGAGGCCGCCCCAGCGCAGCTGGGTCGCATCGACCTGCGCGAGCTTTGCCATGATCCGCTGAGCCGCCGCCGGATTCACGAACGGCACGATGCCCTCGAGCACGAGATAGAGGGCGAACGCACCGGATAAGTAACGCAGCAATTCCGACCAGCCGATTTCCATGATGAGCTTTGCTTGGGGTTCCGCCGGCCGATATTTTATTTTTGGGCTTGAGGCTGCTTGAAATACTTGAAATAGGCGCTGTCCGGGGACACGACGAGGACGTCGGACTGGGTGCCGACCGATTCGCGATAAGACTGCATGCTCCGGTAGAAACTGTAGAACTCGGCGTTCTTCGAGTACGAGCGCGCATAGATCTCGCTCGCCGACGCATCACCCTCGCCGCGAATCTGGCCGGCCTGGCGCTGGGCATCGGCGAGGATCTGCGTCTGCTGCTTGTCGGCTTCGGCGCGCGTCGTCTCCGACACCTCGACGCCCTCGGCACGCAGCTTCGCGGCCTGCGCCTTGAAAGTCGCACGCATGCGGTCGAACACGGAATCACGGACCTGCGAGGGCAGGTCGATCTTCGTGATGCGCACATCGACGAGATCGACGCCGAGCTGCTCCGCGGCCGGGCGCGCATTCTTCATGGTCGCGTCGGTGAAGTCCGCACGTTCGGCGGTGATGACCTGCTGCAGCGTGCGCTGGGTCACGACCGTCTTGATGCTGTCCTTGATCGTCTCACCGAGCCGGTCGTTCGCGACGTCCTCGGAACCACCCGTCGATTCGTAGAACTTGCGCAAGTTGCCGATGCGCCACTTGACATAGAACTCGACGATCAGCTGCTCCTGCTCGCGCGTGAGAAACCGCTCCTGCGAGTACGGATGCGTGATGATCCGCTTGTCGAACTTCGTGACTTCGTTGACGAGCGGAATGCGGAAATGCAGTCCCGGCTGATAGTCCGAATCGATGATCTCGCCGCCGACGGACTTGATCGCGAGCTGGCCCTCGGAGACGGTGAAGACGCTCGCGCGGCCGATGAGAATGATCGCGACGAGGGCCAGCAGAACGTAGAGGATCCGGTTTTGCATCAGCGCACCCCCCGCGCGCGCGCGGGATCCTCAGGCGGGGATATCGTCACTTCGGTGGGCTTCGCCGGCGCGACGGTGAGCGTGTCGTTCGGCAGCGTGACCGACTGCGGCGATTGGGATACGAGCTTGTCGAGCGGCAGGTACATCATGTTGTTGTTGCCCGCCTTCGTGTCCATGAACACTTTGCGCGAGTTCTTATAGATGTTCTCCATCGCCTCGAGATACATCCGCTCGCGCGTGACCGCCGGCGCGTGGTCGTACTGGCCGAGAACCTGGTTGAAGCGCGCCGTCTCGCCTTCGGCGAGCGCGATCACCTGCAGCTTGTAGGCCTGGGCATCCTGCAACTCCTTGGCGGCCGCACCGCGCGCGCGCGGCAGGACGTCGTTGCGGTAGATCTCCGCCTCCTGCTGGTAGCGCTGCCGGTCCTTGTCGGCCTTGATCGCGTCGCGCTGGGCGTCCTGGACGGCTTCGGGGACGCCGACTTCATTGAGCTTGACGCCGACGATGTGAATGTCGAGTCCGTAACTCTCGAGCGTGTGCTGCATCAGGACGAGCGCGCGATCCGTGATCGACGGGTCGAAGGCGAGCGCCTTGTCGAGCGAAGATTGGCCGACCGCCTCGCGCATCGCGCTCTCGCAGACCTGATTGAGGGTCTCCTCGACATTGCGCACGCGAAACAGAAACTTGATCGGGTCGGGTTGCGTGTACTGCACGGCCGAGCGCACCTCGACGAGATTCGTGTCGGCCGTCAGCATGCTGGCGTCGTCGGCGATGCTGTAGACCTGCGACACGTTGACGATGTTGCTGGTTTCGATCGGCCAGGGCAGATGCCAGTTGTAACCCGGGCCCGAGGTCTCCACGTATTTGCCGAAGCGCAGGATCACGGCGCGCTCCTGGGCGTCGACGCGGTACAGGCCGCTGCCGATCCAGACCACGAAGAGCACGACCAGAAACGTCGCGAGCCCCTTGCCGAAGTTCGAGGCGTTCTGAGCCCCCCCGAGGCCGCTGCCGCGGCCGAAGAATGCCGACAGCCGGCGCTGAATGTTGCGCAAGACGTCGTCGAGATCGTTCTGGGACTGCTGCGGGCGGTTCCAGGGATTGCGTTTCTCGCCGCCGGGTTCGTTCCAAGCCATGCGTAATGCCTAATGTAAGTTGCTGTTTATGCGAGAAGCAGTGTGCGGCCGGCCACTTTAACCACCCGGCGCGCGCGCCACAAGCGGGGCTCAAGCCACGCGCTTCTCTTCGGGTTGTCGGGAGTCGTCCGCGGCGTTCGCTTCAGCGTCGGCCGGCCCGCCGCCGGGCACAGGCGGCCCGTCCACGTCGTGCGCCCCTGCGCCGGCATTATCCACGAGATCGACGCCCGCGCTGCCGGCCAATTTCGCGATCTCGGTCACATCGAGCTCCACGTCCATATTCCAGCTGCCGTCGTCGTTCTGGTGCTCCGCACGCACCGCGTTGCGGGCATAGAGGGCGGAACGCACCGAGGCGGCACGCAGCTCGATGTGCAAGCCGCGCCTGATCTGATTGGGCCGAACCGCGCGCACGATCGCCGCCTTAAGGTCATCGAGGCCCGCTCCGGTCGCGGCCGACGCCCAGACTTGCGCCGGGATGCCGTCCGCGCCGTCCAGAGCTCGCGGCCGCTCGTCCACCAGATCCGTTTTGTTGAATACCAGCAGTTCGCGTACCGCGCCCGCCCCGATGCCCTCGAGCACGGCGCGCACCTGCAGGATGCGCTCGGCGCGCGCCGGATCGCTCGCATCGACGACGTGGAGAAGAAGGTCCGCTTCGCGCGCCTCCTGCAGCGTCGACCGAAATGCCGCAACGAGTTCGTGCGGCAGTTCGCGCACGAATCCGACCGTATCGGCGAGCACGACTTCGCCGATGCCCGCAAGATGCATGCGGCGCACGGTCGGATCGAGCGTCGCGAACAGCTGATCGGCCGTGTAGGTGGCGGACCCCGTCAGGGCATTGAACAGCGTCGATTTGCCGGCATTCGTATAGCCGACGAGCGCGACCGTGGGCACCGGCACCTCGCGCCGTACGTGGCGTCCGGTCTCGCGCTGGCGGTCGAGTTTCTCGAGACGGCCGCGCAGCGTGCGGATGCGTTTCGCGATCAGCCGCCGATCGGTTTCCAATTGCGTCTCGCCCGGACCGCGCAGCCCGATGCCGCCCTTTTGGCGCTCCAAGTGGGTCCACCCGCGCACGAGCCGGGTTGCCAGATGCGATAGCTGGGCGAGTTCGACCTGCAGTTTGCCCTCGAAACTGCGCGCGCGCTGCGCGAAGATGTCGAGTATCAGGCCGTTGCGGTCGAGCACGCGGCGATTCGTCAATTTCTCGAGATTGCGCTCCTGACTCGGGCTCAAGGTCTGATCGACCAAGACGAGTTCGGCCTCGTTGGCCTCGGCACAGGCGCGAATCTCTTCGGCTTTTCCAGAGCCCACGAAATATTTGGGATCGGGGCGCGCACGCGTCGCAAGCACCTGGCCCACGACCTGTGTGCCGGCGGAAGCAGCCAGAGCCCGGAACTCGGAGGTATCGCTGGGATCTACCGGGTGTCCGATACCGACACCGACCAAGACGGCGCGCTCGCCACCGCGAGGGCGCTCAAACAATGGCGTCTCGACGCAAGCTCACTCGACGATCGCCGGTTCCGTGACCTCGCCATCCTCGCCCGTCGGCAGGCGAACGTTGCGCGCCGGGACCACCGTCGATATCGCGTGCTTGTAGACCATCTGACTCACGCTATTGCGCAGTAGGACGACGAATTGATCGAAAGAATCGATCTGGCCTTGCAGTTTGATGCCGTTCACCAAGTAGATGGACACGGGCACGCGTTCTTTGCGCAAGGCATTCAAAAAAGGATCCTGGAGAGACTGGCCACGGGCCATGAGTAAAGCTCCTTATTTTTAGAGTCATGAGTCCCCTCATGCCGCTTCCGTACGACATGGGAATTCCAAATCCATGCTAGCACAGCCGCGCAGCATGGCGTCATAGGCATGACCACCCTGCAAATATGCCCTTCGCCAGTGCATCGATGAGCGATCCTGACACATTACGATCCAGACAATCCAGGCAAGTCGCATCGGGGCGTTGCCTCACCCACGTGAGCTGTCGCTTTGCGAGTTGCCGCGTTGCCGCAATCGCTCGCTGACGGGCTTCGTCCAACGTCCCAAAACCGCCGATAAAGTCCCACAATTGCCGGTATCCGACAGCACGCATCGCCGGATGTTCCCCGGAAAGATCGCGGCGGGCGAACAACCCGCGAACCTCCTCGAGGAACCCAGCCTCGAGCATGGCGTCGAATCGAGCATCGATGCGCTCGTGCAGCAGCCGCCGCTGGCCTGGGACCAGCGCGAATTCGACGAAGCGCTGGTCCATGAACCGAACCACCCGCTGCTCACGCAATTGCGTGATCGTGCGACCCGTGATCCGAAACACCTCGAGCGCCCGCTGGATGCGCTGCGGATCGTGCCGGTGGATCCGCAGCGCGGCAGCCGGATCGACGCGTGCCAACTCCGCGTGCAGTGCCTCCCATCCCTGCGCCGCGGCCTCGGCGTCGATTTGCGCGCGCACCGCCGCGTCCGCTTCCGGCAGCTCCGCGATACCTCGCGTCAACGCTTGAAAATAGAGCATCGTGCCGCCGACCAGGAGCGGGGCGAGACCGCGCGACCAGATATCCTCCATGGCGCGAGCGGCGTCGCGCACGAATTCGCCGGCCGAATAAGCCGTCGTCGGCTCACGGATGTCGATCAGATGGTGCGTGACCCGCGCGCGCGTCGCGGCATCGGGCTTGGCTGTGCCGATGTCCATGCCGCGATACACCAGCGCGGAATCGACGCTCACGATCTCGAACGGAAAACGGGCGACGAGTTCGAGGGCGAGATCCGACTTGCCCGCGCCCGTCGGTCCCATGAGCAAGACGGCCGGGCGCATCACCGTCCGCGCAGGAACAGCCTATCCAGGTCCGGAAGCGACAACCGCACCCAGGTCGGACGCCCATGGTTGCACTGATCGGCACGCTCCGTACGTTCCATCTCGCGCAACAGTGCATTCATCTCCGCGAGGCTCAGGTGACGCTGCGCACGCACCGCCGCGTGGCAGGCCATGGTGGCGAGCAGATGATCGATCGACTGCTCGACGCGACGCGAGCGGCCCTCGCTCACGAGATCCGCCAGCACATCGCGCACGACGCCGGCCGGGTCGCGGTCGGCGAGCAAGGACGGCACGGCGCGCAAAACGATTTCGCCTGGTGCAAGGCGGTCCAGAATGAATCCGAGTGCGGCGAATTCGCCGGCGTGGGCCTCGGCCGCATCGGCCTCGGCGGGGCTCACCTTGATGACTTGCGGGACCAACAGGCCCTGTTGCGCGCCCGCACCTTCGAGCAGGCTTTTCATACGCTCATAGGTCACCCGCTCGTGAGCCGCGTGCATGTCGACGAGTACGAGACCCTCGCCCGTCTCCGCCAGGATGTAAACGCCGTGCAACTGCGCAATCGCATAGCCGAGCGGCGCCTCGTCGGGCTGAGCGGCGGGCGGCTCGCCGACCGCACCCGACGCGCCGAGCGGGCGCGCTCCCTCGAGCTGCGGCCCGACACCGATCAGTTGCGCCGCTCCGATACTCGGCGGCGCCATCGTGAGCAGACTGCGGTACTGGTCGACGCGCGCTCCGTGCGGCCGAGCCTCGGGCAGCGTGAAGCGCGCCTGCTCCGGGCGCACCCGATTGAACTGCGTGCTCGCGGTCAGCCAGTCCGCCGAGGCGCTACCGCCGGATGCGCTGCGGGGCTTGGTCGCGGCGAGCGCATGCTCGAGCGTTCGGAACACGAACTCATGCACCTGGCGCGAATCCCGGAAGCGCACTTCGAGCTTCTGCGGGTGGGCATTGACGTCGACGAGCGACGGCTGCATCTCGAGATAGAGGAGGTAAGCCGGAAAACGGCCATGGAACATCACATCGTGATAGCCCATACGCGCCGCACCGGCAATGAGCTTGTCCCGCACGAATCGCCCGTTCAGGAAGGCAAACTGCAGATCAGACTGGGTGCGCGAGAACGTCGGCAAGCCGAGCCAGCCCGTCAAGCGCAGCGTCTCGGTTTCGTGGCGCAGCTCGAGCACGTGCGCGGCAAACTCCTCACCGCAGACGGCGCCGATGCGGGCAAGGCGCTCACCGCTGTCGCGCGCGGCCGGCAGCGTCCACACGGTCTTGCCATTGTGGGTGAGTCCGAAGCATACGTCGAAGCGGGACAGGGCGAGGCGTTCGAGCATGCGTACGATGTGCTGGAATTCAGTTTGCTCGGTGCGCAGGAATTTGCGCCGCGCCGGCACGTTGAAGAAGAGGTCGCGAACCTCGATGCTCGTCCCAAGCGGATGCGAGGCCGGGCGGGCGGGCGTGATCGCACCGTCTTGCACGACCACGTTCCAGGCGTGGGGGGCTGCCGCGGTGCGCGACGTCAGGGATAGCCGTGACACCGAGGCGATGCTCGGCAGTGCTTCGCCGCGAAACCCCAGACTCGCCACATGCTCGAGGTCGTGCAGCGAGCCGATCTTGCTGGTCGCGTGGCGCGTAAGCGCGAGACACATCTCGGCGGCGTCGATGCCGATGCCGTCGTCGCGCACGCGAATGAGGCCGGCGCCGCCGCGCTCGAGTTCGACGTCGATGCGGTGCGCGCGCGCGTCGAGCGAGTTCTCGACGAGTTCCTTGACGACCGAGGCCGGCCGTTCGATGACCTCGCCGGCGGCGATTTGGCTGATCAGTTCATCGGGCAGTACTTGAATGGGCAAAGGCAACCTCGCGGACGGCGTAGGCGCGCATTTTACGTCCTAACGCCACGCCGCAGGGCAGCCCATTTCGCCCGGGAAGCCGGAGACGCGCCGTGCGCGCGCCATGTCGGCTTGCAAGCCGGGCCGCGCCTAGCGCGCGGCCGCCGTGACCCCGCTCGGTGCCGCATTCGCGCTGGTCAGCACCGCGGGCCTTGCCGCCGCCAGCGCGGCGAGTTGCGCGATGCGCGTTCCCGCCGGCGGATTGGCGTAAAAATACGCCCTGAGGCCTTGATGGATGGCCTCTGCGAGCTTGCCCTGGTGGGCCGCGGCCCGCAGCCGGCGCTCCTCTTCAGGATTGGAAATATAAGCCGTCTCGACGAGCATCGAGGGAATGTCAGGGGACTTGAGGACCACGAAGCGCGCCTGCTGCACCGTGGGTCTGCGAATCTCCCCGACCTGGTTCAACTGGCGCAGGACTTGCTCCGCCGCCGTCTCGCTGGCGCTCAGAGCGGCCGACTGCGACAAATCGAGCAGCACCGATGCCAGCACGTCGTCCTTGTCGTCGAGCGAGACGCCGCCGATCAAGTCCGAAGCGTTCTCGCGCTCGGCGAGCCAGCGCGACGCTTCGTCGCTCGCACCCCGCTGGGACAGGATATAGACCGAGGAGCCGTCGACACGCCGATCCAGCACCGCGTCGGCGTGAATCGACACGAACAGGTCCGCCTGCTGCGCGCGGGCGCGCTGCATGCGCTCGCGCAGCGGCACGAAGTAATCGCCATTGCGCGTGAGGACCGCCTTCATGCCGGGCTCCGCGTTGAGGCGGTCGGCGAGTCCGCGCGCGATCGCGAGCACGACATCTTTCTCACGCGTGCCGTCCTTGCCGGTCGCCCCGGGATCGTCGCCACCATGCCCGGCGTCGATCGCGATCACGAGATCGCGCGTATCCGCGGGCGCATGCTCGACTCTCACGGGCGGCGCGGCGCCCGGGCCCGCGAGGTCCACGACGAGCCGGTAGCCATAGCGGTCGTTCGGCGCGGTCAGGAAACTCTTCGGCCGAACGGCATGCGCGAGGTCGAGCACGACACGCAACTCACCGGTCGGGCGACGACCGAGCCGGACTCTCTGTACCGCACCGGTACCGGGCGGCGCGCGGCGCGCGCCCTTGCGAAGGTGGGAATCGGCGATGTCCACCACGATTCGGTCCGGATTCTTGAGCACGGACAACTGGTGGCGCGCGCTCCCCGACAAATCCAGCACGACGCGTGTGCTGTCGGGTCCCGCCCAAAGGCGAATGTCCCGCACTTCCGCAGCCCGCGCGGGCGCGAGTAGCGCAAGCGCGACGAGCAAGGCGCCGGCCAGCAATGAGCGGAAGCACTCCATGGGACAACACCCTAACGCAAATTTGGCATATTTTTCAAGTTAAATTAGCGACATAGGACGTTAAGCTAGGGTTTTTCCGCAGGTTTGCGAGCCAGGCGTTGCCCCAAGGGCTCCGCGCGAGGATCTGCGCGTCCCGACCGCTGTCCTGGTCGGCCTCCCGATAGGCGAGCGAGACGTCGATATCGGACGGCGGCAAGGCTGTTGCACCGCGCTCGGGCCACTCGATCAGCAGCAAGTGGCCTTGACTCAAGTAGTCGCGCAGGCCCAAATCCTCGAGGTCCGAGGCGCCTCGAAGCCGATAGAGGTCGATGTGCACGCACTGCAGGCCCGGCGCTGCGTGGGTCTCGACGAGCGTATAGGTCGGACTGCGCACGATGCCGGTCACGCCCAGTGCATGCAGCAAGCTGCGCACGCAGGTGGTCTTTCCGGCGCCCAACTCACCGCGCAAATAGACGACACCCGCTGCCGCCGGGGGCTCGGGCATCGCGCGGGCGAGTGCAGCGCCGAGCCACAGAGTCGCGGCGTCATCGCTCAACCGCAAGCGGAGCGTGGTATCGGACATGCGAGTTCTACGGGCATTATATACTGCAGGCCACCGAGGCCACCGCTGGCCAGCGAGGCCGCTGCCGAAACCGATGAACCGCCCCGCAAACCCGACAACCGCCGGCAGCGCCGATCGCAGGACACTCGATGCCGCCGGCCGCACAGCGCTGGTCGCCGACGTGCGCCGCTGGAGCGCCGAACTCGGATTCTCCGCGCTCGGCGTCGCGGCACTCGAACTCGGACCGGACGAAGCGCATTTTCGCGACTGGCTCGCCGCGGGCTTTCACGGCGCCATGGCGTATATGAGCCGCCACGGCACGAAGCGTACCCGTCCTGCAGAACTCGTTGCGGGCACGGTGAGCTGCCTCAGCGTACGGATGGACTATTGGCCGGCCGCAGCAGCCCAAGGGCCCGGCGCGCTCGCGACGCTCGCGGACCCGGACCGCGCCTTTATCTCGCGCTACGCGCTCGGCCGCGATTACCACAAGGTACTGCGCGGGCGCTTGCAGACGCTGTGCGATCGCGTCGAGGCGGCGATCGGTCCGTTCGGGCATCGTGTGTTCACGGACAGCGCGCCCGTGCTCGAGAAGGCGCTCGCGCGCAACGCCGGCCTCGGTTGGATCGGCAAGCACACGAACTTGATCGATCGGGACTCGGGTTCGTATTTTTTTCTGGGCGAAATCTTCGTCGATCTGGAGCTCCCGCACGATGCGCCGGCGAGCGCCCACTGCGGCTCGTGCAGCGCCTGCCTGCCGGCCTGCCCCACGGATGCGATCGTCGCACCGTATCGGCTCGATGCGCGCCGCTGCATCTCCTATCTCACGATCGAATTGCCCGGCGCGATTCCGCACGAGTTCCGCCGCGCGATCGGCAACCGCATCTACGGCTGCGACGATTGCCAGCTCGTGTGCCCCTGGAACACATTCGCGCAACCTGCGCGCATCACGGACTTCGCACCGCGTCACGGACTCGCAACGGCCGGCCTCATCGAACTCTTTGCGTGGAGCGAAACGGAATTTCTCGACAAGACGGCGGGCAGCGCGATTCGCCGGATCGGCCATGTGCGCTGGCTGCGAAACATCGCCGTGGCGCTCGGCAACGCGCCGACCACGGCCGCGACGCTCGCGGCGCTCGCGAGCCGCAGCGATCACCCGAGTGCGCTGGTGCGAGAACACGTCGCCTGGGCGCAGAGCGAACACCTCGCCCGTGCGCGTGACCCAGACGCGGCGGCCCCGAGTCACGCGGGCAAGTAGAGGCGCGCCTCAGTTCGCGGCGCGCCTCAGTTCGCGGCGCGCCTCAGTTCGTGGCGCGCCTCAATACCGATCGATGATGCGCACACGGTGATTGTCGGTCAGGCGCACGCGACCGAGCGCGGCGGCCGCGAGCAGGACGAGATCTCGCGTGGCCGTGTGAACCGGCGCAAGATCGGCAGCCTGGCGGATCGCGAAATACTCGGCGTCGAATCCCCCCGCGCGCAATTGCGCGAGACCATCGCGCTCGAGGCCCGCGTAATCGCGCTCGCCGGCATCGATGCGTTCGGCGCAGCGGCAGAGCGTCGCGTACAGCTGCGGCGCGAGCAGGCGCTCGTCTGGCGTCAACCAGCGGTTCTGGCTCGCAAACGCGAGGCCGTCGGTCTCGCGAAACGTCGGAAAGCTCAGGATCTCGACCGAGACGAACAAATCTCCGATCATCTGCCGCACGGCCACGAGCTGCTGAAAGTCCCGTTCACCGAAAACCACCGCGTCGGGCGTCACGATGTTGATCAGCTTGAGCAGCAGGGTGAGCCCCGCGCCGATGTGGCCCGGCCGATGCGCGCCCTCGAAGATCGTCGCCAAGCCTGCGATGTCGACCCGGGCGCAAAGCTCGGTGCCGACGGGAAAGATTTCCTGAACCGGCGGCGCGAACAGGACGTGCGCTCCGACGTTCTGCAACAACGCGCGATCGGCTTCATGATGGGACGCCACGACGTCCTGCAACCCATCCTGCGCGTTCGGTCCGCGGACTCCTTGCAGATCGCCGCTGCCGCGCGATCCGCCCGTGTCCTGGGGATCGGCGACGAGACTCACGACGATGCGGTCGGCGCGATCCTCTGCCTCGGCGATCAGCCGCATGTGGCCCTTGTGGATCGTTCCCGCGGTCGGCACGAGTGCCACCCGCCTCCCCTCCGATCGCCAGAGCCGAACGCGATCGCGAACCGATGCACTGCGCGTGAGCACTTCCATGGGGCCTCCCTCCTCACGTGGGCGGGAGCAAACTGCCCCCGCCCGGATTGAAGAAATGGCGGCCGCGCCTGGTGCGCGTGATCGCCGCGAACAGTTGCTGGTAATCGGCCTCGTTGTTGACCGGATCGATCGAGGCCGCATTGACGATCAACAGCGGCGATGCGTCGTAAGCGTGAAAGAACCGTGCGTAGGCCTGCGTGAGCTTCTCGAGATAAGCCCGCTCGATGTGCTGCTCATAGCGTATGCCGCGCTTCGCGATCCGATCGACGAGCACGTCGACCGGCGCCTGCAGGTAGACGACGAGATCCGGCGTCGGCGCGTCCACGACGACCCGCTCGTATACCTTCTCATAGAGCGCATATTCCGCATCGTCCAAGGTGACTCGCGCGAACAGCCGATCCTTCTCGAGCAGGTAATCCGCGACTCGGACGGCGCCGAACAGATCCGCCTGACGCACGTCTTCCATTTGCCTCGCGCGCTGGAACAGGAAGAAGAGCTGCGCCTGGAATGCGCCGGCGCGCGCATTTCGATAAAACCGCTCCAGGAACGGATTTTGCTCGGCTTGCTCGAGCACCAACTGCGCATTCAAGGACTTGGCGAGGCGGCGCGCCAAGCTGGTCTTCCCGACCCCGATCGGACCTTCGACGACGATGAATCGGTGCGGTTCTGCGCTCACGATAAGACCCTTGCTCGCTCTTGGTCGAGAACCGTCACCCTCAGTCGAAAACCTTGAGGCCCGCCTCGCCCACGTCGCGCCGGAGTTCGGCGACGACTCCGCATCCCGGTATCGACAGCGTCGGCGCGATATCTGAGAGAGGATACAGGACGAAGTTGCGGCTCGACACTCCCGGGTGCGGCACGACCAAGCCGGGCTCCGCGATCCGGGGCCCCAACATCCAGATCAGATCCAGATCGATGATGCGCGGACCCCACCGCTCGCGCCGATCCCGTCCCATCGCCTGCTCGATGCCGAGCAGTTCGTCGAGCAATTCACGCGCCGAGGATTGCGTCAGCAAGCCAGCCGCCGCATTGACGAAATCCGGTTGGTCCTGCGGACCCAGCGGTTTGGTCGAGTACAGGCGCGAGCGCGCTTCGAGGCGCGTACGAGGCAAGCGCGCGAGGCGCTCGAAGGCCTCCTGCACATGCGCGCGCGGATCGTCGAGATTGCCCCCGATCGCCACGTACGCGGGGCGCCAGAGCGGTTCCATGGTTTGCCCGCGCTTTAGCTCAGTCTTGCGCCGGACCGCTGCGCCGTCGGCGCCGCCGACGCTTGCGCGTGGGCGCCTCGGCATCGGTACCCTCGTGGACCGCCTCCGGCGGGCGGGATTGCACGAGCTTCACGCGTTCTTCTTGCGGCAGGAGTTGAATCTCCGTCCACCAGTTCGCGAGTTCCGGATCGGCCACGCCGGCCTTTGCCCGGACCAGCAAGAAGTCGTAGGCCGCGCGGAAACGCGGGTGCTGCATGATGGCGAGCGACTTGACGCCGCTGCGGCGGTTGAAGCGCGGCTGGAGCATCAGCAGTTCGCGCATCGGCACCGCGAAACGCCGCGGTATCGCCACGCGCGATTGCTGCGCTTTCAGCACCGTGTCACAAGCCTGCATCAAATGCGTCGTGTCGGGCGCGGGACCCGCCTGCTGTTCGTTCATTTCGCGCAGTACCGCGCCGAACAGCA
>Ga0302154_10002130_pt1 | contig 15393 bp, 13 predicted proteins | sample I_Bog_N2_3_FD_193507 | JGI IMG/M metagenome (GOLD analysis project Ga0302154, IMG submission 193507) | Peat permafrost microbial communities from Stordalen Mire near Abisko, Sweden - I_Bog_N2_3 | ecosystem: Environmental > Terrestrial > Soil > Wetlands > Peat | place: Sweden: Abisko, Stordalen...
CGACCGAGATCTTCGGAATGAAGGTGGCGGCCTTCGAGGTCTTCGGGTTCGCGGTGTAGAGGCCGTCTTCGTCCTTGACGTAGATCATCGCCTTGCAGCCGAACTGCTCGGCGACCAGGAAGCATCCGGCGTCGGTGCGGTAGGGCGGGATCACGCCCTCGGGCGGCGGCCGTATCCAAAGGCTATAGGGCGGCATACCGCTGAAGACGACGGCATTGACCTCGGCGAGATACAGCGGCACCGCCGACAGCCCGGCACCGTCGACCGCGGAGATACCATATTTCGCGAGCAACTGCCCCAGCATCGCGGCATTCTGATTGGCCACCGAGGCGCCGAGTTGCGACAGCACGCCCGCCGGCAGATTAAGCCCCGCGGCGATCGAGTAGAGGTGCCGGGCCCTGGTGCCGGCACCGGTTCCGATCAAGAGCTTGTGGGCCTTGCGGACGGCGACGATCTCCTCCACGAGCGGGTAGACGGCGGCGCGGCCGCGGTCGATCAGACTTTGTCCACCAACCTTGATCACGGTTGCGTCCGGCAGAATGCGGAAGTCCGCCGCGGTATCCGCCGCCGCCAAAAGCTCGGCGTCGGTCAGGGAACGCTGCATCAGGAGCGCCTCGAGTTCCGTCGTGCTTGCCATGCGGGCAGTCCCTTTCGTTTTGCCAGCCTCGATCACCGTTCTCTCGCGACGGTTTCCTGGCGCTGTCCGCGCCCCAGTGGACGCGGCCGGCGTCTTGGCCTTGGCGATCGATTCCGTTGTGGAGCTTCACCAAGCAACCTGCAGAGAGATGGCGGAGTTGCAGCGTTGCGTCAATCGAAAAAACCAATAATATCTATATTTTTCAATAAGCTATATGGGTTCACACATGCGGATTTCAGCTGACGGCGAAAACTTCGCCGTCTGCCGCGCCGATCTGCGCCGCATCATCGACGAACCGTTCGCGCTGTTGTTGCGGTGCGAGGTAACAGCAGTGTGTTGCGCCAGAACGCAATGCACTTAAATCGTCTTGACCTTCGCACCTGGCGCGCCGCATCGCGTTGTCGCTGCTCGACGTCTATGTCGGTAACCAGGCCGGGGAGCGGATCTGGGGCGGGCAGATCCGGCGCGGCCACACCGAGACCATGCATGCCGCGATCTGGCCGGGCTTAGCGGTCGGCGCGACCGATCACCGCCATCAGTTCTGCAATCTTGGCCCGCTGGTCGGCCTTGTCGCCGCTGGCAATGGCATGCTCGACACAATGCGACACATGGTCTTTCAGGATTTCTTCCTCGACGCGGCGGAGCGCGGCGCGAACCGCGGCGATCTGCGTGACGATGTCAATGCAGTAGCGGTCCTCATCAACCATCTTGGTGAGGCCACGAACCTGCCCCTCGATTCGGCTGAGGCGCTTTTTACAGGATGCCTTGATGTCTTTTCGCATGGGACCTATATACCCCTACCGGGTATGGGTCGCAACAGGCCTTTGAGGGACGTGATGACCGAAGCGGTAACCTTGAAGACAGAAGGTGTGACAGCCGCTTGCGGCTGCGGATCGAGCGCGACGTCGGCACCACCTGCGGAGTCGGCCAGCAACGGATGCTGCGCCGGCAGCCACGATCACGCCGCGCACCACCATCCTGCTGGCGACAAGGCCACAGTGAAGGATCCGGTCTGCGGAATGAACGTCGATCCGGCGACCAGCCAGCATCGGTTCGACCATCGCGGCCAGACCTTCCACTTCTGCTCGGCGGGCTGCAAAGCCAAATTCGCTGCCAATCCCGCGTCCTATCTCGACAAGGCGAAGCCGAAAGCCGCCGCGCCGGAAGGAGCAATCCATACCTGTCCGATGCATCCACAGATTCGGAAGGTCGGTCCCGGCAGCTGTCCGATCTGCGGTATGGCGCTGGAGCCTTTGGAGATCACCGCCGAGGCGACGCCGAACCACGAACTGGCCGACATGTCCCGGCGCTTCTGGGTCGGGTCGGTCCTGACACTGCCGGTGTTCTGCCTGGAGATGGGAAGCCACGTCCCGTGGCTTGGTATGGGCCAGCTGGTGCCGGAACAATGGTCGATCTGGGTCCAGTTCGCGCTGTCGACACCGGTGGTGCTGTGGGCCGGCTGGCCGTTCTTCCAGCGCGGCGCGGCGTCGGTGCTGTCAGGGCATCTCAACATGTTCACCCTGATCGCGCTCGGCACCGGGGCGGCCTATCTCTACAGCCTCGCGGCAACCTTCGCACCTGGCCTTTTCCCCGACGGGTTTCATAGCATGGGCGGCACCGTAGCGGTCTATTACGAGGCGGCCGCTGTGATCACCGTGCTCGTCCTGCTTGGCCAGGTGCTGGAGCTCAGAGCCCGCGACCAGACCGGCAGCGCCATCCGGGCCTTGCTCAAGCTGGCGCCGAAGACCGCGCGGCGGCTGCGTGACGGAGGACAGGACGAGGAGATCGCGCTCGACCAGGTGCTGATCGGCGACCGTCTGCGGGTCCGCCCGGGCGAGGCGGTGCCCGTTGATGGCACGGTGCTGGAAGGCCGGAGCGCGGTGGACGAATCCATGGTCACGGGTGAGTCGATGGCTTCGCCCAAAGTAGCGGGCGCAAAGCTCATCGGCGGCACCGTCAACGGCACGGGATCGCTGATCATGCGGGCCGATACGCTGGGCGCAGGCGGGATGCTCTCGCGTATTGTCGCGATGGTGGCCGAGGCCCAGCGCAGCCGGGCGCCGATCCAGAAGCTCGCCGACACGGTGGCGGGCTATTTCGTCCCGGTCGTGCTCGGTGTTGCGGTCGTGGCGTTTGCCGTCTGGGCGGTCTTCGGGCCGCCGCCGGCGCTGGCCTTTGCACTGATCGCGGCGGTTTCCGTCGTCATCATCGCCTGCCCCTGCGCGCTGGGACTGGCCACCCCGATGTCGATCATGGTCGCGGTCGGCAAGGGCGCCGGTGCAGGTGTCCTGATCAAATCGGCCGAAAGCCTCGAGCTGTTGGAGAAGGTCGATACGCTCGTGGTGGACAAGACCGGCACCCTGACCGAAGGCAAGCCCCGTGTCACATCGATCGCTGCCGCCGCGGGGCTCAGCGAAGACGAGCTCTTGAAACTCGCCGCCAGCCTTGAAAGGTCGAGCGAGCACCCCTTGGCAGCCGCCGTAATGGCTGTCGCCAAGGATAAGAACCTCAGCCTGGAGGAGCCTGCCGATTTCGCGTCGGTGTCCGGGAAGGGCGTCACCGGAACGGTCGGCGGGCGCCGCGTGGCGCTCGGCAACGCGAAACTGATGGAAGACCAGAAGGTCGATATGGGCGAGCTGGCTGCGAAGGCGGACGAACTGCGCGGCTCCGGCGCCACGGCCCTGTTCGTTACCGTGGACGGCCGGCCCGGCGGCATCATCGCAATTGCCGACCCGATCAAGGCGACCACGCGGACGGCGCTGGACAGCCTGCGCTCGGACGGGATCCGCATCATCATGCTGACCGGCGACAACACCACCACGGCGCGGGCGGTCGGCCGGCAGCTCGGGATCGACGATGTCGCGGCGGATGTTCTGCCCGAAGACAAGCACCGCATCGTCAAGCAGCTGCGCGCCGAGGGCAAGATCGTCGCGATGGCCGGCGATGGCGTCAACGACGCGCCGGCGCTGGCCGAGGCCGATGTCGGCATCGCGATGGGCACGGGCACCGAGGTCGCGATCCAGAGCGCCGGCGTCACCCTGGTCAAGGGTGACCTCGCGGGGATCGCGCGGGCGCGCGCCTTGAGCCGCATGGCCATGCGCAACATCCGGCAGAACCTGGTGTTTGCATTCGCCTACAACGCGATTGGCATACCGGTGGCGGCGGGTGTGCTGTACCCGAGCTTCGGCATCCTGCTCAGCCCCGTGGTTGCGGCACTGGCGATGTCATTGAGTTCGGTCTCGGTGATCGCCAACGCGCTAAGGCTGCGGGGCGCGCGGCTGTGAGGCTGTTCAATCGAGGTTAATCGCCGCTGGTTCGCCGTATCATTCGCACGACAGTTGGAGGCTCAGCCGGTCTGGCAACAGCCCAAGGTCGAAGCGACGCAGCGATTCGCGGATCAGCTTAATCGGCATCGCTTCAATTTCCCCGATATCGAGGCCGTGTTGCTGCACAATTTGATACAACCTGATACGGGCCTGCTGAGGAGTCAAAACCGTGTCCGCCATGTCGGGATTCCAATTCTTCGATCAGCAAACAAACATCCGGCGCTGACGCTCGCCTCTGATCACTCGCGTGCGGATTATTCTGCCATGCCCATGCCCGTTTCCGCTTATTTCTTGTGTGAGCAGACGGTCAAAAAAATAGAAATTTCATAGCCGAGTGTTGCCCGCAGCTGGCGGGATGGTTGCCAGGCGGCCGCGATCGAGCGTTCAAAAGCGGCTCGACCGGCTCACCCCGAGATCAATGACCTCGCCGCCTGGATGACTCGCTGCCGTTACTGGACGGCTTCCCCGTGCAGCGTGATGTCGAGGCCGCTGCGTTCGTCTTCCTTGCTGACGCGAAGCCCGAGCGTTAAGTCGATGAGCTTGAGAATAACCAGCGACACTACCGCATCATAGACGACAACGATGGCAATTCCAGCGGCCTGATAGGCGAGTTGAACGGGGTTACCCTGGATTAGGCCGGCGGTGCCGCCATATTGTTCGACGGCGAACACACCGGTCAACAACGCGCCGACCATGCCACCGACCGCGTGCATGCCGAAGCAATCCAGCGCGTCGTCACAGCCGATCATCTGCTTGAGACCGGTGGTGCCCCAATAGCAGACCACGCCGGCCGCCGCACCGATCGCCAGCGATCCCAGCGGCCCGACAAAACCGGAAGCCGGCGTGATGGCGACAAGCCCGGCGACCGCGCCCGAGCAGATGCCGACCAGGGTTGGCTTGCCGCGCGCGATCCATTCGGCAAACATCCAGGCCAGCGCCGCCACAGCGGTAGCGATCTGGGTCACCGTCATGGCCATGCCGGCCTGCATCCCGGCGCTGGTGGCGGAGCCGGCGTTGAAGCCGAACCAGCCGACCCACAACAGCGAGGCGCCGATGAAGGTCAGAACGATGTTGTGGGCCGGCGCCATATCGATCCGCCTGCCGAGCACGATGCTGGCCACCAGCCCGGCCACGCCGGCGTTGATGTGCACCACCGTTCCGCCTGCGAAATCAAGCACCTTGACAAGGCTTTGCGGGTTTACCGAACTCAGGAAACCATCCGGCGCCCAGACCCAATGCGCGACCGGCGCGTAGACCAGCAGCGCCCACGCCCCGATGAACCACAGCATCGCGGAAAACTTCATTCGCTCGGCAAAGGCGCCCGCGATCAACGCCGGCGTGATGATGGCAAATGTCAGCTGGAAACAGAAATACACCGATTCCGGAATCGTCGGCGCCAGCGGATTGGGATTGCCAATCCCCTTGGCGACATCGCTGAGGACACCCTGCATAAACAACCGGTCAAGACCGCCAATCCACGCCGTGCCGGGCCGTAGCGCCAGGCTGTAGGTGCAGATCGTCCACAGCACCGTGACCAGACAGGCCACGGCGAAACTCGTCATCACGGTGTCGCCAACATTCTTTTTGCGGACCATGCCGCCGTAGAACAGGCCGAGGCCCGGAATCGTCATCATCAGCACGAGCGCGACCGATGTCATCATCCATGCGGTGTCGCCGGCGTTCGGCGCGCATTTTTCCAGCACCTTGGCATCGCAGGCCGGCGGCGCGGCTTCCATCGTGGCGACCGCCGCGGGGACCTGGGCGTCCGCCACCTCGGCGAACAGCAGAACGGTCAAGCCGGCCACTAGGATTGCCGCAAACAGGGCAACAAATGATCTCGGCGACAGCAACCTGGCTATCATAGCTCCCCCCGTAATTACCTTTATCATGCATAAAATATGCCGGATCGCACCTTAATCCGGCGCCGATCCGCTTGGTAGCGATCGATTCTTTCTGAAAACCCTGTTCGATATCCCCCGACAGGCTGCTCCCGGCCGGTCGATCCGGACAGCCAGCGAATCTCGCGGTCTCCAGCCTCACCATAGGTCCAGCCGGTGCCGCGCTGGTCCCACTGCACGACGGTGAAGTATTTCTCCCAGGGTCGCCAGCCCGATAGGTTGGGGTAGGTCGATCGCTACATCGCCGCATCGCTTCGCTGAAACCAATCAGCCAGCCGGCGGAACCGACGCCAGCCTTCGATCAGCCTCAGGCCGCCGTCACCATACCGAAACCGTCATCGCCGAGCCGATTCTGTAGTCGCGCGATCCGCTGCTCAACGAGGCGGCCGGTGTCGCTTGGCCCAGTAATATAGAGTGGCCTGCCTTCCCGACCGAACTGAAACACAGCGTCGCTTGCGTCCGCGCTCACGTCGCCGAACATTGTCTCCACCGCCGCGAAGTCCCGATGCGGCGGGAAACCGATTCCTTGCGACCACGCGGCAAGGTCGCGGAGCAGCTTGCGCGCGTAGCACGGATCGACGGAAACGATGGGCGACGAGGCATTCGCCGCCCCCATGTAAATCTCGAGTGCGTTGGCGTCGATTGATTTGAACATCACATCCTTGATGCCGAGACAGAACGTGTCGAGCAGAAAACAACCGAACGACATGTGATCGGGCGTGGCCCCGCGGGCCAGAAACAGCGTCCCCATACCCACCTCGAACACGGATTCGGTGAGGAAGCAGTGTCGAATGGGCACGCGGGAGGCCCGCAGCGCACGCGCGGGCAGGCTTGCCTCCAACGCTTCTTCCCGGCGTTTCTGCGCCACCACCTGTTTCCGTCGTTGGGCCCTCTTGGCCCGCTTCTGCAGCATGTTCACCATGACCGTCCTCCAGTGATTCGCGGAGGCTTTTATGATACCGCTGCGTTTCCTACTTGGTAGAGGGGTGGCGCATCAATTTCGTTGGCACAGGGCTCTGAAGCCCCGACGACCAGCCGGTCGCGGTCTGTCTCGCAGCGGTCAGTGCTCGGCTAAGCGCGATAGCGGTCTCGCAGGCTGATCGCGGCCTGGTCCAAATCGCGCGGGAGGTCGCGCCGACGCTGGAGTCGTAATTCGCGCCATGGTAACCATAAACTGCTGGAGGGTTCGAGCATGGACAAGAGCATGGACACATCTTCCGCTTCTCCGGCCGTTTCGCGGCGCAATCTGCTCGGCCTGACGGTCGGCAGTGCCGTGGCTTTGGCGGCGCTATCCCAGGCCGCAAATTCAGCGGATGAGCATGGCGGTCACATGATGATGCAGCACGACGATGCGCCGCGCTATCAGGGCGTGATCGATGCCGCACTGACCTGTGTCAATCGCGGCGACGTGTGCCTCAATCACTGCCTCACGCAGCTCGGCGAGGGTGAAACCTCGCTCAAGACCTGCGTTCGCACGGTATCGGAAATGCTGCCGATGTGCGCGACGCTGGCGCGCTTTGCCGCCCTCGATGCGCCGCGTCTGAAGGAACTGGCCCGGCTTTGCATTGACGTCTGCGCCGATTGCGAGACCGAGTGCCGGAAGCATCAGGACCATCATGCGGCCTGCCGCGCCTGTGCCGAATCCTGTGCGACCTGCATCACGGCGTGCAAGACGCTTCTCGCGGCCTGAGCGCTCTCGGGGTCCGGCGGAGCAGTCGTGCTGTCTGGATTTGGACTCGATCTACTCCGTCGCGATCACGGCTGGCTTTCCGCCGCGCAATCCAAGGATCTGCAACGGGGTATGGGCATGGTTGTGGGCATCAGGGGCATAGGAGCCGCCCAGGCGGGATGGCAGCGTGGTCGTCTTGAGCGCCGCCTCGATCGCCGCGGGCTGGTCGGACCCAGCCCGGCGTATGGCATCCACCACGAGGTACACGGCCTCATGGACGAAGAACGAGCGCTGTGTTGGAACTAGTCCGTAATGCGCCTGATAGGCCGCAACGAAATCCTGCACCTCCGGAGATTCCTGGAGCGGCGTGAAGACGGCGATGGCGGTCAGGTTCGACAGACCTTCGGCTTCGCGAAACGGCGCAGAGACCGCGGCGAGCGCGGCAGCGATATCGAAGCGGCCGGTCACCGGCACGTTCCAGCCCGCTGCTTCATAGGCGCGGAAGAATCCTGATGTGGAGGCCCCCAAGATCGCAACGAGTTCGCCGGGCGCGCCAGTCCTTAGCCCGTTCAGCAGCCCGGCAAGATCCTTGCTGTCTTTCGCGATCGTTTCCTGGCCCGTGACCCGTATGCCGGCATCCTGCGCCGCTTTGGCCATGGCAACGGCATTGGCGTGCGGAAAGTCGCCCTCGTCAGCCGCGATCGCGATCGACTCAATCTCCTTGGATTTCAACCAGCGTATCAGGCCCCGCGCGATGTCGAGTTCTGACGGTATCGTCTTGAACGCGTAATCATTGCCGCTGGGACCGGAGGCGTCGACGAAATCCTGTCCCGCGGATGTCGCGATTACCAAAGGGATCTTCGCCTCCGCCATCATCGGCATGATCGCATGCGTGACCGGCGTGCAAAGCGCGCCAATCACCACCGGGACATGCTCCTGGTCGATCAAGCGCCTGGTCGCCGGCACGCCGATGTCCGGCTTGCAGGCGTTATCGGCATAGAACGCTTCAACCGGCCGGCCCAGGACGCCACCCGCCTGGTTGATCCGGTTCAGCGCCAGTTCCGCGCCATATTGCTCGGACTGGCCACGATCCGCCATTGGCCCGCTCAGAATGGTGGTGATGCCGATCCTGACCGGTTCGGCCGCCTGCGCGGTTGAGACCAGCAGAAAACAGGTCAACAACACCGGAAATCGCATCGTCATCATCGCTCCCATAGCCGCAACCGATGTATGGTTTATGGAACGTAAAGAGCTTAGTATTGTCCATTCACGACATGGTGTGCGTGATTCATCGAGAAGGCGACGGGTTTCGTCTAAAAGTCCGAGCAAGTCACCGCGCGCGACGGCATGCCAGGGAAACTACTGGTCACGAAACGCATGGCGGACTGACAGCGGAATCGAGCGAAACCCCATTCGGCTGTTGACTTCATCGATGAGCAGGCGGCAGCCTGATTTTTTGTGAGGCGCTGCAATGACCGATATCTCCGAGTTTTCAATAGTGACCTACGAGCGCAAACCGGGCTGCTGGCGTGCCGCCATTACGCCAAAGGCTCGCGCCAGTGACATGACGGGGAGCGATCAGGTGCGCAGCATGGTGACGCCGGATGACTGCGCGTCCGAGCCGGAAGCCCAGCTTGCAGCCCAGAAGTTCATCAGAAAGCTTTGATGGACGTGGCGTGGTCGGATCCCCGCGCCGGGGCCAGAGCCACGCCCTTCACCTGGGCGAAGACATCAGCGCCCTCCTGAAGCTGCAGCACGTCCCACGACCGCCGGGTGATCCGCGCCAGCAGTCTTGCGCCATTTCCTTCAACCCCAAGGGCCAGCACGACCAGGATCTCGCTGGCTCCAGCGGGTGATCTCGAAACGATCCGTGCCGGCATGGCATTCAGCAGCGAGCTTGCGGCGGGTCGATCACGGGCAAGGCTGACATCGCTCGCCGCGATCCGAAGGCGCCGGCGCTCGCCGCGCGCGACCGGGTCCGCGGGGACGAGCAATTGCCCGCCATCGATTTGCAACGTCAGGATCCCGTAAGCCCTGTCATAGGCCTCGACCACTGCATCGAAGCTGACGGCGGCGGCGCGGTCGGCGGCAAGCGGCAATGATGGATCGCTTTGCAGCACGCTGAGCGGTCCGGTGGCCAGCACCCTGCCCGCCTGCATCAACACCAGATGGTCAGCCAGCCGCTCGATCTCGGTCATGTCGTGGCTGACGTAGATCACGGGTAACGCGAGCCGTTGATGCAGGCGCTCCAGAAACGGCAGGATTTCATCCTTGGTCAGCCGGTCCAGCGCCGATAACGGTTCGTCCATCAGCAGCAGCTTGGGTTGCGACAGCAGCGCGCGGCCGATCGCGACCCGCTGCCGCTCACCACCGGAGAGATGCTTGGGCGAGCGGTCGAGCAGAGCCGCAAGGCCAAGCAGGTCGATGACTTCATCGAAGGAAACGCTGCTCGCAGCAGCATTCGTGCTGGATGGAGCGCCATACAGCAGATTGCGCCTGACCGAGAGATGCGGGAACAGGCTGGCTTCCTGAAACACGTAGCCGATCGACCGCCGGTAGGGCGGCAGGAACATTTTCTCATCCTGCCAGTTTTCATCGTTGATGGCGCAGAAGCCGCCTGGCAGATAGTGCAGGCCGGCGAGGCAGCGCAGCACGGTCGACTTGCCGCAGCCGGACGGACCGAACAGCGCCGTCACTCCTCGCGAGGGGACGCTGAACGCGGCATCGAGTGGGAAGCGGCCAAGCACGCCTTGAAACTTGGCGCGGATGGCGCCGGGCTCGCCAGAGCTCATGCATGGATCCGGGCGATGTGCTTTTCGATCAGTGTCATGGTCAGGATCACCGCGAAGGCGAACACCGCCATGCCGCCGGCCAGGATGTTGGCCTCCCGCCATTGCGACGTCTCGACAAAGTCGAAGATCGCCACCGACAGCACCTTGGTCTTGCCCGGCACGCTGCCGCCAATCATCAGCACAATGCCGAATTCGCCGACGGTATGGGCGAAGCCGAGCACCGCGCCGGCGAGAAATCCCGGCCGCGCCAGGGGGATGGCGACGGTCCAGAACGCCCGCCGCGGCGAAGCCCGCAGCGTGGCCGCGACTTCCAGCGGCCGGTCGCCGATCGCCGCGAAGGAATTCCGGATCGGCTGCACCACGAACGGCATTGAGTACAGCACCGAACCGATGACGAGACCCTGGAAGGTAAAGGCCAGCGTCGCGCCCCCCCAAAGCCGCGCCAGCAGTCCGCCAGGACCATCCGGCCCGAGCAGCACCAGAAGATAGAAGCCGAGCACGGTGGGCGGCAGCACCAGCGGCAGCGCGACCACCGCCGCGACCGCCTCCTTCCACCAGGCTTTGGAGCGCGCCAGCCACCAGGCGATCGGCGTTCCCACGATCAGCAGGATAAACGTCGTGATCGCCGCCAGTTCGATCGTCAGGCGCACCGGTTGCCAGATCTCGCCGGAAAGACCTGTCATTAAAGAACTGCCATTAAAAGTCTTGCCAACAAAAGACTTGCAAACAAAAGACTTGCAAACAAAAGACTTGCCATTCACGTCTGCCCGCGTTGGCCAACCTCGTAGCCGTATTTCTCGATGATCGCGCGGGCTTCTGGGCCTTTCAGAAAGTCGATGAAGGCGCTTGCCGCTTCATTAGAGGCGCCCTTCTTCAGCAGCACCGCATCCTGCCGGATCGGCTTGTAGAGTCCCTGCGGAACCAACCAGCGCGAGCCGCTGTCGATGCCGGTCAATTGCGACAGCGCGACAAAGCCCAGTTCGGCATTCCCGGTCTGAACGAACTGGAACGCCTGGGTAATGCTGGCGCCTTCGACGAATTTCGGCTGCAGCTGGTCGTAGAGCTGGAGCGATTTCATCGTCTCCACGGCCGCCGCGCCATAGGGCGCGGCCACCGGGTTGCAGATCGACAATTTGGCGAATGAAGCGGCCTTCAGGGTCTCCTCGCCCTTGACCAGATCCGGCGTCCGGCTCCACAGCACCAGCTTGCCGATCGCATAGGTGAAGAGGCTTTCCGGAACGCCCAGTCCATCATCGACCAGCTTCTTCGGACGCTCGCTGTCCGCCGACAGGAAAATCTGAAACGGCGCGTCCTGGGTGATCTGGGTATAGAATTGGCCGCTCGATCCAAAGCTCAGCACCGCCTCATGGCCGGTCTTTTTTGCGAAGGCTAAGGCAATCTCCTTGGCGGCATCGGTGAAGTTGGCGGCGACCGCGACATTGGTCTCAGCCGCGAAAACCTGACCCGCGACCAGGCACAGCAATGCGGCAAGTCCAGCAAGTCTGATGGTTTTCACGTAGGCTCTCCCGGCTCGTTCGGCTGCATAGCGGTATATCTCGCAGGTGCTAACGCCGCAAGACAAGGCGTCCGAAATGGCTATAGCTGTGCCGTGGCCAATCACGCGGCTCCGCTCCGCCGTCCCACACGCGCCGCGGGACAGACTGGGCCAACGGGTGACCAACCGTCCGGAATTATTTCATGGCCTCACAGACCGTCTGATGTTCCAGCCTGACCACGCCGCCGCTCCGCGCCGAGACGGCCCGCCACCATCCGTTGAGCGAGCCGCGGTCGCAATTCAGCCTCACGCTCATCCCATCGGTGAACCTGATCCATTCTGCGAAGCGATGGCAGGGCACCGCGATGACGACGGGGATGTCGGCACTGAGCGCCCGCTCGACCAGATAGAGAAGTCCCTTGCCTTCGCGTTCCTGCCGTCCGAAGCGATTGATGATCAGGAGGTCGGCGCCTTGGTCGATCGCGCTTTCGACCTCGGCGCCAGCGTTCAGCAATTGGCCAACATCCAGCCTGCAGCCGCTGGCGCAGGCGCCGAGATCCTGCAGCAGCTCAAGCTGCTGGCCGCTATGGACCAGAAGGGCGGATAGTCCGGGACGATCGACGCAATGCTGGCCGAGCTGCACCAGTCCGACCGCGCGATAGCCGCGCGCGTTCAGATCGGAGGCAAACCCTCTCAAGACGAAATCCGGATCCTGGCCCTGCTCGTAGACCAGGGCCGCGAGATCGCATTGCGAGTCAAACATGACGCTACCCTCCTTGAGAAGCCGTCAGGCCGCGCGCGACGGCGGCCCGGCGGCTTCGAGTTCGGCTGTTTCCTCATCCGTGAAGACCCGGCTGCGGGTCAGAAACCGGACGCCTTCAGGCGCCTCCACGGAAAACCCGGAGCCGCGACCGGGTACAACATCGATGATCAGCTGGGTATGCTGCCAATACTCGAATTGCGACGCACCGATGTAGAATTGGCAGTTCGCAATCTCGCCCAGCAGCACATCCTGCGGGCCGACGCGGAAGTCGCCTTTGGGATAGCACATCGGTGAGGAGCCGTCGCAGCAGCCGCCGGACTGGTGGAACATCAGCGGCCCATGCCGGCTGGTCAGCCGCGCCACCATTTCGGCCGCCTGATCCGTGATTTCGACGCGATGGACCATTTATTTTTCTCGCAAAACCTTGGCGCTGCACAAGCAGCTGGATGGCTTCGTCGCGAAGAGCTCCTCGCCATGACGGGGCCCTCGCACAGGCGGGCGCGGGTTGGATCCCCGCCCGCCCGGCTGATCGGCTCAGAAGAAGCCAAGCGCCTTGGTTGAGTAGCTGACCAGTACGTTCTTGGTCTGCTGGTAATGGTCGAGCATCATCTTGTGGTTCTCACGGCCGATACCGGACGCCTTGTAGCCGCCGAAGGCGGCGTGCGCCGGATAGGCGTGATAGCAGTTGGTCCAGACCCGGCCGGCCTGGATGGCACGGCCAAACCGATAGGCGCGGTTGCCGTTGCGGGTCCAGACCCCGGCGCCGAGCCCGTACAGCGTGTCGTTGGCAATGGCGAGCGCCTCTTCATCATCCTTGAATTTTGTCACGGAGACGACCGGTCCGAAGATTTCTTCCTGGAACACCCGCATCTTGTTGTTGCCTTCAAAGATGGTCGGCTCGACATAGTAGCCCTCGGCGAGTTCGCCGCCGAGCTGCGCGCGCTTTCCGCCGGTCAGCACCTTGGCGCCTTCCTGCCGGCCGATGTCGAAATAGGACAGGATCTTCTCGAGCTGGTCGTTGGAGGCCTGGGCGCCGATCATGGTGGTGGCATCGAGCGGGTGGCCCTGCTTGATCTTCCTGGTCCGCGCCACCGCGCGTTCCATGAACCGGTCATAGATCTTTTCCTGAACCAGCGCGCGGCTCGGACAGGTGCAGACCTCGCCCTGGTTGAGGGCAAACATCGCAAATCCCTCGAGCGCCTTGTCGAAATACGCGTCGTCGGCATCGGCGACATCGGCAAAGAAGATGTTCGGCGACTTGCCGCCGAGCTCGAGCGTCACCGGGATGATGTTGTCGGAGGCGTATTGCATGATCAGCCGGCCCGTCGTGGTCTCGCCGGTGAAGGCAATCTTGGCGATCCGCTTGCTCTGGGCGAGCGGCTTGCCGGCCTCGACGCCAAAACCATTGACGACGTTGATCACGCCCGGCGGCAGGATATCGGCGATCAATTCCAGCACCACGAGAATGCCCAGCGGCGTCTGTTCGGCAGGCTTCAGCACCACGCAATTGCCGGCGGCCAAGGCCGGCGCCAGTTTCCAGACCGCCATCAGGATCGGAAAATTCCAGGGAATAATCTGGCCGACGACGCCGAGCGGCTCATGATAATGATAGGCCAGGGTGTCGTGATCAATCTCCGAAATGCCGCCTTCCTGGGCCCGCACCACGCTGGCAAAATACCGCCAATGATCAATCACCAGCGGCATGTCGGCATAGGTGGTCTCGCGAATCGGCTTGCCATTGTCGAGCGTTTCGACCAGGGCGAGAAGATCGAGATTGGCTTCGAGCTTGTCGGCGATCTTGTTCAGAAGCAGGGACCGCTCGGTCGCAGAGGTCTTGCCCCAGGCATCCCTGGCCTTGTGGGCGGCATCGAGCGCCAGTTCGATATCGGCAGCCGAGGAGCGCGGCACCGCGCACAGCCGCTTGCCCGTTACCGGACTTGGATTGTCGAAATAGCGGCCTTCCACCGGCGCCACCCATTTGCCGCCGATGAAATTGTCGTAGCGGTCCCGGATCAGGACCTGCTTGGAAACCTTCTCGATTGCTTCATGATACATGGACGTTCTCCCTGCGCTTCACGTGCGCGCCTCATTGATGATCTGCAGCTGGGTAAACTCCGCGAGGCCCTCCTCGGCGAATTCGGTGCCGATACCGGACTGCTTGGCGCCGCCGAACGGAATATGCGGCGCCATGTCGAGATGCTTGTTGATCCAGACCGTTCCGGCCTCGATCTGGCTCGCCACTTTATGCGCCCGCGCCGAGTTCGACGACCACACCGAGGCGCCGAGCCCATAGGTGGTGGCGTTGGCGCGACGAATCACGTCGTCATTGTCGGAATATTTGATCACGGGCAGCACCGGTCCGAACTGCTCCTCGTCCACCAGCTTGGAGCCTTCCTTGATATCGCGCACGATGGTCGGCTCGATGAAATAGCCGGGGCGATCCATCGCCGAGCCGCCGGCAATGATGTTGCCGTTCTTGCGGGCGTCTTCCAGGAAACCCTTGACCTTTTCGTACTGCATCTTGTTCTGCAGCGGCCCAAGCTTGGTGCCCTGCTTGGAGCCGTCATCGACGATCGTGCTCTTGGCGATCGCCACCAGTTCGTCGCAGATCCGGTCGCAGACCGATTCATGCACATAGAGCCGCTTGATGGCGAGACAGACCTGTCCTGAGTTCTGGAACGCGCCTTCGAAGATGCCGGGGGCGACCTTCTTCGGATCGACATCATCGAGCACGATGCCGGCATCGTTGCCGCCGAGCTCCAACGTGATCCGCTTCAGGGTCTGGGCCGCGCTGGCCATGACCTGCGCCAGTT
>Ga0302154_10002148_pt1 | contig 15325 bp, 18 predicted proteins | sample I_Bog_N2_3_FD_193507 | JGI IMG/M metagenome (GOLD analysis project Ga0302154, IMG submission 193507) | Peat permafrost microbial communities from Stordalen Mire near Abisko, Sweden - I_Bog_N2_3 | ecosystem: Environmental > Terrestrial > Soil > Wetlands > Peat | place: Sweden: Abisko, Stordalen...
CGAACCGCTCATTGGTGACCACGAACACTCACGCAGCGTACCGGTGGGAATCGGTCAGGCCGTCGGGGGTTACGGCACCTTGTGGCCGCTGATCTTCACGTAGAAGTCACGGATGCTCTCGGGCGAGTACTGCAGGCGCTTCGAGTTCACGAAGATCGCCTGGCCGATCGAGCCGGCCCAGCACGAGGTCACCAGCGCCATCGTGTCGATCTCGGGATCGGTCCAGCCGAGTCGCTTCGACGCGTCAATCACGTTGATCCACCGATCGAGCTGCGTGTCGAGCATCTCGCAGAACTCCTTTTGGGTCTTCGGGTCTGACCAGATGTCGATGAAGAGGCGCGCGATCTTCCATTTGTCGTCGGTGACGCCGTACGACCAGGCCTTCGCCACGTTTTCACTGACCGCGCTGACGTAGCTATCGTGATCCTTCGCGACGATCGCGGCTTCGGCGAGGTCGAGGTACTTGTGCAGCGGGCTCGTCAATTTGAGATAGGCCGAAACCTGCGCTTCCGCGATGAGCTGGTTACGCGAACTGAAGTGGTAGTAAATCGTTGGTTCGCTGACGTGCGCGAGTTTGGCGATGTCCTCCATGCGAATCTTGTGCCCGTCGCTGTTCGCCAATACTTGCTCGGTGACGTCGAGAATATGGCGAAAAGTGTTGGACTTTTCACGAACCATCACTACCCCTGTCAGAACTTGAAATCCTGCAAACAGTAGCATTCGCACCTTCATGGAACGCTGACGCGCCCCGACGTAGGGCCTGCGCACATCGCTGCGCGATACGAGACACGAAGAATCTGTCGTCGCACTTGGGCGTGAACGAGCGAAAGCGAAATTGTCAGCGACCGTAGAATTGGTGCAGCCCGTGACTCCAGAGACTTCGCCCACTCCCGTCACCCCAAGTACCGAAGTCTCCTTTCAACCCCTCGCCTTCGCGGGCGCCACGGGTGCCTTCATCCTCATCGGTGCGGTCTCTTCCATGTTTGGACCGCTCCTCGGGAGCTTCACCCATCGGTTTCACCTCTCGTTGCCGAGTGCCGGGCTCGCGCTCAGCGTCTATTTCGTGGGCGCCTCGGTTGGAGCGTTACCCGGTTGGCTCGGACTGAAACGTCTCTCGGGGCGAGTCGTGCTCACCGTTTCGTTGGTGGCGGTCGCGCTCGGCGCCGCGGGCTCGATGCTCTCGCATCGTTGGCTAGGGTTCCTCGCCGGCATCTTCGTGGTCGGACTGGGCTTTGGCACGCTCGATATTGCCCTCAATACGTTGCTCGCTCGAACGGCGATCGTCGGCCGGGCGCACCGCCTGAGCGTGGGAAATGCCGGCTACGGCGTCGGCGCGGTGATCTGTCCGCTCATCATCATCGCGATTCGGCCGAGCAACTTTCCCGAACTCTTTATCGGCCTCGCCGTGCTGGCGCTGCTGCTCACCTCGACCAACGCGGGCGTGCACGCACCGCCGTTACGCAGCGAACCCCTCCAAGAAGAGATCACGAACACGCCCGGGCGTCGAGCGATCCTCATTACCTTTTCGGTGGCCTTCATTTTCTACGTCGCTCTCGAGACGAGTGCGTCGGGATGGATGGCCACACAACTCCACGGCGTCGGTTACAGCGAGACCTTGGGCAGTCTGGTGACGGCCGGGTTTTGGACGGGGATGACAGTGGGTCGCTCACTCGGGGGTCCGCTCTATCGCTGGACGTCGGCGACGAAGTTGGTGCTCGGCGGTCTCGCGCTCGCGGTCCTCGTCAGCGGCGCGGCGTTCTTCAACCCGGTGGCGCCCTACGCGTTCCCACTGCTCGGGCTCATCTTGGCGTCGGTCTTCCCGATGGGGTTGATCTGGTACACCACGCTTTGCCCGCACGACAGCGACGGACTCTCCTTACTCATCGTGTTGTTGATGGTCGGAGGAGTAGCCGGGCCGGGCATCGTCAGTCTCCTCGTGTCGCACTTCGGGGTGCACGCGGTTCCTCTCGCCCTGGCGAGTTTCGCGGCGCTGGACCTCGTGCTCTTTTCGAGCGCGCGGCGGTTTCGTCCTCTCGTGCTGCAAGGGACCGCCTCGTCCTAGGTCGCGAGAGCGGTATCGACATCGATGGTGTGCGGACTCGTCGGAATCAAGTTCGCGTCGCCCGACGCTGCGAACCGGTCCTAGAACTGAACGAGCATGGTGACGAGTGCGGCCGCGATGAGCACGAGAAGAATGTCGATCGATCCCACGAGGTGGCGACCCTGAGCGCGAGACGCCACACCGTCGCGCGCGATGGTGCTCGCGACGACGCGCTCCTCAGGGAGCGCTCGCGCCTCCAGATGACCCGCCGCCGCCAGGTAGAGGATGATCCCCACCCCCACCCACGGCCGCGAGAAGGAAACGGAGTGACCACCGCTGAGCGACATGATCACACCCGTAAGGGGCAAGACGTGTATCGAGCGCGCCGCCCAGTTGCGGCGCTCGGGGAAACGGACCGCCTGGGTCTTCGCGTCGACGCCACGCGCGACGCTCATGGCGGCGAAACGCATTGTCACGAACACGATGATCGTGGTGACGGCCGCCACGATATGGACGATGAAGACGAGGTCGTAGGCGACCGACGTCGCAATCACGATTCGGCCAACAGTTTCTCCGCGGCGCGGTACGGATCAGTCGAACCATCGAGCAGCGCCTCAATCTGCTCCTCGTACGCGTCACCCTTGGCGAGATCGGCGACGCGCGAACGAACCAGCACGTGAACCACTTTGTCGAGCTCGACGCGCGTGCGAGCGCGACGCGCCTCGAGGAGCAGATCCTTGTCCAGGTAGCGACGGTGCAGCGCGATCGCGTCGAAGAGCGCCTCGGTGCCCTCGTCGTTGGTGGCGCTCGTCTCGATGATCATCGGCCGCCACGCTCTCGCTCGGCCGAGGTCGAGCATCTGTTCTAAGTCGCGACGAGTCTCGCGGACCCCCGGGCGGTCGGCCTTGTTGATGACGAAGATGTCCGCCACTTCGAGCAGGCCAGCCTTATTGGCCTGCATCGAATCGCCCCACCCGGGATTGGTCACCACCACCGTCGTGTCGGCGGCCGAGGCGATCTCGACTTCCATCTGACCGACGCCGACGGTCTCGACGAAGACGAGGGGAAAGCCCGCCGCGCCCATGACCCGTAGCGCGTCGGGCACCGCCAAGGAGAGTCCCCCGAGGTGGCCGCGGGTGGCCATCGAGCGGATGAACACGTGGTCGTTCGTCGCGTGGTCCTGCATGCGGATCCGGTCGCCCAAGATCGCGCCACCGGTGAAAGGAGAGCTCGGATCGACGCACAGCACGCCCACCTGGTCGAAGGTCTCGTCCTCGCCGAGCGCGCCGCGCGAGAGCGCGAAGGTGATGAGGCGATCGGTGATCGTGGACTTTCCCGCCCCCGGCGGACCGGTCAGACCAACGACGTAGGGTGCGGGCGTGGTGTAGGCGAGCGCCACGCTCTCGCGTTGTCGAACCCCCCCGGACTCGACGAAGGTCAACAGTCGCGCCAGCGCGGTGCGCGAACCGGTCCGCGCCGCTGCCACTAACTCCTCGGGGTCGCGCGAGATCACGAGAAGCGTTCGATGTGGGCGCCCAGCGCGCTGAGGCGTCCCACCAAATCGTCGTAGCCACGCTCCACGTGCTCGAGGCCCGTAAACGTCGTCTCACCGTCGGCGATGAGGCCCGCCAGGATCAGCGCCGCACCCGCGCGAATGTCACTCGCGTGCACCGACGTGCCGGTCAGGCGTTCTACGCCGCGGATCATCGCGTGATGCCCTTCGGTCGTCACGTTCGCCCCGAGCCGGACCAGTTCGTCCACGTAGCGAAATCGTCCGGTGAAGAGGTTCTCGGTGACGACCGACACACCCTCGGCGACGCTCAGCATCGTCGTCATCAGTGGTTTGTAGTCCGTCGCCACTCCCGGGTAGGGCAAGGTCGAGATGTCCACCGCCCGCAGCCGACCGCGCGCGCGCACCGCGACACCTTCGCCAGCGAGTTCGAGCTCGGCGCCCATGGCGTCGAGTTTGCGTAGCAACATCACCATGTGCTCGGGACGCGCGTCGACCACTCGCACGGCACCGCCGGTGATGAGACCCGAGGCGAGGTACGTGGCGGTGACCACGCGGTCGGTGACGACCTCGTGGGTGGCGGGGTGAAGTTCCACCACACCATCGATGGTGAGCAGGGAGGTGCCGAGTCCCTCGACGTGAGCGCCCATCGCGATGAGTTGGCGACCGAGGTCTTCGACCTCGGGTTCGCGCGCCGCGTTGTCAATAATCGTTCGTCCCTCGGCGAGGACGGCGGCCATCAAGAGGTTGTCCGTCGCGGTGTGGCTCGGGTACTCCAAGGTGACGCGCGTCGCGCGAAGTCGCGGCGACGTCGAGGTCGCGTGGATGGAAGTGCGGTCGTTGCGAAACGTCGCGCCCATCGCCGTGAGGCCCTCAGTATGGAAGTTGATCGGGCGCTGCCCGAAGTCATCGCCACCGGGCAGGGCCATGTTGGCTTCGCCGCAACGCGCGAGCAAGGGGCCGAGCACGACGATGGAGGCGCGCATCGCCTCAAAGAGGTGGGCCGGCGCCACCGGGTGCAGCGCGTCACGCTCGGGGACCACGACGCGCAGTTCGTGCTCCGCGGGTACGTCGACCGAGCACCCGAGTGCTTCGAGGAGCTCGCTCATCACCACGACGTCGCTGATGTTGGGCACGTTGGTGAGCCGGTGTTCGCCGGTCGCGAGCAGGCAGGCGGCCATCTCTTTTAAGACCGCATTCTTCGCCCCGTAAGCTCGAACCTCACCCTCTAAGGGACCGGCGGGCTTGATGAGGAGTGAACGCACCCCTCAAGTATTGCCGCTGCTACGTACGGGGTCTTTGCCTCATTTGGGCCAAAACGAGCGGCGCAGTACGCTGGCCCTGTGCAGCCACCTGATCGGCCCGATCGCAATATTGCCCTCGAGTTGATTCGAGTCACCGAAGCCGCGGCCATTGCGTCGGCCCGCTGGGCGGGACGCGGCGACAAGAACGCCGCTGATCGCGCGGCCGTTGACGCGATGCGCTTCGTCTTGGGCGCCGTCGCGATGGATGGCGTCGTGGTGATCGGTGAGGGCGAGAAGGACGAAGCCCCGATGCTCTATAACGGCGAGCAGATCGGCGACGGTCGTCCGCCCCAGGTGGACGTCGCGGTCGATCCCGTCGACGGCACGACGCTCACCGCGATGGGGCGAAATGGCGCGCTCTCAGTGATCGCACTCTCCGAGCGCGGCTCGATGTTCAATCCCGGCCCGTGCTTTTACATGAAGAAGATTGCCGTGGGACCCCGCGGACGTGGTTCCGTTGACGTCAACGCATCGGCCACCGACAATCTGACCGAACTCTCCAAGCGCCTCAACAAGCCGGTCCAAGAGCTCGGCGTCGTCATCCTCGATCGCCCGCGTCACGACGACCTCGTCGCGGAGGTTCGCGAGGCCGGCGCTCGCGTGATCTCAATTCTTGACGGTGACGTCGCGGGCGCTATCGCGACGGGGTGGCCGAACTCGGGCGTCGACGTGTTACTCGGCATCGGCGGCACGCCCGAGGGCGTCATCGCCGCAGCCGCCTTGAAGGGTCTCGGCGGCGAGATCCAAGGCGTGCTGCACGCCAACTCCGAGGAGGTTCGTCGCGACGCGGAGGCCCTTGGGTACGATTTCACAAGAGTGCTCATGACCGACGATTTAGTCGCGAGTGACAACTGCTTTTTCTCCGCCACGGCCATCACCGACGGCGACTTCCTGCGGGGAGTTCGCTTCTACGATTTCGGGGCCACCACTCAGTCTTTGGTCGTTCGCTCGCGCTCGGGCACCGTGCGCACCATCGAAACCTTCCACCGTCACGACAAGCTTCAAGAATTTACGACCGCCGGTTTTTGACGCTCGTGTGAGGGCCTCGTGCCGCCTGATCGGTTGCACGTCGTGGTCCTCGGACCTAGCCTCGAATCAGAGTCCCAAGGGGGCGGTTCACGAGTCTGTGAACGAAAAGGAGGCGGTATGAAGGTGTCAAATCTTCTGGCGACGAAGGGTAGTGACGTCGCAACAATCTCCCAAGAACGCAGCGTGGCTGACGCGGTGGCGCTCTTGAAGGAGCGCGGCATCGGCGCCCTCGTGGTGACCGGGGCGAAGGCGCCCATTGCGGGGATGTTCTCCGAACGTGACGTCGTTCGCGCACTCGCGACCTCGGGCGCCGGCGCGCTCGAAATGAAAGTCGCCGAGCTCATGAGCGCCGACGTGTCGGTGTGTGCACCCACCACCGAACTCAATGACCTTATGACGATGATGACGGAGCGACGCTTTCGTCACGTCCCCGTCGTCGACGACGGTCGACTGGTGGGCCTGGTCTCGATCGGCGACGTCGTCAAGGCGAGGCTCGAAGAGCTCGAACACGACAAGAAGGACCTACTGGACTACGTCTCGGCTCGTTAAGACGCGCTGAACTCCGCGGCGCGCAGGCGCAGCTGCGCACGTTCGAGTGCCGCGAGCGCGACGAGTTGTTCTTCGTCGTCGCCGTGATCGGCACGATTGACGGCGGCCAGTTTCGCTTCGGCGGCGTCCTTGGCGGCTTGCGCGCGCGCGACGTCGATCTCACTGGTCCGCTCGGCCACCCCCGCGAGCACGGTCGCCAGCGTCTCGTCCTCACCGAGTCCCTTGCCGACTTGGAAGAAGCCCGAGTGCACCGCAAAGGCCAAGGTCCCTTCGGCGGTCTCGACGCGCACGATGGAAGAGACCACGTCGCCCACGGTGGAGGTGTGCTGCGGCAGGATCGTGAAGTCGCCCTCGGAGGAGCGCGCCACGAGCGCCGCGGCGGTGCCCGAGAAGAGCGGCGCCTCGGGCGTCACGATTTCGACGGTGAGCGTTGCCATCAGCCCTTGGCGATCGCCGCGGCCTTCGCCTCGACCCCTGAGGCGCCCCCGACGTTCAAGAACGCCTGCTCGGGGTACTGGTCGAGGTCGCCCTTGACGAGGTGCTCGAAGGACTCGATCGTCTCAGCCACCGGGACGTTGATGCCGTCGATGCCGGTGAAGACCTTGGAGACGAACATCGGCTGGGACAAGAAGCGCTGGATCTTGCGCGCCCGAGTGACCGTGATGCGGTCTTCCTCGGAGAGTTCGTCCAGTCCCAAGATCGCGATGATGTCTTGGAGTTCCTTGTTGCGCTGGAGGATCTGCTGGACCTGACGCGCGACGGCGTAGTGACGGTCCCCGACAATTTCTGGCGCCAGGATGTTCGACGTCGAGGTCAGCGGGTCGACCGCCGGGTAGATACCCAACGCGGCTATCTGACGACTCAGCTCCGTCGTGGCGTCCAAATGGGTGAAGGTCGTAAAGGGCGCCGGGTCGGTGTAGTCGTCCGCCGGCACGTAGACGGCCTGGAGCGACGTGATCGAGTGACCGCGGGTCGAGGTGATGCGCTCTTGGAGCTCGCCCATCTCATCAGCCAGCGTTGGCTGGTAGCCGACCGCCGAAGGCATGCGACCGAGCAGCGTCGAGACTTCCGAGCCCGCTTGCACGAAACGGAAGATGTTGTCGATGAACAACAACACGTCCTGGTTCTTGACGTCGCGGAAGTATTCGGCCATGGTGAGGGCCGCCAACGCCACGCGCAGGCGCACGCCCGGCGGTTCGTCCATCTGGCCGTAGACGAGCGCGGTCTTTTCAATGACGCCGGACTCGCGCATCTCGAGCAGCAAGTCGGTGCCCTCGCGGGTTCGCTCCCCCACCCCCGCGAAGACCGAGACGCCGTCGTGCTGCTCGGCGACGCGTCGGATCATCTCCATGATCAACACCGTCTTGCCGACGCCCGCACCGCCAAAGAGTCCGATCTTGCCACCCTGCACGTAGGGCGCCAAGAGGTCGACGACCTTGATGCCCGTCTCGAACATCGTGGCGCGCGGCTCTAACTGGTCGAAGGCGGGCGCGTTGCGGTGGATCTCCCAGTGGTCCTCCACGACGCCGATGTCGTCGGTGTCGAGTGACTCGCCGATCACGTTAAAGACGTGACCGAGCACGGCGTCGCCCACCGGGACGGTGATGCCCCGCCCGCTCTGACGCACAATGGCGCCGCGTACGAGTCCGTCGGTCGGCTTCATGCACACGCAGCGCACGCGACCCTCACCGATCTGTTGGGCGACCTCGGCGACGACGGTGATCGTCGCGCCGTCGAGCTCGATGTCCATCTCGACGGCGTGGTTGATCTCGGGCAGGGCGTGGGGTGGGAACTCCACGTCCACCACGGGCCCGGCGATCGCGACGACGCGCCCCGTTTCGAGTTTGGTTGTTTCTGGTGCCACGGTCATTTGATTCTCACTTTCCCGAGCGGAGCGCTTCGGCGCCGCCCACGATTTCCATAATCTCGGTGGTGATCGAGTCCTGGCGGGCTCGGTTCATCACGCGTGTCAAGGTCTGGCCGAGTTCGTCGGCGTTCTCCGTCGCCGCCGCCATGGCGCGTTGCTGCGAGGTGTGAAAGGCGGCCGCGCCTTCGATGAGCGCGGAGAAGACTTCGCTCTCTAAGAATCGCGGCATCAAGAAGAAGAGCAGTTTCTCGACTTCCGGCTCGAACTCGGTGTAACCCTTCAGTTCCTTTTCGGCCGGGTCCTCTGGTAGTTCGGGGACCACGAGGGGCAGGAGTTGTTCGACCTCGACGCTCTGCGATCCGGCCGAGAAGTAACGGGTTGAGACGATGAAGACCTGCTGGGTCTCGCCCGCCATAAAGGGGCCCGCGAGTCGTCGCGCGATGTCCTGGGCCTGAGAGAACGTCGGTCGGTCCACGACGCCGACGAAGCTCTCTTCGACCTCGAGGCCGCGGAACCGGTAGTAGGCGGCCGCCTTCTTGCCCGCGCAGAACAGTCGCACCGTCGCGCCCTCGCGACGCAGTTGGGCGACGAGTCGCTCCCCCGCGCGCAAGGACGCATTGTTGTACGGTCCCGAGAGTCCCCGGTCGCCCGTGATGACCAGCACCAGCGCGGTCTCGACCTTTTCGGGTAACGCGAGGAGTTTCTTGGCGCCCGTTGGATCACCCAACGCCGCCTCTAAGAGGATGCGTTGCATGCCCGCTCGGTACGGGCGGTTCGCGACGATGCGCGCGAGGGAGCGAGGAATCTGAGACGCCGCGATGAGCTCCATGGCTTTGGTGATCTTGCGCGTCGACTGCACCGAGCGGATGCGTCGGCGTAGTACTCGTTCTTGGCCTCCGGCCACGATTCCTCCTTTCTCTCTCTCGTCGTTACTTAGTGACTCGGCGCGAAGCTGTCCAGGAAGGACTTCAAGGCGACGTCGAGCTTCGCGGTGTCGGGCAGGGCCAGCGTGTCGCGGATCTCCTTTAAGAGGTCGGCGTGCTTCGCGCGAAAGTCGGTCATCAGTTCCGCTTCGAAGCGCGTGACGTCCTCAACCGCAACGGTGTCGAGCCAACCCTTGGTGCCGGCGTAGATCGCGACGACTTGTTCCTCGACGGGGACCGGCGCGTTCAGGCCCTGCTTTAACAGTTCGGTGAGGCGGTAGCCCCGGTCGAGTTGCTGCTGGGAGGACTTGTCAAGTTCCGAACCGAAGGTCGCGAAGGCCTCTAAGTCGCGAAACTGCGCGAGGTCAATCTTCAAGGTACCCGCGACGGCACGCATCGCCTTGATCTGGGCGGCGCCACCGACGCGCGAGACGGAGTTACCCACGTCAATGGCCGGACGAACACCGGAGTAGAAGAGGTCACTCTGCAAGAAGATCTGCCCGTCGGTGATCGAGATGACGTTGGTGGGGATGTAGGCCGAGATGTCACCGGCCTTGGTCTCGATGATCGGCAGGGCGGTCAGGGACCCGCCACCGAGCTCGTCGCTCAGCTTCGCCGCGCGCTCCAGTAGGCGACTGTGGAGGTAGAAGACGTCACCGGGGTAGGCCTCGCGGCCCGGTGGGCGACGCAGCAACAAGGAGATCTGGCGATAGGCCTCGGCCTGCTTGGAGAGGTCGTCGTAGACCACCAGCGCGTGTTCGCCGTTCTCCATCCACTCCTGTCCGATAGCGCAGCCCGCGTAGGGGGCGAGGAACTTAAAGGGTGCGGGGTCGCCGGCACCGGCCACCACGACGACGGTGTACTCGAAGGCCCCGAAGTCCTCCAGGGTCTTGACGGTCTGGGCGACCGAGGAGTTCTTCTGGCCCACGGCGACGTAGATGCACTTCACGCCCTGGCCCTTCTGATTCAAGATCGTGTCGATCGCGACCGTCGTCTTACCAGTCTTGCGGTCACCGATGATGAGTTCGCGCTGTCCTCGTCCGATGGGCGTCATTGCGTCAATGGCTTTGATACCCGTTTGGAGCGGCTCACTCACGGGCTGGCGACCCGTGATGCCGGGCGCTTGGACCTCCATGCGCCGGACCTTCGGGTTGACCAGTGGTCCCTTGCCGTCGATGGGGTCGCCGAGCGCGTTCACGACTCGTCCGAGCAGTCCGTCGCCCACCGGCATCGAGAGGATGCGTCCGGTCGCGCGAACGACCTGTTCTTCTTCGATCCGGTCGACCGATCCGAGGACGACTGCGCCGATGGTCTCTTCGTCCAGGTTCATGGCGAGACCTACCGTGCCGTCTTCGAACTCGAGGAGCTCGTTCACCTTCGCCGAGGGCAGCCCGGAGACGCGCGCGATGCCGTCACCCACTTCGACGACGCGGCCGACCTGCTCGGCCGCCACCGTGGGGTCGAAGTCGTTCACGTGTTTGCGCAGCGCCTCAGTGATCTCGCTGGCGCTAATGGTGAGTTCGGTCATGACACTGTCCTTTTCTTAGTCAATTCGATTCAAAGTGGACTCGAGCAACTGACGAGAGGCGACTGCCTCGCGTAGCGCGCCCAAACGTCCACGCGTGGTTGCGTCGAGTCGAAGATCGCCGATCTCGACGAGTACCCCGCCCAACAAGTCGGGTTGGTCGGCGATCTGGAGTTCGACGTCCTTGCCGGTCAAGGCGGAGAGGGACCGGACGAGTTCGGCCTGACTCGCGTCGTCGAGCGTGCGCGCGGCGTGCACGCGCGCCACGCGCCAGTCGCGCGCGCGAGCGACGTAGTCGACGAGGAAGTCCAGCGTGCCCACCACGTCGCGCGCCCGACCACCGGTGATGGTGAATCGCGCGAGCTCCAGTGACACGGGATCGACCTTGCCCTCTAAGAGTTGGGTCGTCAAACCGAGGCGCGCCTGGAGCGGTGCGTCACGGTCGAGCAGGAGGTGGCGCAGTGCGTCGTTCGCCTCGATGGTGCGCGCCCACCGGAAGAGGTCGTCTTCGACCGAGGAGAAGTTCTGCGCGTCGATCTCATCGAGCAGCGCGTCCGCGTACCCGCCGACGCGTCGACGGGCGGCGAGGAGACCCAGGTTGGGGTGAATGAACGCGCCCGTCTCCGCCAGCGTGCGCGCCACGTAGTGCAACTCGTCGATGGCGCGAGGTACTTCTTGCGCCGGCGAGGCGGTGGCGGCGTAGACGCACAGGCGCAACGTCGCAGCGTTCACCTTGTCGCGCAAAAGATCACCCAGGACCTGGCCGCGCGCAACGCCGGCAATGGAGGTGTCGGTCAAGACCGCCGAGAGATCGCCGCGCGAGAGGATCGTCGACTGCAGCGCCGCGAGGTCACTGACCACGCTGGTGAGCGCTGGCGCGTCGAGTCGGCCCAAGAGGGCGGCGGCGAATCCTTCGAGCTTGGGCAGCATGGTTAGCGGGTCGCCTCTTTGGCGGCTTCCGCGTGGAGCGCGGCGACGGCTTCTCGCACCAGGTCGTCGTGGGTGCTTTGGTCAACTTCGCGCGCGACGATCTTGGTCACGAGTTCGAAAACGATCTCGCCAATCCTCGCCGAGGCGTCATCGATCGCGTGCTGGCGCGCGGCGGTGACTTCGCTCTGGGCGGTGGCGACGATGCGGTCGTACTCGAGCTGCGCGCGACCGGCAGCTTCGGCCTTTAACTGGTCCGAGGTCTCTTGAGCACCGGCAACAATGAGGCGCGCTTGATCGCGTGCCTCGGCGAGCACCTTGGCGCGCTCGTTGTCCGCTTCGGCGGCCTCCTCATTCGCGGCGTCGGCCGCCTCGAGGGCGGTGCGGATCTTGTCCTGACGGGCTTCGAGCGCCTTGTTGAGGGGCGGCAGGATGTACTTCGTCATGAGGAACAAAATGACCGCCACCACCAGCAGTTCGACGAAGAACGTACCGTTCGGCAGCAGGAAGATTGACGTCGCCATCATCTCGTGAGACCTTCTTTCTTAAGGAACTGCGTTCGCGTCGACCCACCTGGGTCGACGCGTCAGAACTAGTGCTTCTCGAAGACGTAGACGAAGACGACCATGAACAACAGGTTGATGAAGTACATCGCCTCCACCAGGCCGACGGTCAAGAAGAAGTACTGACGGGCCTTGTTTTCAATCTCGGGTTGACGAGCAATCGCCGCGATGGTCTGGCTACCGGCCAAACCGTCACCGATGGCCGCGCCGATGGCGCCGCCGCCGAGGGCGAGACCGCCGCCGACGAGCGCACCCGCGATGCGTACCGCACTGGCGATGTCATCTGTGCTTGTTGCCATAATTCATTTCCTCCTGGTTGGTTAGTGCGCGGATTCGAGTGCCGGGGCGTGTTCCTCGTGACCTTCGTTGCTCGTGGCAAAGGCGAAGTAGAGGATCGTCAACAGCATGAAGATATAAGCCTGGATGAGGCCGATGAAGAGGTCGAAGGGCTTCCAGATCAACTCACCGAGCGGCGAGACGAAGATCGGCAGCAGGGAGACCATCACCGCGACCATCAGACCACCCGAGAAGAGGTTCCCGAAGAGACGAAAGGTCAAGGTGATGGGCTTGGTGATCTCTTCGATCACGTTGATCGGGGTGAGGGCGACGTAGGGCTCTTTGTAGTGGCGGAAGTAGCCCCGAAAGCCCCGCGCACGAAAGGACTCGACGTGCACCCAGACGATCACGAACAGCGCCATCGCCAAGGGCAGGTTCACGTCGCTGGTGGGCGCCGGCAGGATCTCGGCCGAGACGCCCGGGTGCAGGGCAGAGGGGATGAAGCCAATCCAGTTACAGATCAGGACGAAGAGGAAGAGGGTGACGCCGATCGGAACGAAGCGCCGACCCTTGGGGCCGATCGCGGAGTCGGCGAGGTCGCGGACTTGTTCGACGAGGAGCTCCCAGAGCAGTTGGGGCTTGCTCGGTACGCCGCTGGTCACTTTCGCGCGCATGCGAAAGCCCATGAAGAGGAGAATCGCCATCGCCAGCAAGGTCGAGGTCACGATGTCGGTGTCGATGGTCAGGCCGAAGACGTGCGCCTCGGGGTGCACGCCCACACTGATATTCCCCGATGCAAACAGGGTCGGCACTACAAGCCTCCTTGATTCGCCACGACGCGCAACACGTTCACAACGAAGACGATTTGGTAAAGAACAAGCCCTGACACAATACCGATTCCAAAGGGTGCGTTAAGCCAGACGAAGCCCAGCACCACGATGGTCATGAGGATCAGTCGACCAGTGGTCTTCCCGCCCAATTGGCGGCGTACGGCCTTGGTGCTCTGCTCGCCACGCAGTTCCACGCTCGCCGCTTGGCGGTCGAGAAAGCGCAAGTTCACGATCGCGAGCCCGACGCCGAGGGCCACGCCGAGGGCCGCCAGGGGTGGGGCGATGAAGATGGCGACCACGAAGCCCACAACCCCCACCGCGATAGCCGAAAGGGTGGTTCGGCGCAGGAGACGTGGGAGGGTGTTGGTGGGGAGGTTTTCTAACACGGGCGGTCAATTTTAGAGGTAACGACGAACGAGTTGGACAACACTCACCACGGCCGCGACCGTTCCTAAGACTATCCCGAGTAGCAACCCCGCAGGCGCGAGGTCCCAGAGGTGGTCGAGGAAGAGTCCGAGCACGACGCCCACCGCGAGACATCCCGCGATGGTGGTGCCCATGGCGGCGAAAGCCGCGAGTCCCGGCAGGTCCCTGAGCGTCGATTTTCCCTGATCCGGACCTTTGTCGTCGCCACCGGGTGGCGTCGTCACCGCGCGACGCGTTCGTCGTCCACTTCGCTCGCCCCGCGCCGTCTCCGAAGGCGGCCGCGCAGCGGGCTGAACCAGGTGAACAGGGCGATCACGAGCACCATGACCCCTAAGGGGATGAACACGTTGGCGCGGGTGTCAAAAAGCGGTAGCAACACGAAGCCGCAGAGCAACGCCGTCCAGGACCACAGGATGATGACGGTGCGACTGTGTCCGTGACCGAGACGCATCAGGCGATGGTGAATGTGATTCTTGTCGGGCGTATGGAAGCCCTGCCCCGACGCGGTCCGTCGGGCGAACGCCCACACCGCGTCAGCTAACGGCACCCCGAGGATGAACACGGGAATCAACAGCGGCGCGAAGAAGAAGAACGTCACACCACTCGCCGGTGGGGTTCGCCCGCCGATCACCATCGTCGAGGCGCTCATCAAGACGCCGAGCATCAACGCCCCGGCGTCGCCCATGAAGAGCTTGGCCGGATGAAAGTTGTCGCGAAGAAACCCGACGCAGATGCCGCACGTCAAGGCCGCGATCAGTGGTCCGACATTCGTCGCCGGGAGCAGACCGAGGGTCTCGAGGCGTAGCCCGTAGACACACAGCGTGCCCGAGGCGATCGCGACGATGCCCGCGGCGAGTCCGTCCAGCCCGTCAATCAGGTTGACCGCGTTACACAGCGCGAAGACCCAGATGGCCGTGATGAGCGGCAGGATTGAGGGACCCAGCACGACAAAGCCGGCAAAGGGCAACTTCAGCTGGTACATCGTCGCCCCGCTGAAGTAGAGGATCGACGCGGCGAGAAACTGTCCCGCGACCTTCGCGGGGGCACTCATGTCGCGAAAGTCGTCCACCAGCCCGACGACGAAGATGACGCCAGTAGCTAAGAGCACGCCGATCATCTCGTGGGACGACGTGATGACGTTTCGCAGCGTCGGAATGAGGAAGGCGAAGAGCAGCGCGACGCAGAACCCGATCAACATCGCTCCCCCGCCGCCGTAGGGCGTGACGCGGGTGTGCACTTTGCGATCGTCGGGCAACGCGGTGTAACCCACTCGTAGCGAGATGGCGCGCGCTGGTCGGTTCGCGACGAGGGTGACGAGCGCACCCACCAACGCGACCACGAGGTACGCGACAATATCGCCCATCAGTTACTTCGTGAAGTTCTCGTACGGGTTGAACGTCGCACAGAGCGCGGCCACGTCGTTGCGCACCTCGACCAGCGCCAGTTCGTCGTCGCGCTTACGCAACGCGCGCGACATCAACGTGGCGATCGTCTCGAACTCCGCCTCGCCCATGCCCGCGGTCGTCTCGGCCGCGGTGCCGACGCGGAGCCCCGA
>Ga0302154_10002162_pt1 | contig 15268 bp, 14 predicted proteins | sample I_Bog_N2_3_FD_193507 | JGI IMG/M metagenome (GOLD analysis project Ga0302154, IMG submission 193507) | Peat permafrost microbial communities from Stordalen Mire near Abisko, Sweden - I_Bog_N2_3 | ecosystem: Environmental > Terrestrial > Soil > Wetlands > Peat | place: Sweden: Abisko, Stordalen...
GCAGGCAAGCTGTGGGCCGGTTGCCAATCCAAACAGCGCCAGTTCGCCGTCGCCGACAAACTGGTTGGGCTGTCCGCCGCACGCGATCACCGCCTGCGACACCGCGCCGAGGAAACGGTTGACGATAAACACGGTGTCGAAGGGCAGCCGCTGTTCGGCGAGCCGGGTCGAACCCCGCATGTCGACGAACATGCTTACGAGATAGCGTTCCTCGCCGAGGCGCGAACTGCCTGAAGGCCGCGGTCCGGCAGAAGCGGGCTGTGGCTGAAAGATCTGGAAGAAGGTCAAATCTTTCGCGGGCCGAAGCTGGCAGGCGAGCCGGATCGCCGGATCCGCGCCGGCCCCGACCCGGTTGAGAACCAGGGTCTCGCGCGGCGATGGCGGCGGCAGCGCGCTGATATCGCCGATCACGCGAATACGGCAGGTCGAGCAGCGCGCCCGGCCGCCGCAGGCGCTGACATGCGGCACCTGATGCCGCAGGCTCGCGTCCAGTACGCTGAGGCCCTTGCGCACGCGAACCGTTCGGCCGTTGCCATAGCTCAGCGTGATCATGCCACCACGACGCTCAGCCATGGCGCGGCCGCCTTTGGCCAGCAGGGTGCCCCCGATCAGGCCGAGATAGCCGATCAGAACATCGTCGGCGATGCTGTCCAGAACCATCTGCTGGGCTGGGTTACCGATGCGGCGTTGCGAAAGATTGTCCGCTTGCCATTGCGCGCTGGCGCTGTCGCGCGCGACGCTTCGTTCGGCCTGGTAGAGGCCGAGCATCGACAGCGTCGGAACAAGCACCGCCGCGGCGAGCAGAAACGGCGCCGCTTGCGTGTAAAAATGTTTGATCCGCAACCAGAAATACAGGCCGATACAGCCGTGGACCCAGGCGATGATCATGCTCGCGGTCAGGATCCAGATCTTATGGGGCGCGGCGATGCCGTAGGCATAGATCACCTGCGGATAGAGTTTTTCATGCCCGAACAGGCTTTGGCCGAGCCGCACGCCGGAAATGTGAGCAATGATTAGCGCCGGGATACTGAGGCCGAGCACGAGCTGCAGCGGCTCGATCAAAGGCTCGCCAAATTGCCGGCGCGAATAAAGCGCCCACAGGCCGAGACCACAATGCACCAGCGCCGCCGCATAGAATGTGAACGCCACCGGCTCAAATTGCCAGAATGCCATGTGATAGCGCAGGCCGATGCCAAGCGCCTGCATCGAGATATTGCCGAGGGCATGGTTGAGGAAATGGCTGAGGAGATAGGCGAACAGAATGAGTCCGCAGCCGAGGCGAATCTGCCGCAAACCGATGCCGCGGATGAAGGTGCCGATCTGCTTCGGAGAGTTCATGCGAACCGGTCAAACCTGCTTATCATGCTTCCAGATTAACAGAGTTTGGTCCGGTCACGCGGCCTGCCGCGGCGACATCATGGGGCGGTCCGTCCGGCAAACATCTCGTGAAACCGGCTGAGGTCGCCGACACTGACGTCCGAAACGGCCCAGAAGGTCAGGCCATTTGCGCTCCAGTTTTCGATGTTGAAACCGTCGCGCGACGCCACGGTCGCCTCAGTGGGCGCCGCCGGCCAGACGAACAGATTGATGACGTGCGCCTGCCGTTGATAGATCAGGGCGGCGACGACCCGGCCGCCGATATAGTCGACCCGGCCCCCCAGCAGCGGAAAGCCCTGGCGGGCGAGGTCGATGACCGGAGGCGAAAAATCGATACGGCCGTTGAACCAGGGCTTGACGGTGTGCTGATCAGAGGTCGCGACATCGGTCAGGTGACTGGCGAGCAGCGAACGGACGTGGCCGGCTATGACCTCGTTCTCGACGCGGGTTGGGTCATGCAGCGGCGCGATCACCAGGAACAGGCTTGCCGCCAGCGCCGCCAGCGACGGCACGAACAACCACTGCCGGATCCATCCGGTGAGATTGAAGCGCGCCGTCGCTGCACGACCAGCCGTGAGCGGGCGCTCGTCGGCCTCGCGCGCAACAGCCGCGAGCAGCTGTGCGCGTACATGATCCGGCGCGCGCCAGCGGACCCCGGGTTGTGCAACCAGCCGCTTCACTTCGCGAATCCTCTCCAGTTGAGCCGTGCAATGCGCGCAGGATGAAAGATGCTGCTCGAGCTGCAGGGAATGAACGGCGTCAAGTTCGCCGTCAAGCGAGCCCTGCAGCATCAGCTCCCATTCGGAGCACGGCTTTACAATCGATAAACTCACGGCCGTGGCTCCCGCAGGCCCACTTCCTGGCGCCAGGCGTTTTCGAATTGCGCCCGCGCCCGCGCCAGCCGCGACATCACGGTGCCGATCGGCAAGGCCGAGGTTTCCGCGATCTGCCGATAGGACAGCCCTTCCAACTCACGCAACACGAGCATCTCCCGCAATGACCGTGGCAATTTATTCAGAACAGCGCGCACCGCGCGTGACTCCGCGGTTCGGATCAGCGCGACCTCCGGGCTATCGTCCTCGGAGGGCACGTCGTCAATTGAGAAGGCGTCGGAATCCTCCGCGCCAGGGGCGTCGATTTCGAGCCGCGACTTGCGCCGACGGTCGCGCAGCCAATCATGATAGCAATGGCGTACGATGGAAAAAATCCAGGCACAGGCATCGCCGCCCTGGTAGCCGTCGAAGCCGCGATAGGCGCGCAGAAACGACTCCTGGACAATGTCCTGGGCGGCGTCCGGATTGCGGCTGAGAAAGCGCGCGAAATTATAGGCCGCGTCGAGATGCGGCACGATCTCGCGCTGAAACCGGCCGTATCGGGAGTTTGCCTCGCTCGACGGATGGGTCGCCGCGCCATCCGCAGACGAAAGCGCCCGTGAAGTCGGGTTTTTCGTCCGACCTATCGTGGGAAGGATGGCGGCGGCAGCGTGGCCTGCGGCCATGGCGTGATGCACGACAAGGACAGGGAATGCAGCAATCGAGCGAGCCGCCCATGAGGTCATGTCGTCGAGCCAGCATTCCGGCCTTGCGCTGTCATGTGCCGCCAGCGAATTCATGAGGTGTGTCCACTTGTTAAGGCCAGTTTATGCGTATCAGGCGGCCGTCGAAGCAGGCCGGCCCATGAGGTAGACTGCGGCTGCATCGGTTTTATTCCAGTTTTCGCGGAAAAATTATGAGTCGTTGCCAACCCCCCAGCGTGAGGCATGCGCGTTCGGCAGGTCGGCCTGCTAACACCGGTGTAATCGAAGGCGTGCATGGCTTAACGCGTGCACGGCTTAAAGCAAATCGGTGGGGCGCGACTTGCCGGGTGGTTTGAAGAACCGGCTCTCCCGGAAAAATGTTGTCTGATCGGGAATAAATCACGGGTGGCCTACGTCTGTCTTGCAGGAGGCGATGTTCGATCCATGAATTTCGCTCCGCATCCACCAGCAATCGAGGAGAATTTCGATGTTTACCATGTCTCGCCGGGGTGTACTGGCTTCCGCCGCAGTGGCGGCGGCCTTTGGGCTGAGTAACCGAAAACTTGCTTTGGTTGATCCGGCGCAAGCCGCGGTGCCGCTTGAACCGACCGATGGCGTGCACCGCTACAAGGTCGGCGCGATCGAGGTGACCGCGGTCTATGACGGGATCTGGCGCAAGCCGCATGATCCCGGCTTCATCAGGAATGCGTCGGTCGAGGAAACCAAGGCGGCGCTCGCCGAGGCGGGCCTGACCACCGAATTCATGCCGATCCCGCTGACGGTGATCGTGCTCAAGATCGGCGACCGGCACATCATGGTGGATTCCGGCTCCGGGGTCGGCCAGTGGCAGGCCAATGCCACCAACCTGCCGGCCAACATGAAGGCGGCCGGAATCGACCGCAGTCAGATCGATACCATTCTGGTCTCGCATTTCCATCCCGACCACGTCTGGGGATTGATGGAGAAGGGCAGCAATGCGCCGGTATTTCCCAATGCCGAACTGATCGTCAACGCTGCCGAATACACTTGGTGGACCGAGTCGGGCCGGGTCGAGAAATTGGCGGAAGGCCGCCGCGCCGCGGGCAAACGCATCGCCGATGTGTTCCCGACCTGGAAGAACTGGAAGCTGGTCGGGGACGATGCAGAGGTCGCGCCGGGGGTGCGGCTGGTTTCCGCGCCCGGCCACACGCCCGGCCACTCGGCGTTCCTGGTCACCTCGGGCAAGGATCAGCTGATGGTGTCGAACGACACCATGTATGTGCCGGCGTTGCTGGCGCCGCACCCGGATTGGCAGGGCGTCTATGATCAGGACGGAGCGATGGCGGTCGCCACCCGCCGCAAGCTGGTCGATCGCGCCATTGCCGACAACATGATGATCTGCGGCGCCCATTTCCCGTTCCCCGGCGCCGGCAAATTCGTCAAGGACGGCGACGCCTATGCCTTCACCCCGGTCGTACAATCCTGATCCAACAACGGAAGACTGAAGTCATGACAAGCAAGCTCACATCCATCCTCGCCGGCACAGCGCTTCTGCTCGGTCTCGGTGTCGTGCCCGTCCTATCGGCCGCAACGGCCTACGCGGTCGACAACATGTCGTCGACCGACGCGCCCGATTTGACTTCGGTGCGCGCCAAGATCGCTGCGAAAAATTATGTCGCCGCGCTCGCTGAGCTCAGGGACCTTGCCGAGGATACCCAGCAGGCCGACGTCTACAACCTGCTCGGGTTCACCCTGCGCAAGACCGGCGACTTCAAGACCTCGCTGACCTATTACAGCAAGGCGCTGGAACTGCAGCCCGATCATCGCGCGGCCCGGGAATATCTCGGCGAGCTGTATGTCGAGACCGGCCATTTGGACAAGGCCAGGGAGCAACTCGAAATTCTGGCCAGGCTGTGCCCCGGCGGCTGCGAGGAACACGAGGATCTGCAGCAGATTATCAACGCCCAAGCGGCCAACCGGTGAGATTCGGAGGCGGGCGGTCATTCGCCCGCCTCGCTTTCGATGCCGCTCGCGCGGAGGCCGCTGTGCGGCGCGGTCGTGCCCGCCTTGACGATACGTTGACACCGGCCGGGCACTCGGCAAGAAAGCCGCGTGACAAACGCCTCATTCGATAAATGGACCGGCAAACCAGACCGGGCCGGCTTTCGCTCCGGGGTCGCCGTGGCGGCGCTGATCGCGGCGATGACGGTGCTGCGCGTGATCTATGCCAGCCTGGTCGATCTGCGCACCGACGAGGCCTATTACTGGACCTGGTCGAAGGAGCATGTGCTTTGTTTCCTCGATCATCCGCCGATGGTTGCCTGGTTCATCCGCTTCGGTACCGCCATTTTCGGCGACACCAATCTGGGTGTGAGATTCGCCGGCATCCTGGCAATGCTCGTGACGCAATTGCTGCTCGCCGATCTGGTGCGGCGCGTCACCCATGACGTTCGCGCCATCGTGCTCGCGGTGCTGATGCCGGAGGCCGCGCTCTATTACGGCCTGCTGATGGCCAAGGTCTCGCCCGATATCGCGCTGATTCCATTTGCCGTGGCCATGCTGTGGGCGCTGATCCGACTCGACGAAAGTGGTGACGGGCGCTGGTGGCTGCTCGCGGGGTGTTTCGCCGGGCTGGCGCTGTTGTCGAAATTCACCGCGGTCATGCTGATGCCGGCGGTCGCTTCCTTCCTTTTGGTGCCGGGCTGGCGCAGACGCTGGCTGCGCAGTCCCTATCCCTACGGCGCGGCGCTGATCGCGGTGGGGCTGTTCCTTCCGGTGCTAATCTGGAATGCCGGGCATGACTGGGCGACTTTCCGCTTCCAGCTGGTGCGTGCCGTTGCGTCCCATGACGTGTCGTTGCGCACGGTCGGCGACTATATCGGCCTGCAGTTCGGGCTGGTCGGATTCATCCTGCTGCCGATGGTGGTGTCGGGCGTGATGCTCACGGCCTGGCGGGGCTACCGCCTCGGCAACGCGGTGGCCATTTTGTTGTCGACCGCGGTGTTAGTGCCGTTCGGTTATTTCCTGGCGAGGTCGCTGACGTTGCGGGTCGGCGATACCTGGCCAATGTTCATCTGGCCGGCCGGTTTCGCCGCTGCCGCGATCAACATCGCGCTGCTGCCGGGCGAAGGATTTTCGGCCTGGATGGTCCGTTCGACCATCCGGTGGACGAAGCTGGCGGTCGGGTCCGGCATTGTGTTCGTCGTCCTGGTGTTTCTCTATTATGTTGCCGCGCCCTGGAATTTCCTCGGCGGCGCCGATCCGGTCGGCAGCGAAGCCGGCTATCAGGCTGTCGTGCTGCGGGCGCAGGCCGAACTGCAAAAGACCGGCGCGAGCTGGATCGCCACCACCGACTATCGCACCTACGCCATGCTGCGCTGGTTTATTGGAGATCGGGTGCCGGTGATCCAGATCAACGAGCGCAACCGCTTTATCGGTTTTCGCGATCCCGGCCTGGCCTTGATCAAGGACCATGCCGGCCTCTATGTCGGGCGCGAACCCGACAATACCAGTTCAATTTGGGCTTCGACGACCGCGATCAGGGAACCGCTCGAGCGGGTTGAACGCAGCTGGCGCGGGGTCGTGATGGACACTTATGCGCTGGAAAAACTAACCGGCTGGACCCCTGAACTGCTGCCGGCGACGGACTCGCCGCTCTATCGCGCGCGTTCGCTGGCCGGTGATGTCGGAAATGCGCATAACGGAGGCGGCCTTGCCGGGGGCGCCGCGATCCCTCACTCACGCCTCGCCGTCGCGCTTGCGCAATAGATCCTTGGCGAGATCGCCGAGGGCGGGTCGTGGCAGCGCGGTGAACGGCAGCGGGCGGGTCACGTCAATCGCCGCCAGCCCGAGCCGGGCGGTCAGCAAGCCATTGAGCACGCCTTCGCCAAGCCGCTGCGACAATTTGGCGGCGATGCCGTGACCGAGCACCTGCTGGATCAAATTGTCGCTGGCCGCCATGCCGCCGGAGATCGCGACATGCGCGATGACGTGCCGCATCAGCCGGATCATGCCAAGCGTTCCCGGCCGTGCGCCATACAACCGTGCCAGCTGCCGGATCAGGCGTAGCGAGGCCAGCAACACAAACAGCACGTCGATCAAGGCGCGCGGACTGACCGCGGTGACGATCGAGACCCGCTGCGCGGCCGACGACACCAGGCGGCGCGCCTCCTGGTCGAGCGGCGCCATCAGTTCACGCTCGGCCAGCCGGATCAGATCGGCGCCGTCGATGATCTCGCCGGCGTGGCGTTGCAGCGCGGCCCGGGCCCGCGCCAGATGCGGATTGTGATGCGCCAGCGCCGTCAGTTCCCGGACGATGGCGCGGCTCTGCTTTCGATCGTCGCTCTGCAGCACCAAGGCGGCACGCTGATGCAGCTTCTCGATGGTCGAAAGCCGCGCCAGCCCCAACGCTTCGCGTGCGATCACCATGATAAGCGCGAGTGCGGCGGCGAACGCCAATGCCGACCCGAGCCAACCGAGGCCTTCGCTACGGGCAAACAGATCCTCGACCAGTTCGCTCACGCCTAGCCCAATCCCCAAAAGGGTCAGTCCGGCGACCGCGGTCCAGAACACCGTGCCCCAGCTCAAGCCTCGTCGGACGGGCAATGGCGCCTCAACAAGGACCGGCAGCAGGGCCGTTTCGGTTTCCGGCGTGATCTGCACCGTGCCGCGCGAGGGTCGGTTGGCATCATCGGTGTCGACAACGAAAACCCCGGGGTCATCGAGCCTGAAGGTCGCCGGCTTGCGATGCGGTGGGCTGCGCTCGCTCATTGCAGCTGGTCTCCGATCAGGAACTGGAGGGCGCGGTCGAGACGGATATGGGGCAGCGCCGGTCCATTGGCATCGGAATTCTCGAGCTGTGGCGGCCGAAATCGCAGAAACCGGAAATCGGCCTGTTCCGGCGCGGTGCTGGCGAGGCCGCTGAACGCGCCATCGCCGGCAAAGAGTTGTTCCGGATCGGCCGGCAGGTCGCCCGGAAAAGTCGCCACCTCGGTGACGCCGTCAACGACCTCACCATTCACCATCTCGCCTTGGGCGGGGGTGCCTAGGATGGCGGGCAATTTGTCGCGGCCGCGCTGCATCTGGGCCTCGGTTGTAGCGCGGACCGCGGCGAGGGCGACCACGTCGATGTCGGCGCCGGTGTCCTCGGCGCGGGCAACGGCCCGGCTCACCGTGCGCCGCAACACCGCCTCGAGACGATCATGGCTGCAATGGTGCAGATGATCGGCCTTGGTGGCAGCGAACAGGATGCGGTCGATCCGCGGCCGGAACAAGCTGGAAAGCAGCGTGCCGCGCCCGATCCGGAAGCAATCCAGAATACCCTTCAGCGCCGCCTCAAGGTCGACCAACGCTTCCGGTCCTGAATTGAAAGCCGCCAGCGCATCGACCAGGACGATCTGGCGATCGAGCCGAGCAAAATGGTCCCTGAAGAAGGGACGCACCACGACGTCCTTATAGGCCTCATAGCGCCGGACCATCATTGCCCATAGCGAACCCTGGGGCGCCATACCGCCATCCGGCAGATCGAGCGGCGCAAAGGTCAGCGCCGGCGATCCTGCGAGGTTGCCCGGCATCAGGAACCGGCCCGGCGGCAACAGGCTCATGGCGTAGCGTTCATCGCGGCAGTCGCGCAAATAGGCGGTGAACAACCGCGCCGCCGCCAAGGTCGCCTGCTCGTCGGCGCGGCCTTCCGCGTTCAGCGTTGCCAGCTGGGCATGCCAGGGCGCGGCGAGCCGGGCGCGCGCGCCCTGTCGCGACAGCTCGAGGCTTTCCTTGGACCACGCCTCATAGCTCTTGTTCAACAGCGGCAGATCGAGCAGCCACTCGCCGGGATAGTCGACGAGATCGAGCGTCAGCCGGCGATCCGCGCCGTTGTGCCGCTGATAGTCGATCACCAGCCGCAATTCGCTGATATCCATCGTGGAGTTTGGCCAGCGCCGCTCCTCAACCAGGGTCCGGACATGGCTCTCATAGTCGAAACGCGGCACCGCATCGTCCGGCTGCGGCTCGAGCCGCGCTTGGGCGATCCGCCCCGACGCCATCGGCTCGAACACCGGGAACCGGCCGCCATGGGTGAGGCCGCGAATCAGGGCCGTGATGAACACGGTTTTGCCGGCGCGTGACAGTCCGGTGACTCCCAGCCGTAACGTGGGGTCGAGCAAGTGTTCCCCGAAGTCGAGCAGCGCCCGGGCTGACAGCCGCGCCTCTTCGACAATATCGGAAAAACGCAGGGCCATGCGGCGCGGCAGCTCAATTTGGCGTGGCGGCCATGTTGGCATTTTGGCCATCGGCCGAGGAATTTGGCCGTACAACTACCGGACAGGTGGAGATTGGCTGGCCAAAATCAAGTTTCATATTTAAGACGCGATTAAAGCCGAAGAGATTAGTTAAACCTCCCCGGAGGATTTATCTGCCGTACCCCTTGACATGCCGGTCGGGTCACCATGACAGTCTTTAGACTGAAGCAATTCGCCTCGCACTCGGCGCATGCCGCGGCGGGCGCCATCCGCTGGAACTATGACCGGGCGGAACTGATCGCGGATGGCATCGTGCATGGTGTTGGCGTGTTCAGCGGACTGATCGCAGTGACCGTACTGATCGTGCTGGCGGCCCTGTTCGCCTCCGCCTATGAGGTTGTCACGGTCTCGGTCTACGCCGCAGGGCTGCTGGCGATGCTGGGATTCTCTGCGGCCTATAATCTATGGCCGATCTCGCCCAGCAAATGGCTGCTGCGCCGCTTCGATCACTCCGCGATCTATATGCTGATCGCCGCGACCTATACTCCGGTGTTTGCCCAACTGCAGAACCGCGTGTTCGCGATGTCCTTGCTGGCCGGGGTCTGGAGCGTGGCGGCCGTGGGTATCGTGCTGAAGCTGTTTTTCCCGGGACGCTTCGACAAGGTGTCGGTCGGTCTTTACCTGGCGCTGGGATGGAGCGGCCTGATCGCCTACGACGCCGGGTTGGAGTCGCTGCCGCAGGTGGCGCTGTGGTTCATCGTCGCGGGTGGCCTGCTCTACAGTTTCGGGGTGATCTTTCATGCCTGGCGGCGGCTGCGCTTCCAGAATGCGATCTGGCATGGCTTTGTACTTCTGGGCGCCGCGTGCCATTATATGGCCGTCCTGGATCTCGTCCTGGCCTGACCATCAATCTGGCTCTAAATCCATCTGGCTTGAAAATTCAACGGATCGCGTGAGGGTGCCATGCAGGTGGCAGGCAAGGTCGTGGTTGTCACCGGCGGCGCCAATGGCATTGGACGGGCGCTGTGCGAGGCTTTTCATCGCGCGGGCGCGGCCACGGTCGTGGTCGCCGATCTTGATGCCGCCGGCGCGGACGCCGTCGCCGCGGCGGTCGATGGCGCGGGGTTCCCCTGCGATGTCGGGCAGGAGCGGGATATCCGCCACGTCATCGAGGAAACCGAGCGGCGTTTCGGGCCGATTGCACTGTTCTGTTCCAATGCCGGCATTGGCGGCGGGTTTGATCCGCTGTCCGAGAACGCCGGCGGCGTCTCCGACGCGCCATTTGCAAAGAGCTGGGCGATCCATGTCATGGCCCACATCTATGCCGCCCGGCACCTGATCCCGCGCATGAAGGCCCGCGGCGGCGGCTATTTCCTGCAGACGATTTCGGCTGCCGGCCTGTTGTCGCAGGTCGGCAGCCCGGCCTATTCGACCACCAAGCATGCGGCGGTGGGTTTTGCCGAGAATCTGGCGATCTCGCACAAGGCCGATGGCATCAAGGTCTCGATCCTGTGCCCGCAGGGCGTCGATACCAACATGCTGCGCTCGATCCCGAAGGGCCCGCAATCCGGCGATGGCGATCTCAGCCCGGAGCAGGTCGCACAAGATGCGATTGACGGCATCGAGAAGGAAACCTTCCTGATCCTGCCGCATCCGCAGGTGCTGGGCTATATGCGCAACAAGACCGAGAATTACGACCGCTGGATTTCCGGCATGGCCAAGATCCAGGCCAGGATGCGGGACGCCTACCGCAAGGCGTGATCCCCGAGGAGGGTTCAGGTCCTCGGCGTATCAACATATTCCACGATGAGGCCATCGGCATGGCGGAAGCGCGTCTTGCGGCCGACCGGCGTGGGCTGGATGGGCTCCAATTGTTCGGCGCCAGTGCCTTCGAGAATCTCGATAGCCGATTCAAGCCTCTCAACTTTCAGCGTGATGCGGGTCGCTTCGAACGGACGTCGTTTCTCGGCCGGTCCGGCAATGATCAGGACCGACATTCGGGGCGACGAGATCGCGGCAAGTTCGAGGCCTGCCTCAGGATATTTGAAACGCATGGTTTGTTCACCGCCCAACAGCGCCCGATAGAAGGCGCAGGTCGGGTCGATCGCATCGGGCTCCACAAACACCCGGGTAAAGGCTTCCAGGATCATCGCCATCTCCAGGCTTTTCAGCCTTGTTCAGCTCTTCTGGGCGTAGAGCAGCGGCACCGCCGAATCCACCACCACTTCGATCAGGCTGGCGCCGGGATGCGCCAGGCCGCGTTGCAGGGCTGGCGCGAGTTCTGACGACGTGGCGACGCGCATCGCATCGCATCCCATGCCCTGCGCCAGTTTGACAAAATCGATCTCCGGCAGATCGAGCCCCGGCACCTTGCGCACCTGCATCACCTGGCTGAACGAGCGCATCGCGCCATAGCCTGAATTGTTGATGACGACGACGGTCAGCGGCAGTTTTCTTTGCGCCGCGGTCCACAGCGCCTGGATCGAATACATCGCCGAGCCGTCGCCGATCAGGCAGACAATGCGGATGCCGGGGCGGCCCAAGGCGAGGCCGACGGCGGCGGGCAGGCTGTAGCCGAGGCCGCCGCTCGCCATGGTGTAGAAACTGTCCTGGCCGCGCATCGGCATGAATTTCTGCATCAGCGGGCGATGCGAAGGGGCTTCCTCGACCAGCGCGGCATCGGCGGGCATCGCCGAGGCAAGCGCATGCAACAGGAACTCGACCGGGATCGGATCGCCGGCGCGTGGCGCGCCAGGCAGCGTACGCCCAGCCGGGGCTGCACGTTTGGTATCGGGCAGCAAGTCGAGCAGCAAGGTCAGCGCTGGCTTCAGGGTGGCGACGATGCTGCTGCCGATCGGAGTCACTGCGGCGGCATCGGGATCGTCGGTGATCTGGAACAGCGCCGTGGTCCCATCGAAGATCGCGGCATGGCCCTCGACATGGAAGGTAAAAACCGGCGCGCCGATCACCAGCACCAGATCATAGCCGGTGAGCGCGTCCGAGAGCTGTGCCGGTGCGGCATGCAGGAAGCCCGCGAGCTGCGGGTGCCGTTCCGGAAAACTGCAGCGCGCCGAGAACGGGCTGACCCAGACCGCGGCTTTTGTCTTTTCCACGACCTTGACCATGAGATCGACGGCCTCGGCGCGGTCGACGCCGGGGCCGACCACCAGCGCCGGGCGCTTGCTCGCGACGAGCGCTGTGACCAGGGCCTGCATCGCCTCCGGATCGGGGCCGGATTCGCGGCTGACCTGGCGCGCCTCGATCGGCTGGGTCAGGTGAGTCCAGTCGTCGATCGGCACCGAGACAAAGGTCGGCCCGCAGGGCGGCTGCATCGCCACATAATAGGCGCGGGCGATCGCCGCCGGCACGTCCTCGGCGCGCGCCGGCTCGACCGAATATTTGACATAGGGCCGCGGAAATTCCGCGGCGCGTTCGGCATACAGAAAGGCCTGCAGCGGCATCAGGCTGCGCGCCTGCTGGCCGGCGGTGATCACCATCGGCGTCTGGTTGCGATAAGCGGTATAGATATTGCCAAGCGCATTGCCGACGCCGGCGGCGGAATGCAGATTGACAAAGGCGGCGTTGCGGGTGGCCTGCGCATAGCCGTCGGCCATGCCGACCACCGACGCCTCCTGCAGGCCCAGCACATAGTCGATATCGTCGGGCCAGTCGCTCAGGAACGGCAATTCGGTCGAACCGGGATTGCCGAACACTTTTGTGATTTTAAACGCACGCAATAAGTCGAGCGTGGCCTGTTTGACGGAGACCAGGGAACGGGTGCTTTTGGCTGGCTTACGGGATGACACGGTTGAAACCTTATCGGGCGGGCGACCAAATGGCGCCGCTTGACTATGGGCTATTTATATACCACTTGAATTTCACCAACGCTCTGTTCGCTTCTAAGGACTTTGTCTCCGCCTTTGATAAGAGCCACTTCAACTACATGATCCCCAGCCCACTTCGCTATGATCTCCGGACTACCAGAAATAACAAGGAAAGGGGGATCTTCCTCCGTCGAAAAGATGCGACCAGCTTCGGCAATGCTCGCTTGAGTATTGAAGCCAACGGTTGCGCCGCATTCTCTCTGGAAAATTACGATCGACTGGCGACCGTCGGGCGATGGAATTAAATTGCGAATGATGGTTTCACATCTACCAAAAGGATATAATATAATCGATGGACAGAAAGCCCGCGCCGATCGCCGCAGAGAAAGCAACGAGACCGATCGCATAATTTGTCCTCGTGTGGCTCAGCATTGCCGTTTCTAAAAGCTTGCAGCGATCAGCCGCGGGGGCGACGAAGGCGCCATGTGGAGATCATATGGCGGATCACGATCCGCCCTACAGACCTCAGGCGCGGCGCTCAGCACAGCGCCCATTGCATCCGCCCCACACAATGAAATCAACTCGGCTGGAAGGTGCCCATCGGTTCGTCGGTCTCGTCGGGAAGGTCAACAAGTCTGGGCTTCGGCCTGAATTCCAACCCGCTGTAGATTTCCCGGAGCTCCAGACTTACGTTCAGCCGCTTGAGCTCGACCGCGGTTTCCAGGCCCTTGAGCACGACATCCTTCCAGCGCCTGTCGTCGTCCCGCGAATAGAGGTGCACGTTCGGGCTCTCGGTATCCACCAACAGGATGTAGTCGACAGCCGGCAGAGACTGATATTCCGCGAGCTTGACCGTCACGTCGAAGCCGCCCGTCGTCGGGGACAGCACCTCGACGATCAGCGATGGCATGTCCGCAGCCATGGAATGGTCGTCAGGCCTCCCGCAATCGACGCCCAGGTCGGGCATCCGCCGGGTCGATGGGGATATGACGATGTAGGTATCGCCGGTGAAGGTCTGACACGGACCGCCCTTGATCTGTGAATGGACGGCGGCTGTCAGGTTCACGACGATCCTGTCATGCCTGCGACCGGCGCCGGCCATCATCACCACCTCGCCGTCGACCAGTTCGTAGCGCTCCTCCCGCCCGGTAATCCAGGCGAAAAACTGTTCTGGCGTAATTCTCGGGATGGTCGACAACTGCATGCCATCACAAATAACATCGGTGGCCTCCTGCGACAAGCCGCGCCACCCGCCCGGTATCTGAGCATTGTTGTTTGGAACCGTCGGGAGCATCGGAGCCGAAGGCGTCATGCCCCATCCTCGATATCGTAATAATCAGAGCGGCGGATCACGACCCGCTCTACGGCCTCACCACACCGCCGTCCCCTTCATGGTCGGCTGGCCCTCGGCATTCGCGATCCACAGTTCCAGCCCCGCATCGCTCTCATTGGCGTTGATGCTGAATTCGCTGCCTTCGAACAGCGGCTGCAAGCCGCGGTAGCTGAATCGTTTCGGCGCCATGCCGCCGTGAAGCTGCGCGGCGAATTCCACCAGCAGGGCGGCCTGCAGCGGGCCGTGGAAGATCAGGCCGGGATAGCCCTCGACCTTGGTGACATAGTCGCGGTCGTAATGGATGCGGTGGCCGTTGAAGGTCAACGCCGAATAGCGGAACAGCAGCACCGGGTCGGCCAGGTGTCTGACACGGTGACGCGCCTGCAGCGGCGGCGTGGCCGGCTTTGCGGCCGCGGCCTGCGGCGCGGTCGACAGCTCGCGATAGACGATGTCCTGGCGCTCGCGGATCGCGGTGCCGCGCGGGGTGGTGATCAGATGTTCGACGGAGACGAAGCACAGCACGCCGGTGCTGCCGGTCTTCATGGTCACGTCGCTGATCCCTGAGGATCGTGTCACCTCGTCGCCGACGCGCAACGGATCGAAGAATTCCAGTTCGCCGCCGGCCCACATCCGGCGCGGCAGCGGCACCGGCGGCAGGAAGCCGCCGCGGGTCGGGTGCCCGTCGGGACCGAGTTCCGACATCGGATAGACCGGCTGGGCCAGGCACCAATGCACGGTGAACGGCGCGGCATCGCCCGGCTCGGGCGCGCCGATGTGCTGGAACAGGGTGGCGCGCAGGCCTTTTGTCAGCTGGGCGGTGACGATGTCGGAGGCCTGGTCGGTGCGGCCGATCCATTGCCGCAACTGATCGAGATCGGGTTTTTCGCTCATCAGGAACCGGTCCGGCGGTTGGGCTGCTCGCCGATATCAGGAACCGGGCCATAGAGGCGCGGTTCGCCGACCACGATCGCGGCCGGCGCCGGATAGCTGACCGGTCCCGCTC
>Ga0302154_10002175_pt1 | contig 15213 bp, 14 predicted proteins | sample I_Bog_N2_3_FD_193507 | JGI IMG/M metagenome (GOLD analysis project Ga0302154, IMG submission 193507) | Peat permafrost microbial communities from Stordalen Mire near Abisko, Sweden - I_Bog_N2_3 | ecosystem: Environmental > Terrestrial > Soil > Wetlands > Peat | place: Sweden: Abisko, Stordalen...
GCCGTCGTGCCACACCACCACCGCGCGGGTTTCGCCCGCATCGGGCGCGGTGAACAGCGGGTCGATCGCCTGCGCCAGATCGGCACGCGTGGTGTCGCCGGGATCGGCCACCACCGCCGACAGCGCAGCGGCCGACAACGGGGTGGCCACCGGTGCGGGATGGCAACCGATCAACGCTGGCACGAGCGCGAGCGGGGCGATAAAGGCAAGACGGTCGGGAATCATCGTTGCCGACCTTTCAGGCAGATCGATCCGGCGGGCAATGACAAATACAACCACCGACCAAGCTTCTTCGCGGCAACCGCGTCCCCGCCGCTGGCCGCAGGCGCTGGCACTGCTGCTGGCGGTGGTGGTGATCGCCGCGCTGGCGTGGGTGTGGGCCCCGGCCCGGCGCTATGCGGTGACCGGCGCAGCCTATGGCGCACGGGTCGCCTGTTCGTGCCGCTATATCGGCGGGCGCAGCCTGGCCGATTGCCACAAGGACCTCGAACGCCAGACCGCCTGGGCCAGCCTGAGCGAAGACCCCGCCACGCGCAGCGTTACCGCCAGCTATCCTCTGCTGGCCAGCCAGACCGCAACATTTCACGATGGCTGGGGATGCCAGTTGCAACCCTGGACCGGTTCGCGGTAATCTGATCCGCACGCGAAGCGGAAGGCTGCCGGATGGCAATGCTCGTCTACGCCATGAACCTGTCGCTCGACGGCTATGTCGATCATCTGCGCATGCGGCCCGATGCCGCGCTGTTTGCGCATTGGACCGACTATGTCGCCAGCCTTGCCGGCTGTATCTATGGCCGCCACGTCTACCAGATCATGCAATATTGGGACGAGGATCAGCCCGGCTGGGGCGATCAGGAACGGGCCTATGCCGCGGTGTGGCGGCGTCAGCGCAAATGGGTGGTGTCGCGCACGCTCGCCGCGGTCGGCCCCAATGCGACCCTGCTGACCGGGGATCTGGAGACCGCGATCCGCGCGCTGAAGGCCGGGAATGACGGCGAATTGTCGGTTTCCGGGCCGGCTATTGCGCAGAGCCTGGGCGATCTGGGCCTGATCGATGAATACCGGCTCTATTATCATCCTGTCGTGATGGGGCACGGCACACCGTTCTTCGCCGGATCGCCGCCGCCGCTGCGCCTGATCGGCAGCGACCGGATCGGGCCGGAAACGGTGCGGCTGGCCTACGTGCCCGTTTAGACCCGAAATCAACCACATTTGCACACCGTGATTGCCTTCAGAAGCTCCGTGGCAGCGTCGCAGCGTCCTTCGTCGGGCACAATGTCCCCGCATTGCACCCTCCTCTATCCCGACAAGGAACGCTTTGCGTTCCGCAAAGCTTGGGGCGCTGGGCCAAAATCGGCTCCGTCACGGTGTGCAAATGTGGTCGATTTCGGGTCTAGATCCAGCCCGCCAGTTCACGCCGGACCAGCGCTTCGAGCAAGTCCATGCCCACTTCGCCCGCGTTCAGGCAATCGAGTGCGGCAAATTCGCTGCCGCCCGAGCCCAGAAATTCCTCGCGGCCACGAATCGCCAGTTCCTCCAGCGTTTCCAGGCAATCTGCGGAAAAACCGGGCGCGGCGATCGCCACGCGGCGGGTTCCGGCCTTTGCTTCGGCCATCAGCGTGACATCGGTTGCGGGTTCGAGCCATTTGGCGCGGCCAAACCGCGACTGGAACGTGGTGCTCAGGCGCAAGTCTGGGTGGCTGACGGCAAACGCTTCACCCAGCAGGCGCGACGTCTTGCGGCAATGGCAGTGATAGGGATCGCCCAGATGCAGCGTGCGTTCGGGCATGCCGTGATAGCTCAGCATCAGCAGTTCGGGCACAAATTCCAGCGCGCCGATCTGCCGCGACAAGTCGCGGTGCAGCGCGCCGATATAGCCGGGATCGTCGTGGTAGGCGGGCAACGTGCGCAGCGCAGGCAGGCGGCGCGTGCGCAAGATCCAGCGCGCCGCATCGTCGAGCACACTGGCGGTGGTGGCTGCGGAATAGTGCGGATAGAGCGGCGCGATCAGGATGCGTTCGCACCCTTCGCCAACCAGCGCGTCGAGCTGTTCGGCAATCGCCGGTTTGCCATAGCGCATGGCATGGCGAACCACTGCGACCCCGCCCAGCCGTTCGTCCAGCGCGCGGGTCTGCGCCTTGGTGATCGCGGCCAGCGGTGATCCTTCGGCGGTCCACACCTGACCATAGGCATGGGCCGATTTCTGCGGGCGGGTGTTCAGGATGATCCCGCGCAGGATCGGCTGCCACACCAGCGGAGAAATTTCCACCACGCGCCGGTCGGACAGGAACTGCTTGAGATAGCGTTTGACCGACAGCGTATCCGGGGCATCGGGAGTGCCCAGATTGACCAGCAGCACACCCACGCGCCCGGTGGCGACCGGGGGATGATCGAGCGGCCAGTGCGGTGGATTGGGATCGGGCATCAGAATCCTTGTTGTCGCGTGATCTTGGTCAAACACCGGTACCCACTTTGTGGCATCACGCGTTAGAGACCTTCAGACAGGAGTGGCAGGCGACGAAATCGCATGCCGCTGGCAGAAAACAGTGCATTGCCGATTGCTGGCGCGACGGCAACCATTCCCAGTTCGCCTGGGTCGAACGGTTCGGCGTCGCTGGGTGCAAAGGCAACCTCGATTTTGGGGCAATCGGCCAGCACGGGCAGGCCGAGCCCGGCCAGTCGTCCGGCGAGCGGCAGGCCCGCGTTCCAGCGCGTGCTTCCCCCCACCGCATAAGCCAGTCCGAACAGCAGTCCGCCTTCGATCTGCTGGCGCGCGATGTCGCGATTGATGATTCGTCCGATGTCGCAATAGGCCGACAGGCTTTCGACGCGAATCGCGCCCGCCGCCGCGCGGGCGGTGGCGACCACCGCGATATGGCCCGCGCGCGCGCCTTCGGGCGCGGCCAGTGTCATGGTGTGGCAGGCAATGCCCTGCCCCGATCCACCGCCCCCGCCGCCCCACATTGCCAGATGCGCCGCCCCTTCCAGGCAGGCGACCAGGCGCGGTTGATCGCCGAGCATCGCCACCCGGAATGACAAGGGTTCGGCGCCTGCAAAATGCGCGCATTCGTCGAGGAAGCTTTCGGTAAAGAACGCCGTATAGCCATGCGCCCCGCCGCGCATCCGTCCGGTCGGCAGGCTGATCGCCACCGGCACATGGTCGGCTGCGCGCTCGGGAATGGCATAGACCGGCAGCGCGCCCGCCAGCGCCAGCGGATCGGCGGCGCCCGCCGCATGGTCCTGCGCGCTCTGGGCATCCTGGCCGCCGAACAGCCGTGCGCCGGTTTCGATCCCGCTCGATGGTGTGGCGATGCGCGCGCGCCAGCCGATCAGCCGCGCCTTCGCCGGATCGAACGCGGCGCTCATGGTGGCGCTGACCGGGGCACGGGGATAAGCGCCCAGCGTTTCCTGCCAGCGGGACCATGTCAATTGTACCGGCCGGGCAACCTGCCGCGCAATCACCGCGACCTGTTCGGCGATCCGCGTGTCGAGCCGCGCGTCAAAGCTGCCCCCGGCGGGCAGCGGATAGACCGTGACCGCGCCGCGCGCGACCGCGGCGCCGCGCGCGGCAGCGTGGGCGGCGGCTTCAGGGGCCTGCGTTGCGATCCACAGTTCCAGCCGCCCGTTGGTCAGCCGCGCGGTCGCGCTGGCCGGTTCGAGCGGGGCGTGGAGCGCGGGTTCGGCATCGTAGCGCGCGGTCAGCGCGGGGTGGATCAGCACGGCATCGGGATCGCCCGCTGCGCCAATCCGGCTGGCGCTGCCGTGGTGCAGGGCGGCGTCGAGCGCCGCCTCGCACGCCGTGCTGTCGACGACGTGGCCATGGTGCGGATCGATGCGAAAGCGCGGCTCCATTGCCGTCAGCGCGCGGTCGGCGGCGTGCCAGTGGGTGGCCACGGCGGCCAGCCAGCGATCGGCGGTCACCACCGCGATCATACCGGGAATGTTGCGCGCGGCATCGGCATCGTGGCTCGACAGACGGCAATGCCCCTGCGGCCCCTGCGCGATGGCGGCATGGACCATGCCGGGCAACCGCACATCGGCGGCAAATACCAGACTGCCATCGACTTTGGCGGGCAGATCGAGACGCGGGAAATCGGGTGCAACCGTGTGGCCCCCCGTGGCGTCGCCATCCTCGCGCGCCGGGGCGGAGCGCAGCACCGGGCTCACCGGGCCCAGCGCGTCGTCGATCAGCCGGTTGAAGGCGATCCGTTGGCGCCCGCACACGACAAAGTGGCCATGTGTCTCGCATTGTGCCGAGTCCACCCCCAGTGCGGCCGCGCCTGCCGCAATCAGCGCCAGGCGCAAGGCGGCGGCGGCCAGCCGCAGGCGCGGTTCGAACACCGCCAGCGTGGTGCCGCAGGCGGTCATCAGCACCGGCACGCGATCGGCCTGATACCGCGTCAGCGCGTCGCGCGGCGATCCGGCGAGCAGGTCGTCAAGCGCGCCGCCGATCCACGGCGCCCCGGCCACCATGCGCGGCATCCACATCGCTGCCCATTCGGCAGCGATCACCGGATCGGCATAGAACGGGCTGAGCGGGGCGGGTTCGACCCCGACCTTGCGCCAGTCCGCGCCCAGTTCGACCGCGACGATCTGCGCGGCCAGCGTGGTCACGCCCTGGCCCAGCTCGGTTGCCGGAACCGCCACGCTGACCGTGCCGTCGCGCGCCAGGCGGATCAGCCCGTCAAACACCTGTTCGTGGTCGCCTGCCACCAGCGGCGCGCGAAAATGGCGTGGCACCACCGCCAGCCCGACCACCAGCGCACCCGCACCGCCCGCGCCGATCAGCACGGCGCGGCGGCTCAACGGGGCAAGCCGGTCGGTCAGTGTCATCAGGCGGTGCGGTCCAGCCAGGCGCCGATCTGCCGCGCGATCGCCAGATAGGCCTCGGCCAGCGGGCCTTCGCCGGCCGCCGGGGGTTCGCCCGCATCGCTGCCCTGCCGGATCGCGAGCGCCAGCGGAATGCGCCCGAGGAACGGCAGGCCCATGTCCTGCCCCGCCGCTTCGGCCCCGCCATGGCCAAACGGTTCGCTGGTCTGGCCGCAATGCGGACACAGATAGCCGGCCATGTTTTCGACCATGCCGATCAGCGGCACCTGCCCCTGTTCGAACAGGCCGACCGCGCGCGTGGCGTCGATCAGCGCCAGATCCTGCGGGGTCGACACGATCACCGCGCCCGCCGGTTTGTATTTCTGCAGCATGGTCAGTTGCACATCGCCGGTGCCGGGGGGCAGATCGACCACGATCAGGTCGGTGGCGCCCCAATCGGCCTCGATCAACTGGCCCAGCGCATTGCCCGCCATCGGTCCGCGCCAGGCAATCGGCTGACCGGGGCGCACGAGATGCGCCATCGACAGCATCGGCACGCCAAACCGGCTCATCACCGGGATCAGTTGCTTGTCCTTTGCTTCGGGACGCTGGTCCTCGGTGGCAAACAGCCGCGCCTGCGACGGGCCATAGATATCAGCATCGACCAGCCCGGTCGGACGTCCCAGCCGATGCAGCGCGATCGCCAGATTGGCCGACAGCGTCGATTTGCCCACGCCGCCCTTGCCCGAGCCCACCGCGATGATCCGCCGCCGCCGTCGCGATGCCGACATCGCCACGCGCAGCGGGTATGCGCCCGCGCCGGTGGCGGCCTCGGTCAGGCGGGTTTCCAGCGTCTTGCGCGCGGCATCGTCGAGCCCTTCGGCATCGATCACCACGCTGGCAGATCCATCGGCGGCCATCCGCACCGCCTGTACGCGCGCGCCGGCCACGGCACGCAAGGCCAGTTCCAGCGCTGTCGTCTCGGTCATTGTCTTGTTCCGGTCCTGTTGTGGCACATCCGCCCGTTGGGGAGCCTCCCTAGCAAAGGAAAAATGGGAACGAGACCTGTTTTTCTGAACGAACGATCCTATAACCCCATGCATGAGTGGTCTTGACAGGGGTGAGGCGACCACCGGCCCGGCGAATGACGGGCGGGTTGGTGTGGCCAGACAGGACAGCCCTTGGACAGGGCCCGAAGCCGCGTCTGCCGCGCGCGAGGCAGAGCCTGCCGCCACGGGCGAGGAACCGCCTGCCACCGAGCCTGCTGTACCGGCCAAACCGGAACCCCGCGCCGACAATCCCTGGCACCATTCCCGGCCCAAGCGGGCCGCGCGGCGCCCTGCCCGCCCGGCAGTGACACCGGGGTCGGGCATGGCCGCGCTGGGCCGGTTGGGTCAGTTGGGTCGCACCGTTCTGCCGCAGGTCAGCCCGCCGCCGCCCGGGGTGTGGCTGCGCTGGCTGGGCGGGGCGCTGGTGCTGGCGTGGCTGGGCACCACCACGCTCCATCCGGTCGGGCCGCACGACCAGGCGATCGTGGCAACATTCGGTGCCTCCGGCCCCACGCTCGGGCCCGGTCTGGCGCTCAGTTGGCCCTGGCCGATCGGCGCTGCGCATGTCACCGATGTGACCAGTGTGCGCCATCTTGCCATGCCCGACGGCGATGGCGAGCACCTGATGCTGACACGCGATGGCAGTGTGATCGATGTGGCCTATGACGTGCGCTGGCGGATCGGCGATCTGCGCCGCCACGATCTCGATCTGGCCGATCCCGACGCGACTTTGCGGCTGGGCGCTGAAACCGCCATGCGTGCGGCGGTGGCGGGGGTGGATTTCGCCACAGTGATGGGCGGCGGGCACGATGCATTGGGGCATGAGGCGGCGCGCCGGTTGCAGGCGCTGCTCGATCGTGACCGGGCCGGGATTGCCATCGATGGTATCGACATCCGCCGCGCCGATCCGCCCGCGCGGGTGGCCGATGCCTTGCGCGCGGTGACCAGCGCGCGCAACGACGCCGCCAACGAAGCGACCGAGGCGCATAGCTGGTCGCAGCAGTTGATCGTGCATGCAGAGGGCGAAGCGGGCGCGTTCGACCGGCTCTATGCGCAATATCGCCAGGCACCCGATGTGACCCGGCGCGAGATGTATTACGCCACGATGGAGCGCGTGCTGGGGCAAAGCGACAAGGTGATCGTCGATGCGCCAGGCACGGTCACCACGCTGCCGCCGTTGTCCGCACCGCCCGGTGAGGCGGCCTCTGGCGCAGCAAGGGCAGGCAATGGTCGCTGAGCGTCTGTCCGCCGATTGGCGCCGCCGGATCGCGCTGGCTTGCGGGGCCGGTGGGGCAATCGTGCTGGCCCTGGCTGTGGCCATGCCGGTGCCCGACAGTCGTGCCGCGCTGGTGCTGCGGTTTGGTCAGCCGGTGCGGGTCATCAACGGCTGGGGCGCGGCGGCGGGCGGCGCCGGGCTGGCCTGGCGGCTGCCGCTGGTCGAACACGTGGTCTGGCTCGACCGCCGGTTGATGACGGTGACTGCCGAGGATGACCGGATCACCACGCGTGACGGTCAACCGCTGGCGATCGATGCCTATGCCACCTGGCGGGTGACCGACCCGGTGCGGTTCTATCAGGCGCTGGGCACGCCCGATCATGCGGGGGACGCCTTGCGCGCGATCCTGTCCGCCGTGGTGCGGCAGAATATCGGCCAGGCCAGCCTGACCGACACGCTGGCGCTGGCGCGCGGGCAGAACCTGGCGGCCTTGCGCACGGCGTTCGAGCGCGAACTGGCGGGGTATGGCATCGGCGTGGTCGATCTGCGGCTGGCGCGCGTGGCGCTGCCCGACGGGGCCCCGCTCGATGCAGCCTATGCGCGGATGACCGCCAGTGCCGACGCCGATGCCGCCACCGTGGCCGCGCAAGGCCATCGCAACGCGCAGTTGATCCGCGCCGATGCTGAAGCACGTGCCGGGCAAATCTATGCCGCCAGTTTCGGCAAAGACCCGCAATTCCATGATTTTTACCGCGCCATGCAAAGCTATGATGCAACTTTTGCACAAAAAGGCAGCAAGACGACAATCGTCCTGTCGCCCGACAATGCCTATTTGCGACAGTTCCGCGGCAAATAGCATTCAAATCCCGTTCATGCGGGAGAAGTGATTTGAAGGCTTCGACGGGGGCGGATTCGATAACCCGACCCGGTCGGAATGATGAAAAGAGGACTTGGCCACGTGCGATACGCTTATGGAGTTACAACGGCGCTGCTCCTCGCCGGCAGCGCGCTGACCCTGGCGACCGGTTTTCCCGCCGGCGCGCAGGTTGCCCAGAACGACAGTGCAGCCATCGAGGCAGTGGTGCCCCGCGCCGGTGCCCCGGCCAGCTTTGCCGACCTGACCCAGTTGCTGCAACCGGCGGTGGTCAACATTTCCACGCGCCAGCGAGTCAAGGTGCAGGCCCAGAACCCGTTTGCCGGAACGCCGTTTGGCGACATGTTCGGTGGCCAGGGCGGTGGCGGCGGATCGCAGACGCGCGAGGCGCAGTCGCTGGGGTCGGGCTTTCTGATTTCGTCGGACGGCTATATCGTCACCAACAACCACGTGATCACCGCCGAAGGGCAGGGTGAAGTCGAATCGATCACCGTGACGATGACCGACGGCACCGATTATCCGGCCAAGCTGGTCGGCAAGGATGCCGCGTCGGACCTGGCGGTGCTCAAGATCACCGGAACCAAGCCGTTTCCGTTCGTGAAGTTCGGCGATTCGCGTCATGCTCGGGTGGGCGACTGGGTGATCGCCATCGGCAATCCGTTCGGCCTGGGCGGCACGGTAACGCAGGGGATCATTTCGGCGGTCTATCGCAACACCGGCACCGGATCGGCCTATGACCGTTATCTGCAGACCGATGCGTCGATCAACCGGGGCAATTCGGGCGGGCCGATGTTCGACATGCACGGCAACGTGATCGGCATCAACAACGCGATCTTTTCGCCGACCGGCGGCAGCGTGGGGATCGGCTTTGCGATCCCCGCCGACACCGCCGCGCCGATCGTCGACAAGCTGATCAAGGGTGTGGCGATCGAACGCGGCTATCTGGGTGTGCGCATCCAGCCGCTGTCTGACGATCTGGCGGCATCGCTGGGTCTTGCCAAAAAGCGCGGCGAATTCATCCAGGCTGTCGAACCGGGCCAGGGCGCGGCCAAGGCCGGGTTGCAGGCGGGTGACGTCGTGCTGAGCGTCGATGGGAAGGATGTGACCCCCGAACAGTCGCTGTCCTATATCGTCGCCAACACCGCGCCGGGCAAGCACGTGGCGATCGTGATCATTCGCAACAGCCAGCAGATGACCTTGAGCGCGCTGGTCGGGAAACGGCCGAGCGAAGAGGAACTGGCCAAACAGAGCTTCGATCCCGACCAGAACGGCGACGAAGACTTTGGCCCCAACAGCAACGGCAATGCGCACCATGCGGGCCCGTCGATCCAGCAGGCGCTGGGCGTTGCGGTGATCCCGGTGACCCCGCAGATCGCACGCCAGTTGGGCGTGGGCGAGGAAGTGCATGGCGTGGTCATCACCGAAGTCGATGAATCGAGCGACGCCGCGGCCAAGGGCCTGCAGCGTGGCGACATCGTGCTGTCGGCCAATTACAAGCCGATCACCACCAGCGCCGAACTTGATGCGGTGGTCAAACAGGCCAAGGCCGAAAACCGCGAGGCAGTCCTGCTGCGCATCCAGCGTCGCGGCCAGCCCCCGTTCTACTTCCCGATCCGCCTGCACTGAGCGGCAGGTCCGGTTGGATGACAAGGAAAGGGCGGTGCCGGACAATCCGGCACCGCCCTTTCCTTGTTGGCATCGGCCCGAGTGTGCACCTTGTCGGCCCGGTGTGCCGCGCATAGCCTGCCAACCGGGCCGCGACTGGCCAGGGGAGGCATGGCATGACGAGCAATATCGTGGCGGCGCAGGCGTTTTTCGAGGCATGCGAGACGGGGCAGGGTGCGGCGGGGATTGCCCCGTTTGCCCACGCCGATGCGACGTTCAGCGCGCAGGCGGGCGCGATTGCCGAGATCGCGACGCTGGCCGACTATGCCGAATGGATGAAGGGGCTGTTGGGTATCCTGCCCGACGGAGCCTATGAACTGACCGCCTTTGCCGAAGACCTGCCGCGTCAGACTGTGGTTGCCGCGGCGGTATTTACCGGAACGCACACCGCATCTGGCGGGCCGGTGCCCGCCACCGGACAGGCGGCGCAGTCGGACTATGTCTATGTGATCCGCTTCACCGACGGCAAAGTCAGCCACATGACCAAAGTGTGGAACGATGGCTGGGCGCTGAAGCAGCTCGGCTGGGCGTAACGCGCCTCAGTTCGGATGCGGTGTCGCCCGGCCCGTGGGGGGCGGGCGATGCGCCGAACCGGCGGGGCGCCCGGTCGCGCGGTCGAGGAAATCATCGTTGGCGGCGGCGCCCCCGTCTTCCTGCACTGGCGTGGTGTCGTCGCGCGGACGCGCCGGGGCGGGCGCCACCGCCGTGCCGTCGGCGCCCTGGTGATTGGCGATGTTGCCGTTGGGATCGACGTAGAAATAGCTGTCGGGGTTGTTCTGCAGCGTTTCGTCATCGGGTTCGAGCTGCTGGGTCGGCAGTTTCAGCTCGGTCTGGAACTTTTCGGGCGGACGCTTGGCAGTGGCCACGCGCATATAGGCGGCAAACGCGCGCGCAGGCGCGGTGCCGCCTTGCAGGCCGGGAACCGGCTTTGCGTCATCGCGGCCCATCCACACGCCGGTGGTGATTCCGCTCGAAAAGCCCAGGAACCAGCCGTCCTTGTTCGATGACGTGGTGCCGGTCTTGCCCGCCACCGGACGGCCGATCTGTGCGGCGCGCCCGGTGCCGATGGCGACAGCGGTCTGCAACAAGTCGGTGATGCCCGCCGCAACATAGTCGGGCACGAGTTGCTGGGCGGGATCGGGGCGATGGCTGTACAACACTTCGCCCTCGGTCGTGGTCACCTTGCGGATGCCATAGGGGATCACCGTGGCGCCCTTGGCTGAAATTTCGGAAAACGCGCGGACCATGTCGAGCATGCGCACGTCGTTGGTGCCCAGCACCATAGAGGGCAGCGTGTTGATCGGCGTGCTGATGCCGAACCGGCGTGCCATATTGGCCACTGCGCCAAACCCGACTTCGTTGCCCAATTGCGCCGCGACGGTGTTCTTTGAATAGGCAAAGGCGGTGCGCACGTCGATCTGCCCGGCATATTTCCCGCCCGAATCGCGCGGGGTCCAGCCATCGATGGTCACCGGTTCGTCGACCACTTTGTCATCGGGTTTGTACCCCGCCTCCAGCGCGGCCAGATAGACAAACAGTTTCCACGACGAACCCGGCTGGCGCACGGCGTTGGTGGCGCGGTTGTAGTTCGAGGTCACGTAGTCGGTGCCGCCGACCATCGCCAGCACCGCGCCATCGCGATCGACGCTGACCAGCGCGCCTTGCGCGCCCCTGGGCGCATTGGTCTGGATCGCCTCGGTCGCGGCGCGTTGCGCGGCGGGGTCAAGCGTGGTCCACACCTCGATCTGCTGATCGTTGTCGGGCAGGATCTGGTCGAGCTGCGGCAGCACCCAGTCGGTGAAATAGCGCGCCGAATTCTGGCCCGCTTCTTCGGCCATCTTCACGCTCTTGAGATCGACCGCCTTTTCCTCGGCGGGGGTGATCGCGCCGGCGTCTTCCATGGTTTCCAGCACGACTTGCGCGCGATCGACTGCGGCCTTGGCGTCGGCGGTGGGCGAATAGTGCGACGGGGCCTTGACCAGCCCGGCGATGATCGAGGCTTCGCCCAGGCTCAACTGTTCGCCTGAATGGCCAAAGAACTTGCGCGCGGCCGAATCGACGCCATAGGCACCGCCGCCGAAATAGACTTTATTGAGATAGAGTTCGAGGATCTGGTCCTTGCTGAACTTGGTCTCGAGCGCCAGCGCGATCACGATCTCGCGGATCTTGCGATCGAACGTGCGGCTGGAATTGAGGAACGTGTTGCGCGCCAATTGTTGGGTGATGGTCGAACCGCCCTGGCGCCAGTGGCCTTTTTGCACGCGCACCATCACCGATCGGGCGATGCCGATCGGATCGACGCCCCAATGGTCGTGAAACCGGCGGTCTTCGACCGAAATCATCGCATCCTGCATGACCCTGGGCATGCGGCTGATCGGGATCCACTTGCCGTAGCTGGGCCCCAACGTGACGATTTCCGACCCGTCGTCCGCGCGCACCACGATCATGTGCCCGGTCTGGCTCGATTTCAGCCGGTCATAGCTGGGCAACGAGCGCGCGGTGACCAGCACGGCAGCGGTCAGCCCGATCGCGGCGAGCAGGACCACCGCACAGATCCAGATCACCAGCCCTTTTACCAGCCGGCCCAGAAACGAGCCGCCGCGCGGGCCTTCGCCACCGGATTTGCGGCGACGGGAATTGTCCCTTGGGGCCATCAGACTGGTATCGTTCCCTTAAATTCCGGGCGCAGGCGCGCGCCGCAGCGCGCCATGCATAGACCAAGTGTAACGCAGGGTTAATGGCCAAGTTTTGGCGCCCCGTGCGAAAGCCGTGGGCAAAGTTCAATCCTTGGGCGTGAAATCCAGCGCCGCGCTGTTCATGCAATAGCGCAGGCCGGTCGGCGCCGGGCCGTCGGGAAAGACGTGGCCGAGATGGCCGTCACACCGGGCGCAGCGCACTTCGGTGCGGATCATTCCGTGCGTGGTGTCGGTCAATTCGGTCACCGCCTGGTCTTGCGCGGGCGCGGTAAAGCTGGGCCAGCCGCAGCCGCTGTCGAACTTGGTGTCGGATTCGAACAGCGGCGCGCCGCATCCGGCACAGAAATAATCGCCTGGCGCCTTGTTCTTGTCGTACTTGCCGGTGAACGCGCGCTCGGTCCCCGCTTCGCGCAGGACATGGTACTGTTCAGGGGTCAGCCGTTCGCGCCATTCACGATCGGTCAGGGTGATCTTGTCGGTCATGGTCGGGGTCTTTCGTTGGGATCTGCCTGTTATCTGGGTCTGCCGGGTACGCGGTTCAACCAGGCGCGGCGTCGGCCAGCTTGCGACACTGCGCAAAATCGTCGGCATCGATGCTGGCGGGGCCACCGTTCAGCGCCTCGCGCGCCAATGCGCGCTGGTGATCGATCGCGGCAGCTTGTCCGGCATCGTCAAGCCCGCGCGCGACCAGCAGCCCGTGTGCTGCCGGGCCAAGCCGTGCGGATTCACGCGCCAGCGTGCGCGCCAGCGCGCTGTCGCCATCGCGCGTGGCCAGCACATCGGCATAGACCCCCAGCAAGCCCAGGCAGGCCACCGCATCGGGCGCGGGGCGTGGCGGGACTGCGCCATCCAGATCGCCCAGACAGGCCACCGCCACCGTCGTTGCGCCATCGTGCGTCACGATCCGGGCGGCCTCGATCAGCAGATCGTGCACCGCTTCGCCGCTCAACCCGGTTTCGGCGGCCACGCGTTCGCCCACCTGGCCCATGTAGTGCTTGCCGCGAATCCCCAGCGGCGGCAGCGCCAGCGCGGCCGCATCGCCCCGCGTCTGTGCCACGGCAACCACCGCAAACGCCGCCGCGCAGCGCAGATCGTGATGGTGGCGTTCGGTCAGCGCGGGCACAACCGGCACGGCCGGCCGGGTTTCGGCGCACAGCAACAGGCCCAGCAACGGCGGCACGATCGATCGGAACATATTGCGCATCATGCGGCGCCATACCCGTGCTGCGCGCCGACGAAAAGGCCCCCGGATGAACCAGGGATCATCCGGGGGCCAGGATCAGCGTGCCCAAAAAGGTGGTTGGTAAGGGCGTCCGCTGGAGAGGGGGGTGTTCGGTTGCGAATCAAGACTTAAGTTTGTCCGTTGCGGAATGCAACTGAAATTTCCCGCGTCGACGCGGCCCGTCGCACGGCTGTCATATCGGTGCTTATATTTGCCCCGATTGTGGTCTATGCAATGCAGCCATGGACAAGCTGCGTGAACCTCTGTCGTGCCTTGAAGGCTGCGGCCTGCCGTCGGCTCTGGAAGCCATGGGTGAACGCTGGTCGTTCATGATCCTGCGCGCCGCGTTCAACGGCGTGCGCCATTTCGAGGATTTTCTCGATCAGTTGGGCATTGCGCGCAATATCCTGTCAAACCGGCTGGGGCGACTGGTCGAATCCGGTATTCTGATGCGCGAACATTGCGCGGATGACCGGCGCCGGATCGAATATCGCCTGACGGCGAAAGGCAACGATCTCCTGCCGGCCATGCTCGCGTTGCGGCAGTGGGGTGAAAAGTGGTCGCTGGGCGTGCCCTGCAATCCGGTGCTGTGCGATGCGCGTGACGGGTTGCCGATCGCCCCGATCACCATCCGCGCGCACGACGGGCGCGTGGTGGGGCCGGGCGAACTCGTCTGGCGCGACACGGTCGATCTCGGCATGGCCGACCGGGCCCTGTCTGCAGCACCTGAGCCTGCAGCGCCAGAGCGGATCAGCGCCTGACCATTTCCTGCGGTTTTTGGGCGAGGGCCAGCGCGGTGTGCGCTTGCGTCATCGCCTGGTTGTAACAGGCCAGTTGCTGGTCGTCGCCGCGCCAGAACCCATTTTCACCTGACGGGCTGCAGACGATTTCGGCGGCATGTTGCAGCCGGTGTTCCAAACGTGCGCGACCCTTTGCCGTCGACAGGTCGGCGTTGCTGAAGTGCACCTCCAGCTTGTGCACGGCGATATCGCTGTCGGCGGCACGGGCGGGCGCGGTGGTCAGGGCCAGCGCGGGGACCAGCGCGAGGCTGGCGAACATGGCGCGACGCCATGCGAATGCATGTTGCATGTCGGGTATCCTCTGGTTGCGAAGTGAACGGGCGAAGGCGCGGCGGGGAACCGGCGGGGGCGCGCCTCCAACGAGCCCCCGCCGGTGGCGATTGCGGCACTCGCTCTTTCCGGGGGAGAGTGCCGCGCATCGCTTGATCGTGGTGTGACCGATCCTCGCGCCGGGCGCAGCACCGGCTCGACCGATGGCACAGGCGGGGCGACCGCCGGACCAACCGCCTGGAATCGCCGCCGAACGACATGCCTTGGCAACAACCCGCTTGACCTGTGTGCGCGGGCAACGGCAAGTCGGGCGCGATGATCCGCCTGTTCCATATCAGCGATCTCCATTTCGGGCTGGAGGACACGCGCGCGCTCGACTGGGTGGCCAGGGCGGTGCGCGATGAAGTGCCCGACGGGGTGGTGATCACCGGCGATTTCACCATGCGCGCACGGCCAGGCGAATTTGCCGCCGCCGCGCGCTGGATCGCGACGCTGGGCGTGCCGGTGCAGATCGACCCGGGCAATCACGATCTGCCCTATTTCAACCCGATCGAACGCTTTGCCGATCCCTATCGGCGGTTCCGCGCGCTCGAAGCCTCCATCGAACGCACG